>Ga0307510_10002452_pt1 | contig 21068 bp, 19 predicted proteins | sample 12_EM_MG_FD_207224 | JGI IMG/M metagenome (GOLD analysis project Ga0307510, IMG submission 207224) | Populus trichocarpa ectomycorrhiza microbial communities from riparian zone in the Pacific Northwest, United States - 12_EM | ecosystem: Host-associated > Plants > Roots > Unclassified | place... | reverse complement strand
TCCCTCCCACCCCCCCCCCGCCCCCCCCCCCCCCCCCCCCCCCCCCCGCCCCGCCGCCCCCCCCCGCCCGCGCCCCCCCCCCCCCCCCCCCCGATGAGAGCGGAGTCAAGGAAGAAAAAGGAACAGAAGGGGGAGCATAGGATGAGAACGATGTCCGAAAATCAGAAGAAAAGATGTGCCAAGATCAGTATAGTACAATTATCAAAAAGAGTAAACAGTGAGAAAACAGAGTACTCCAGACCACATGAAGGGGAGGTTGCATCGAAGTTGAGGTCGCATCGTCCAAGGCTGGGAGCGAGTGAAGGGGGAGGCGGTGAGTCGGAGTGCAAGGACTTGACAGAATTGATGGCAAGGAGGACAAAACGAAGGAGACAAAGGAAGGTGGAGGAAAGTGAAATAGCGCGAGGCTATGGCAATCGAGGGTGGGATGAACATTAATGAACAAGTGCGCAAGGTGGCAGTGACATGCATGAACAGACGGACGTGAAGACTTTGACGAGGAGATGTGGTTCTCGCGGGGATCGACTGGGTGTCACCATGTCACCATGTCACCAGTCACCCATACCCCCAAATACTACGAGTGCTTTCCGCATGCAACGGCATAGCTCACCTTACACTGTCCGTCAATCAAGGGCTGTGCTTGTGGGCCCTAGGTTAAAAAGCATGTTCGGCGTCGAGCCGCCGTCGACAGTGCTGGCTGATGTGCCCCAATATAAGGGGAAGTGTTCGGGTCGGGGGCACCATGGTGGACAGTGTTGGCTCCGATGCTAGGAACACCAGTGTTCACGATCAATGTACACTGGAGACAGATGTGTGAGCTTGCTGTTATTGGGGATGAGGATGAAGATCGCAGTGCACCTGAAGCGTCAATTTGTTGGAGAGATGTTTCCACAGATGAAGGGAGCTCCGCGGGGATCATATTACTGCGAGGGGCTAACACCAGGGTGGTTATGTATGGTGGCGCATTTGGGTCATCAACCAGTGAGGACTCATTTGTAGGACGCGGACAACTGGCTGTATGCTGGATTTGAGATAGGAGATGAAGGTAGATCAGATCTAGTGGTGACTCGGATAGGGGTGGCCATGGGGTTGGGATATAGAAAGGTTCCGGGATCATTAGGCACTGGCATGGAGGGATACGCAGTTGGAGCAACCTGCGAGGGAATATACGGGAGATGTGTGGTTGGCGATGGGGATGGGGATGGGAATCGCAGCATGGGAGTGGCAGATGGTATTATCATCAAGTCTGGGAATGAAGGGTGTTCTGGCATGAGGTTCACATACTCGTATTGTTGTGAGACGATGTTACTACTGGGGGTGGAATGATCTATACGGTTGGTTGTGGTAGAGAAAAGGTGGATGTTGGCAGGGCAAGTTATGTTCTGTAGAGTGGCTAGAAGGTGTTGGGCATGTAAGGAAGCAGGGTGGGACGGAACATTGACGGGAACAAAGCGTTGCGGGGAACTTGGATCGAGAGAATCACCAAGTTGGATACGCCACGAAGGGATCTCTGGTTTATTAGTAGAAGGGGAGAAACCGCCCGTGTGAGTACTGGCAGTCAAATATCGACGATGTCCAACAATGTTGCAAAATGGATACAAATTGAACGCTGGCTCGTCGATCGGGACAGCATCCGAGTCGGTGCCTTCATGTAAAGAGATATACAGATGGCGAATCTCTCTCAGTATCTCGATAGGAAGGCTAGGATCCGTGCGGTTCCGTGCTTCTTGAACAAGTTCGTTCCACATGGCACAGAAGCTATGCTGCAATCCTGGGAGAGTATCGATTATGTCAAATTCGGAAAGCGATCGCAAAATTTCCTGTTGTAAGCGTTGGCCGCCAACCAAGGATCGACGTATAACGTGAGTCAAAATGGCAAGTAAGGGGCTATTTCCACGTGCAATGTAATCTCGAAGGACACAGCCCTGTATGCCAAATCCGTCCTCAACGAGCATTATCCAGCTCTCATCCCGTCTCCGGGCGCAAGCTATGATGCATGCAGTTATCCGTTGTACTTTGAGGTTAATTAAATTATCCTTGAGAAGTCTCCAGCGTCTAAGAGAATGTCCTATTTCAACCGATTGCAGCACTTCAGTCCACCGCCCTTTGAATATGTCGTCAAGGATTCGCAAAGTTACGTTAGGTGGGAGTGCAGCATGGGCCGCATTCAGGCAGGAAATGAGACGATAGCTTCCGACTGACCCAGACATCGAAGCAAAAGAAAAGGTTTGGTCCAAGGATCCATCCAATGCTCGTTGCAACTTCTCCTGAACCGGAGGGGGGAAACCTGCGTTGACGAGCGGTGAATTACAGAAGCCAGGAATGGCATCAATGAACTTGTCAAGCGCGGAGTCTTCATCTAGCGAAAGAAATATCTCGTCCAAGACCAGGATGTCGAATTTTGAAGACGGTTCAGAAGCGGTTTCATTGATTGCCCTCCATTTCCCTCGCCAGAGCTCTTCATGACAGCGCCTTTTGATATCATTGCGAAGGCGATGAAAGCGCCGTGTGCAAGAGAATACTCCAATCACAACACGCGATATATAGAGAGAAAGGCACAACACGATTGAGGAAAGCGGGGTGCAGATGATGAACTCCGGGCAGAAAATTGGCGTCAACGTGAAATAAAGGTACATAACTGCGAAATACCCGATGCAAAAAAGCCCGACAACGAAGACGGTGTGATTGATGTGATGAAGGTAGATAATTGCGCCGGCGACGAACAAGAAGATAGCGAGATGGACATAAACCATCAAACCATCACCTCCCACGAGAAGGTCCGACTTATGGGGGCCATTGACAAGGAGGGCGCGCATCCGTGCTCGCTTTTCTGGGCTGCACAGTGGGTACCGGACGATTGTGATGTATCGACGTGCCCATTCTTGCTGCGATGTCGCCATGACAGCACTGGTAAGACCAACAAACAAGCTCGAGAACCAGAGGGAGTTCACCCAGACGGCATATCTAGGCGCCGAGAACACTGGTGGCTGTGCCAAAGTGGGAGGAATAGACACGTGCGTAATATTAGAGTTGGCGAGGAGCTGATAGATGCCTGCGAGATAGAATGTCGATGTATCCTGAGGGTTGGGCTTGAGGTCTTGCAGAGACACTGAGAGCAGTGTACCTACAACGGCAGCAAATAAACCAGTCTACAGTTCCAGTTGATGCGCAAAGTAATGTAGAGGCTAACATGAAGACTCACGAAAACGAGGACAGTCTCCGCATTTTTTTGACAGCGCTCAGCCATTCTGTTGTCTGCTTCCTCTGTAACCTTCGAATATATAGAGAGGAGCGGCCTTGGGCTATCACCAAAGCTAGATAGTCTTGGTGGTGAGTGAGTTGGTGCTGACTGAGGTGGGTCACGTTGAACATCTGCTATAGACATCAGTGGATTTGGCGAAGGGAAGGCCAAGCAATGGCTTAGATAACTATGTCACCTCCTCTCTCGGGGTCTGCCAGTCTCGTTGGGGCCTGGGACATTGGGAAGATGTTGCACAATCGCCTACAGAGCCTGGGGGACCTCAGTGGATATGTCAAAGCACTGGTGGGGTGTGGCCGCACGGCAAACACGGGGAATAGTCACAGCATTGAGCGCTTGAAATAAGGACGCCCGAACGCGGCGTGGAGACAAAGCGCCTTTCTCAAGGATTTTTCTTTTGCATGAATTTGAAAGTCCCGAAGACGTGATGGGTGGCAGGCCGGCGAGATGGGGCGGTGCAAGACGATTCCATGGGTTAGGGACTAGTTTTGGGAGTTGCCGCCACTATCCCTGGCACTGTTTGTGCGTTACTAGTAAAAACGAGGACCACGGTAAAACTTTTGTGATAGCCAGCTGGACAGGTGCTGTATCCCAGGGTGAAATGGTCTAGAAATGCGGTCTCATTTCCCTGAGAGAAATCACGGAAAAAAATAACCATCCTCGCTGTTAGACACGTGCCTGGGAAAGCGCTGGTGGTTGACAAATGTATCGAGCGCTTGCACCCCAGGAACGGAGGCCTGTTCCACGACCCAGCCTGCGCGTCGTCACCGCGTCACCATCGACCCGGATGGCTGTCTAGGATCAACTCTGCTGTTCGAGAGAGTAAAACATCAACCTACCCATCGCAGAGAGTGAGCAGCATCCTGCCCTTTCCATCCCTTCCAACTTTCCATTTTCACCCTTTCCGATTAAAACCCTCGTGCGTGGCCAGCCATATGGAGATGGCCCTGCGACCGGGCAGTGCGACACCGGAGACTTACCCCCGGAAAACTTGCGGCCACCCGCTTTACCTGCAAAATTCCAGGAGGAACCAGGGGAAGTGTCAACTCACTCGTTCCGTCTATGCAGCCCCAGAGTCCTCGTCTGCTTTGTGCCTACATGTATGGTCATGAACGTCAATGCGAGGGAGGTTGAAAGGCCTGAGGCCTGAGTGTTGAGATCGGTACAGATCGGCGGAGATCGAGAGATCGGATAAGCAAGCGGGAGCAAGTACTCCACGCCCGCTCTCCACCTACGAACGCTGATATCACCCAAATACACGCTGCTATCGCGTGAAACTATTATTAAACATTACACTATCATCAGTATATAAGGTAGAGCGTAGGATTACCAATATATCTATCCAAGAGCGAGTGGGCATATCCCGCTCCATCACTACCGCGTGCCCTCTCACATCTTCCTTTACTCTTCCTCAACGCCTCACACATCATCAGCAAACACTGAGCGCTGAGCCCCACACTATCCCCAAGTTGGGATGTGCGTAAAAGCAATTTGTCCCCACCCCGGTCCAGCTACAGCACGCCAAATGGCTCCCGCCATCTGTTTTCTTCGATAAATAGTTTCATGTAGCTACTTATTGAGAATACATCACTTTCAAAAAAAAAAAATTGTATTGAGCGCTGAGACTCCAAATTGTTGATAACAGATTCGCAAACAGAAAAATGACAGGGTAAATCCTCTCCAGGTTGGATAATGGGGTCAGATAGCTGGGTTTTGCCAGTGGGTTATTCATCGACCATCTTGGATTATCCTCTATTGTAATTGAAGGTGGTTTCCCGAGCCCCCCTCTTTCGGCGTTGCTTCCTGCCCGGTTCGGGGGGCTTAGGCAGGGAGAAAAGGCGTGTATTGGTGTATTATCAGGCTCCTAACCAGCCAACTGGGCTGGTTAATCCTAGTAGCGTAGCATACAAGTCCCTGTGCTGTGTGTAGCCAATCAGAGCTATTTCGGGCTATGCCGAGTGTGATTATGTCAACCATGAACCTTAGGGACTCGGCTGGCACAAAATGTCAGCCACAAGCGTGGGATACCTTAGTCAACACCACAAGAATGCAAACCAGTTTGTAAAATTCAGTCACATGACGCACAGTGCAACATATCATTTGAACCGGGCCGGTGGGTGAATGAACACTGTGCACTTGATGGGTGGACATTGAAATATTCATACCCAACCTCTAAAATGGTGTGTAGAGGCTGAAAAAAAATAGTATAAGGTCTTAATATATAACATGAGCTGGGAACTAAGAAAAAAAGCATATTCAATGTTGGTGGGATGATGCAGATGAGAAAGAATATTTTACACTCACATGGAATTGAACCAACAACCCATCCTGCCCACTTGTGTCAGCAAAAATGTCATAACCACTACACCATTATGGCTCTACCATTATGGTCCCTTTAATCATAAATGACTAACAGCGCACAATGGCTACTATGTGTCTTTGATTTCCCAACACCCTTTCACACATGTATCATGGTGGCAATGCACATGTATAAAGTAAAATAATGGAATTTTTATGTTTTGAGTGGAGGGTTGACTTCGGGGGTAATCAACGGGCCTATCTACAATGTGTCTAGGTCATGTGACTGAATTTTGCGAACTGGTTTGTGTTCTTGTGGTCTTGACTAAGGTATCCCACGCTTGTGGCTGACATTTTGTGCCAGCCGACTCACAACCCTAAGGTTCATGGTTGACATAATCACACTTGGCATAGCCTGAAATAGCTTGGATTGGCTACACACAGTACAGGGATTTGTATGCTACGCTACTAGGATTAGGCATAACCAGCCCAGTTGGCTGGTTAGGAGCCTGGTGTATTATGTGCTTATGTGCAAACCTATTGATGTGGTTGCTTACGTAGTCAAGCAAGAGCACGTGACTGCCAGCCAGGGACGAGAGCAGGAGAGCAGGGTCGGCGGCCAGTTTCAGTTATCGGCCTGTGTCATATGAGCGCAATTGCCACAGGAGAGGCTTAACGCTAAATGAAGCGCCTGTAGCCTATCCCATTAGATTATATTTTCTTGTACAACGCTGGGCTGAGGAAAGCGGCCGAAAGCCAGCCAAAAAGTAAGGCGAGAGAGTCTGAGCGTGCCTCCAATTGCCTGCCCGCTGCGACAGGTCTGGTGTGGTGTGATGATTTAAACGACTTCAAACCCCTTCTCTTCCTACCCACCATCACGTCGTCTCTCCCGATCCTCAAATTCATTCGTTCAAAAAACAAGCACTCCTTTCAATAGCCAGTCTGCAGTCTGGCTAAAATTCTTAGGCTGCAACATTTCTCTCATTTCGACCACTTCCCTTTCCCCACCGCTACATGCACTGGATCATTCAGGCGCTATACGACTGCTTCTGCTTCCGCAAACCCACCTGGGACGACACAAATGATCATCCTAGTGACCCTACTGCATAGATCAATGATGCGAAAACCCTCCCAACATCATCACGAGGTTTCTGGCTATTGGTTTGGTCGGTCGCCATGTGCGGTTTGTCAGGTGTCAGCACCGAGGTCCAGGTAAATGTCTCGCGCTTCTCGTCTCTTTCATCTCGGTCTCACCATGTGGTTGTAGGGCTCACCATTACGCAAACCGCATGCCTGATATGAACATACAGAGTCGTGCCTTCTGTCGCCTACGTTGGTACATGTTGGCTGCATTCTCCCCCAACCACCTTCGTGACGTTGTGTCACGATGGGTCCGAGTCAGGGTTGGGCTCACCACGGGCCTCCGCCTGCTTGAATCCCTATCGGTCACTCGTGCCCACCCCTTCACTACATACACCATGGCGTTCCATATTTTCCCTCAGTATATGCACAGATCTTTCACTACTCAGCCACTCCAAGTCATGCGCGGTCGTCCTTCGTCACAGAGCCTCTACCGCAGTAGTTCGTCTTGCTCTAGCCCCCAATCACAGGAACAACCTTCTCAAACCTTCGGAGCACTCTTCCTGTGCTTCTACCTCCCACCCAGCATTCCATACAGGCCATGCCTCCTCACCGTGCGCCTGCAGTGCGTCCAGTTTCCCATTGTTCGAGACACAGATTGCTTCGTCATGCTGCGAGGCAAGACTCCATTTGAGCCATCCCCCCACTGTCGACCAACACTCCGGCCGAACTCCGATGGACAACCAGCCGCGGGTGCGATGGTAGCGGGACCCAGGCTGACCCACACCTAGCATGAACGACGGGCCGACGGCCAAGAAGAGGACGAACACCCACCGAACATGCTCCAACACGCCATCAACGACTAAAACGACAGCGAATTTCTCTATGACACTAGCACACTGTCATTGAAGATGTGTTACGCCTTCCCTGTCATCAACATCCAACTTGTAGTCAGAAATTCATTGTGACTAACACACCTGGAGACGAGGACTTTTATTTATTTTATAGCATTATCCACCCCTTCGTTGCCTTGTACTTTCGTTTTACTTCGCATTCATTAACGAGCGCTGCGCGTAGAAAATCCAATTTAGCACGATAAACCAGTCCATAACATTAGTTTACGGACAACTCTACCCATTGATTGACCTCGAAATTCCCAATCACACCTGTATGAGCCATGGCAGCGTCATATGTTGTCCAGCGTTGAAATCTGGGTGTGATGTCCGTGCTGCCACGATACTGGGCGTTTGGGTGCGGCGAGCTTTGGTAAAGGAACTTGCTTGTCTTGCTGTAGCATGATAGGAGTAATGCAGGTGGATTCTGGAGAAGAGATATTGAGAGGGGGGACGGAGAGGACAATAAAGTGAACCCCGAACGGGGCCTCACTGACATTAGTATTGTCTGTATTAATAGTCTCCTGCTTGGCCGGTAATATCGCCTTGCTTAGGAAGGCTGTGGGAGACTTGTTACAGGATATGTACTAGCCCAAAAGAGTGAACAAGGATGAAGTCGTCCTAGTTGCCAGGGTCACAGAAATATGTTGAAGTGAGACAACAAGGGAACCACGACAGTAGAAACCAGGATGTTCTAGATGGTGTCACAGGTGCCCCGATACGTCTAGTACTCGCTCTCATCTTACAATGGATACCAGATTGGGTGTCGTCGGCCCAAAGGTTGTCGCAGCATCATAGGATCGCGGGTGCATTATCGATTATCGATTACCAATGACAGACAGGGATTTCCACTGGCAAAGCCTGCTGTGTTTATATAATCAACTCACCAGATTCAATGTCAGAAATCACATGATAATCTCGCCTGAAATCTCTCCGCTGCTTCACACCCGGTACTGACCGAAGTAGGTCACATTCGTAGATTCCAGGATTAGAAGAAATAAACCCGCGTCGTCCCCTGGAGGTTTTCCAGTCTCGTCGGGGCTTAGGGCATTGAAGAGGTGTTGGCAGTATGAATAGCAAACAGAGTCTGGGGAGTCCCCGATGGACACCCCGAAGCATTGGTGGTCACTAGGGCGTAGCGCCACAGCAAACACAAGGCTGATATTCACAGCATTGAGCGCTTGAAAAACAAGGACGCCCGCATGGAGACAAAAGACCTTTTCGGGGGGCTGCTTTTGCACGAACTTGAAAGTCCTGTGGAAGTTTGGATGTGATGCGACGATGAACGGGCTGCCTCTGGTTAGAAGAACACTGATGGTCGGGCCGGTAGTAAACTAGTAAACGGACGGTTCCATGGTTCATTTCCGGTTGTAGGGGGTCTACATACAGGGGCATGCTCACTAGCTCAAAAGTAGTGAACCAGGGGAAAGTGTTAATAAGTGCCAGGACCATAGCCAGAGCAAGGTGTCATGTCAGATCAAAGTTGAACAGGGAACAAAGGAACTTATTCGAGTTGACGTCAGGGGTGCTCCCACACATCTCGTACCGCGCGCAGACTGACGCTCATGCATGAACCACTGCTACTTACTAGTACTTACTTCCCGAAGGTACATCTGAAGTCCGCGGAAACAGCCAAGTTCTCTTGTAAGCACGCCGAAGGTGCGTCCATGCACCCTTAGAAGTTCCCTATGCCAAGACTGACTCTAGCCGCGCAGAATGAGGGAAAAGTCCGCGGGGATAGCCTGCCAGTGCTTGATATTGAGTTGCGGTGTATCCAAGAAATGGCAAGAATAGGGCAAGAGAAACGTTGACTAGGGATGATTTGCAGACGCCAGGAATGGTGTAACGTAGACGTAAGGTCCACGTGTGAGTTCGAAGAAAGGAAGGTAGAAGCGACGTAGAACCAAAGTGATCTATGTGATGTACATGTGGCCCGACCGCCACTTCTGCGACAGTTATAAACGCAAAAGCGCGACGCAAAACAGTGATGGGCGCTCGTGGCTCCAATCGCACGGCTGAGGTACCAGGGACCTCCTGCACACGGTGCTGCGCGCGGGTTTTTATATAGTTCAAAACTATCTACTTACAGTCTAGACTATCTGTCCATAACGACGAGAAAGAGGGTGAAACAAAAAGGAAAGATGACAGCAGTGCATGCGCGCTGCCCTAGGCTATGGCGTCGGTCGACGGGCAATGCATGCAGACAGGTCGGGCAAAGGGAAAAGCGCACGATTCCGAAGCTACAGCGTATCCCAGTCTTACAATGGCCTCACTTAACCTTTCCAGTACATGAACTTCGTCCAGCGAGAGAGGTGATTGTCCCAGGACGAGGGCGTCGGTTTTCGATGACCGTTTTGAGGCAGTTTCTTTGGTTGCCCCCCACGTCTCCTCCATGATCCCTCTACAATAACGGTTTCGCAGGTCATAGTGACACTCTTTGAACTCGTTGCAAAGGTCATTGAAGGAGCGCTATGCAGGAGAGAATTCGGATCATCGTATATGATAAACCGAGGTAAAGTTGCAATGCAGTTGGTGAAAACGGAGTGGTGACACTGGTGAGGATGTCCGTTGGCAACAACGTGAAAAAAGGTTGGTAAATGCGGAATCCCCCAACCACAAACCACAACAAAGATGACGACATGATTGACGTTCTAAAGATAGACCATGGCACCAGCGATGAACAAGAAGATGGAGAGACGAATATAGGTGACTCTCTGTGTTCTCCTCCCACAACTGACACGTGTATTGAAGCAAGGGTAACCATTAATTAAATAGGGTCTTTCAAAGTTGTCATTATTGACACCATTATTTACTCCATTAATTTGCCCATTAAGTCGTTTTTGGCACGAAATTTTGATTAATGGAAGAAATAATGAGAAAATTAATGAACCATTAAATGGTCAACTTTGAAAGACCCTATGTAAGGTTTTGTTAATTTGATTAATGTATAGACAAAGTCAGGCTTAGGGATCACAAACAAAATACGCATTCCCACATTTTACTTATACTGAACTTTAGCCGCCGCTATTGTAGGTATACGCCCTAAGGATCTGTAATCAAAGTGACTACTACTACCAGTCCCTGTCCTGATGGCTACTCAATAAGCCGGCCAAAACCAACAGTCCACAATAAGTAAAACCTGGCATGAATAATGAATATTGCGACACTGAGAGAATGCAGATGTGATAACTGTACAAGGTAAGTGGTTCGGGGTATTGTCACGGCCACTCCAATGTGGCTCGTGAGAACCCTTACGGGCGCGAAAAGAACATTCACATTATCATGCATAACAGGCATATCGGCATATTGATGTAAAGCCTTGATAACCTAGCTTAGCAACGGGGAGATGCATGGTGGTCAAGATAGGGATGCAGTTCTTGGGGTGGGGGATATGTCTGGTTCGTTTCTTAAAGGGTTCTCGACGCATGCTGCAGCGAACTCGGCGGGCGTTGTGCAGCTGCCGTGGGCCTGCGCCGGGTATGTGCCGATGGAGAGCACAGTACTATGGGAAGGACCATCACCGTTTCTTCGACTTGCATCAACGACGACTACATCTGGTGCGGGAGTATGATGACTTTGGGGTTGGAGATGGGCAGAATGGGATGAAATAAGGATGGAAGTAAAGGATGGGGGTGAACCGAGCAGGCCACCAAATGACGGCTCAGCTGCAGGGAGTGTGCAGGCATCAGACGGATACAGCGCATGCGGAGGGATGACGTCAGGTGAAGGAAATGTGGTGGGAAAGGGTTGGGTGGAGTTTCCCTCTGGCGCCACCTCATCGTGAGGGGTTGGGTCCGGACAACGGCTACCTGCGCAGCACAAGGGATATAATAACGGCTCGAAAAGATCGTTATCTTCATCAGTGGCGATATCGGAATACGGTTCCAAGGCGGCGACTTTGCCTTGATGCAAAGAGATATGGACATGGCGGATCCTTCTGAGGATTATGACAGGGGTGGTCACGGCGTCGCGCTTCTGCGCTTCTTGAACGATTTCGTTCCACAAGGTGCAGAAATCCTGTTGTAGATGGGGAAGGGTATTGTTGGCGTCAAAATTCGAAACTTCCTTGAGGATGTCTGGATCCCAACATGGGGTATTGGAGTAAAAAAGCTGGCGGGTGGTGTGGTTCAGGATGAAAAGTGATGCGCTGTCACCATGTTGGAGGTACTCCCGGAGGGAACGGTCCGGTATGCCAAATTCAACTTTGACCAGTGCGATCCAGCGGTCATCACGTTCACGTTCGGGTATGCGAGAAACGATGCGTGAGACTATCCTTCGTACATATGGGAAAAACTGTTCGTCGCCCCAACGCCTGAGGGAATGTCCTATTTCGACAGATTGAAAGACTCCACTCCAGCGCCCGTTCAGAAGGTCGTTAAAAATCCGCGTGACCCCATCGAAACCGATTGCCGCACGGGCGGCATCGAGGCAGATGACGAGACGACGGCTTCTGACTAGATCGGAGACTGAATTAGACGAGAGGGTGCGATCCAAGAACCCATCCAATGCTTGTTGGAATGTCACTCGAACAGGACAAGGGAGACGCCCATTGGCTAATGGCGAATTACAGTAACCAGGGATGGCATCAAAAAACTGTTCTAGTGTTTGATCTCCACCCAAAGTGAGTAACATCCGTTCGACGATCAAGGTATCCATTTTCGACGACGGTTTCGAAGCAGTCTCTTCGACTGCCTTCCGTGTACTCCCTAAGAGTCCCCTGCGCCAACGGTCACGCAGATCACGATTGAGCTTGCTGATATCACCGCAAGAGCTATAGAGGGGCGGTATGCAGGAGCAAACACGAAGCGCCACGTGTGAAACGCCAAGGCAAAGGGGCAACAACAATCGAGAAAGTGGCGTGTAGGCCAGGACACCGGATTTGAAAACTGGCATCAACGTGAAAAATAAATATCCCAATGTGGAATACCCGAGCCACAACACCACTGCACCGAAGACAGTGTGATTGATGTGATACAAAAAAATGACAGCGCCGGTGACGAATAGGAAGACAGAGAGATGCAGGTAGGTGGCTAACCCATCGCCTCCCCAGAGAAGGAACCTCTTCTCCGGGCCATTGGCGATTACTGCACGGATCCGTGCTTGCGTTTCTGGACTGGACCGTGGTTGCTGGGTGATCCTGATGTATCGACGTGCCCACTCTTGTAACGATAATGCCATGGCAGCGGTCGTAAGGTTGATAACCAAGCTCAGGAACCACAGTGAGTTCACCCAGATAGCATATGTCGGAGCAGAGAACGGAGGTGGCTTGGCGATACTGGAAGGAATGGCCGCACGTGAATTGTCTGGGGCAGCGAGGAGATGATGAATGCTCTCGAGATAGAATGAGGAGGTATCCTTCGGCCTCAGATCCGGGATTGAGACTGAAAGTAACGTAGCAACGGCGGCCGAGAATAAACCACTCTAGAGTTACAGTTTATGCACGGCGGTATGAAAACTGATCAAAAGACTCACAAACACCAGGATTGCCTCGGCATCTCTTTGACAGCGGTCAGCCCCCCTGTTGTCTGCTTCTTCTGTAATTTTGGAATACATTGATACAAGCGGCCCAGAGCTGTCACCGAAGTGGGGGTCTCCCAGTGAAGGCCGCGATGCGTTTTCCGGTATTGACTGTGGCTGCTCGCGTCGTCCATCTGCCACGTAAGTTGGTGGATCTGGTTCGCCCGAGATATCTCTACCGCCCTCCCTCTCTACGTCTATCAATCGGCTTGCAGCTTTGGCCATTCAAAGATGACTGGGAGTGTGGGAGTGTAGGTGTAGGAGCGTTTCCAGCGCTTGGAGACTTGGAGTAATTGTATGGTCAACATGGCTTAGCCGCTCGCTTGACACGTAGACACGTGACTTGTTCAATTCAACTTCAACGCCACATTCTATTTTCAGCACATCACGATGGCCCTCTCAACCGGAAGCAGCAAAACTAGAGAGTGATCCGGACACATGAGCTGATTGTCAGAACGATATTGCACAGTTGAGGTGAGCGAGCGCAGTGGAGCGAGCAAGTCCTCATGTTATTGTTCTCGTCTTCGAGTTTCCCCATTCGTATGCCTCGGGTTACGGGACTCGGATCTACCCGAGGCATCCTCGCATTTCGTCACTCCTCATGTGCACTCAATTTACGGACGCTACCTACTCGAGATCTGATCTTGATTTCCTTCCCACATATATAGGACGCCTTTCTCCGGGTTTTAATGCCCCAGTCTCAGTCTTCAAGTTGGGCATTGTTCGTGTGCGCAGAGGCTGAGTTAGTAGTCGGCTTGTTATCCAACAGGATCACCCTCGCGCACGTTATATTAGTATAATATTACTATCTTACAATTAGGCTCACACATATTCCCCCATCCTATTGCTCCATAACTTTGTTAGACTGATAACAGGGTTACGTCCACCAGGTGTTTAGATCTAGAGACATTCGATTAACGTGCACGGACGCATGAATACCTGGCACTGGCTGAGGACATGCTTAAGCCAGGGGGCATGAATCGGCAAGGTTCTTTTGCTGAGCATCATTCAATGAGAAATGTGGTCTTTCAAAATGAGTAGTGTACATCGGTGGTCAAGGACAAAGACATAAACGTGGGGTCATAGTAAGCAGGGATAGGAATCTTAATCACTAGCAGTCAGAGAAAGTATTAGAACTAATAGGCAAGGGCAAAGATCCGGGGGTCATGTGCGTCTAATCTACTCTCAAACTTAGATCAATCAGAGAGGGCTGGTTGGATGGAATCTTCATCACTACATCCCAATGTGCCAAACGTGTAAGTCGACTTTCAGTCCAATTAGAACGTTGATAGGCTTACAAGTGTCCGTCAATCTAGGGCAGTGCTGGCGGGCCCTAGGTTAAAAAGCATGTTCAGCGATGTCGGGGGTTGACAGTGCTGGCTGATGTGTCTCAATAGGAAGGGAAGTGTTCGGGTCGGGGGCACCATGGTGGGCACTGTTGTTTCCGATGCTTGTAAAAACATCAGGTTCACGATCAATGTACACTGGAGACAGATGTGCGAGTCCGCTGTTGTTTAGGATGAAGATGAAGACCCCAGTGCACCTGAAGTGTCGATTTGTTGGAGAGATGTTTCCACAGATGAAGAGAGCTCCGCGGGGGTCATATTACTGCGAGGGGCTGACACCAGGGTGGTTATGTATGGTGGCGCATTTGGGTCATCAACCAGTGAGGACTCATTTGTAGGACGCGGACAACTGGCTACATGAACTGGATTTGGGATAGAAGATGAAGGTAGATCGGGTCTAGTGGTGACTCGGATAAGGTTGGCCATGAGGGTGGGATATAGGAAGGCTCCGGAATCATCAGGAATGGAGGGATACGTAGTTGGAGCGACCTGCGAAGGAATATGCGGGAGATGTGTGGTTGGCCATGGAGATGGGGATGGGGATGGGAACCGCGGCATGGAAGGTATGGCAGATGGTATTATTACCAAGTCTGGAGATGAAGCTATGAAGGGTGTTCCGGCATGGTGTCCACATACTCGTCTTGTTGTGAGACAGCGTTACCGTTGGGGGTAGAACGAGCTATACAGTTGGCTGTGGTAGAGTAAAGGTGGATGTCGGTAGGGCAAGTTGTGTTCTGTGGAGTGCCTGGGAACTGCTGGGCATGTAAGGGAGGAGGGTGAGACGGAGCATTGACGGGAACAAAGCGTTGTGGGGAACTGGGACCGGGAGAACCGCCAAGTTGGATACGCCACGAAGGAATCACTGGTTTATTAGTAGAAGGGGAGAAACCGCCCGTGTGAGTACTAGCAGTCGAATGTCGGTGATGACTAGCAATGTTGCAAAATGGATACAAATTGAACGCTGGCTCGTCGATTGGGACAGCATACGAGTCGGCGCCTTCATGTAAAGAGATATACAGATGGCGAATCTCTCTCAGTATCTCGATAGGAAAGCCAGGATCCGTGCGATTCCGTGCTTCTTGAACAAGTTCGTTCCACACGGCACAGAAGTTATGCCGCAATCCTGGGAGTGTATCGATTATGTCAAATTCGGAAAGCGATCGCAAAACTTCCTGTTGTGAGCGTTGGTTCCCCACCAAGGATTGACGTATAACGTGAGTCAAAGTGGCGAGTAAGGGGCTATTTCCACGGGCAATGTAATCCCGAAGGACACGGTCCTGTACGCCAAATTCGTCCTCAATGAGCATCATCCAACTCTCATCCCGTCCCCGCGCGCAAGCTATGATACACGCAATTATCCTTCGTACTCTGAGGTAAATTAAATCATCCTTGAGAAGACCCCACCGTCTAAGAGAATGTCCTATTTCAACCGATTGCAGCGCTTCAGCCCACCGCCCTTTGAGTATGTCGTCAAGGATCTGTAAAGTTGCGTTAGGTGGGAGTGCCGCATGGGCCGCATTCAAGCAGGAAATGAGTCGACAGATTTTAACTGAATCGGAGACAGAAACAAATGAGAAAGTTTGGTCCAAGAATCCATACAATGCCTGTTGCAACTTCTCGTGAACCGGAGGGGGGAAGCCTGCGTTGACAAGCGGTGAGTCACAGAAGCCAGGAATGGTATCAATGAACTTTTCCAGCGCGGAGTCTTCATCTAGCGAAAGAAATATCTCGTCCAAGACCAGAATGTCGATTTCTGAAGACTGTGTCGAAGCAGATGTTTTAATTGCATTCCATTTCCTTGACATGAACCCTTCATCCCAGCGCCTTTTGATATCATTATGAAGGCGATGAAAGCGTGTTGTGCAGGAGAATACTCCAATCACAACATAGGATATACCGAGAGAAAGGCGCAACACGATTGGAGAAAGCGGTGTGCAGATGAAGAAGTCCGAGTAGAAAATTGGCATCAACGTGAAAAAAAGGTACGCACATGCGAAATACCCGATGCACAAAACCACGACAATGAAGACGGTGTGATTGATGTGATAAAGGTAGAGAATTGCGCCGGCGACGAACAAGAAGATGGCGAGATGAACATAACCCATCAATCCCTCATGTCCCACGAGAAGGTCCCACTTGTGGGGACCATTGGCAATGAGAGCGCGAATCCGTGCTCGCTTCTCTGGACTGCATGGTGGGTGCCGGATGAGTTTGATGTATCGGCGTGCCCATTCTTGCTGCGATGTCGCCATGACAGCGCTGGTAAGACCGACAAGCAAGCTCAAGAACCAGAGGGAGTTCACCCAGACGGCGTATCTAGGCGCCGAGAACACGGGTGGCTGTGCCAAAGTGGGAGGAATAGACGCGTGCGTAATATTAGAGTTGGCGAGGAGCTGATAGATGCCCGCGAGATAGAACGTCGATGTATCCTGAGGGTTGGGCTTGAGGTCTTGCAGAGACACTGAAAGCAGTGCACCGACAACAGCAGAGAATAAACCAGTCTACAGTTCCAGTTGATGCGCAAAGTAGTGTAGAGGCTAACATGAGGACTCACAAAAACAAGGATGGACTCCGCATCTTTTTGACAGCGCTCAGTCATTCTGTTGTCTGCTTCCTCCGTAACCTTCGAATATATAGAGAGGAGCGGCCTTGAGCTATCACCAAAGCTAGATAGTCTTGGTGCTGAGTGATTCGGTGCTGAGTGAGGTGGATCGCGGTGAACATCTGCTATAGGCATTAGTGAATTGGGCGAAGGAAAGACCGAGCAATGGCTCAGAAACCTGTGTCACCCCCCCTCTCGGGGTCTGCCAGTCTCGTTGGGACCTGGGACATTGGGAAGATATTGCGCGATCGTATACAGAGCCTGGGGAACCTCGGTGGATATGTTGAAGCACTGGCGGGGTGTAGCTGCACAACAAACACAGGACTGCATTCACAGGATTGGGCGCCTGAAAACAAGGACGCCGAACGCGGCATGCAGACAAAGCGCATTTCTCAAGGATTTTTCTTTTGCATGAATTTGAAAGTCCCGGAGACGTCTTGGTGATGGGCGGCAGGCCGGCGAGACGGGGCGGTGCAAGACGATTCCATGGGTCCGGAACTGGTTTTGCGAGCCCCTACTAACAATGTCTTGGCGTTAAAAATGAGGTCCATGACAAACCTTTTCTCATAGCCAGCTAGACAGGTGCTGTTTCCCAGTGCGCAACCATCTAGAAACGTGATCTCATTTCCCTGAGAGAAATCATGGAAAAAGAAAATAGCCACCCTCGCTGTTCGACATGTGCGTGGGAATGGGGTTCTGTACCCCGAGGCGCATAAATCGATTCAACCAAAAAAAAACGTGCTTGGGAAAGTGCTGGTGGTTGACAAATGTACCAAGCGCTGGGATTTCCAATTGCTGATAACAGATCCGCAAACAAAAAAACGGCAGGGCGAATCCTCTCCAGGTTGAATAATATGGTTAGATAGCTGCTTTTTGTGTTCTTCATTGGCCTTTTTGGATTATGATTGTAAAACGCAGCGTCAATGAATGGAGCCTGGCTCGCGTCACGGGGACAGCAAAATGAGCACTTGGCCATTTCGTAAGGTGTGGCAAGCACTCTGAGTGACTATGTGCGTGTTATGTGGTGTAATACAGTCCACGAATGACCCGGAAATCGCTGAGTGGTTTGCTTTGTGGACATGACCCAAGACGCATATTTCAGGACCTGTTGCAGCTAGAGTGCGCTCGAGAAGGAGAACGCCACGCCGAACTCCGCAGCCTCAGAACGGAGTACTTTCGACCACGTGACGGCTCGGCGCGCCAACAAGCCTGACTCGTTCCACCGCCACTTCCACTCCTTGCTTTCTCCATCCTCGCCTTTCCCCCTCAAGACCCCCTTATCGCCCCTCAAATGCCACACGAATCGCCCACCTTCGCTGGTCGATGCCGCAGGTGTGCGCCATTTTAACAGCCGTCATTCCGACGTCACGCACGACGTGCACGACAGCTCGCCAGTCGGGCCCTTATTCGGGATCCTTGTGTTGCCGGAGACACACTTTACTGTGTATAGAATCTTTTTGGACCCGTTCCCTTTATTCTCTTTCCATCCTAGACCACCGCCTTGTGCATAGCGTACATGTACACAACCCGCTCGCCTGGCCCAGGCCAAGGAGACAATAATCGAGCAATATACAGCCCACTTTCCTTTCCTCTTCCGAATCGTGTGCCATCGCCGTCGTCTCTCGTTACGCTGTTACGAATCCCCCAGCCGTGTCGTTGGAGCCAAGAGTGCCCATCACGGTCTGCGTCGTCACGTCCCGCCTCATCGTTGTTCAAGCGACTCGCGCGGAACCCTCTCGCATTACACACATACACACACTCTCTGCTCCCGACGTTCTGCAACCGAGCATACCCGCCAGCGGCAGCGAGGATAACAACTCGCGTATCCCGCCCCCGTCTTACTCCTTCGCGCGATCTCGGATCCTTGGGACGTGCTTATGTTTATTTATCTTCATTCCCTCTTCGAACTCACACGCGGACCATCCGTCTGCAATATACAAGTCTATCGGGGATTAGAAGGTTTAATATGAAAATGTGCTGGAGATCAAGCGAATGATAGAGTAGGAAGCACATGTAGATGGGAGATGGGACACCCACTCGCTCAGGAGGTTCTGTGTTCTACTGTACGCAGTATTACATGCCTTGAGTGTACCTTCTGGTGTAATGTAGTATAATGATGATTAAGAAGTCGCAGGATTCATGAACACGACTCCGAGTCAGACTTGGGCTCAGCGGTGGGTATTCCAATGCCAGTTACGTCTTGAGGGTGCATACGAAAAAGAAAGCAACGATCCGCGTGGGCGTCAGTCTCTCCCTCCCCCAAAGAAAAAAAGTCAGAAGTTGCCACGTGGCAAGCAAAGAGGCCATTCAGTAAAACGATCGGCGATCGGCAAAGAAGTTGGGGGAGGGCACGTGCCAGAGTGCATAGCAAAGCACGTGACTCAATCTCCATGCAAACACCTGCGGTTACGGTATGTGATTGGCGGACGAATGCATGTACAGTACTACAGCACTGTAGTATTGTGAATGAATTTAAACGAATTTGAACGTGATTTGACAATGGCTTGTTTCGAATAGGCTGCATGCCTAAACTTTGGCCCAAACGCCGCGGCCCACGCCCACGCGGTTTCATCCGGGACAATTTCCCGAACGCGGGAGGCAAACATGGTAAGAGAACGCCGCCTCTCAACATTCTACTGCATTTTGCCAACAGTCCAAGAACTCGCCGACGGTAATTCAAATGATCTAACGCTTTTACTTCACACCATTTCGCTACACGCTACACAATGATACGACTTTTCACAAGGCATTTACGTCATCATAGCGTAGAATCCCGAGCCTCGTGCCCTTCGAGATGCACGCCAGATCTCAGTCAATAATGATGAGGATGAGCTCCAAGTCAATGAAGACGGGTCAAAAGTTAATAGGGTGTATCACTACTGACAGCGGTCGCGGGACCACATGCAGAAGGGTGTGTTAGTGGCTACGGACCGAGAACACATCTCAACTAGGCATCTCGCCTCATGGTTTAGGCCCTTCTTTTCAGGCCCATGGCACATGCCTATTGAAACCGTAAATATTCCCCACTCCGATTCCTTGCCCTGTATCACCTCTTTTCGCCCTTCATTTGAGGAGTCCTCCCTTCACCCTTAACTCCGCACTCCTTCCTGTATGATCATGATATGGCTTGCATGTCCCCCACGGCATTGTCATATCACTCACTCATTGACTTGGTTCGTGCTACTGTACCACTTTGAATCGTTCCCTTCTGTATGGGCATCGTACCGTCCTCCCCGCTTCATCGCGGACTTCTTTCACCAACCTCTCATACACTGGGTTGCCTTCAAGCTGTCTCTTCATCGGTATGTGCGTGCGATTACCTTCTAATTTTATGCTCTTTGGTGGCTGCTTGTAGTTTACAGCGCGCTCTCATGTATAAAAGCCTCTTCCTCTTAACCTCCGTAATATTGAACTACTCGCTTATCGTTTCCCGGGGTCCCACCCACATGAACTCCTGAGCCTTGTCCCGCACCTCGTCTCTATCGCCAATCTAACGCTGGTCTTAAGTCACCGAGTCGATCTGTATATGACCTTTATCGCGGAGCTTCGGTTCTCGATTATCGTCTCTCTCGTCTTCCTCTCCTTGTATCCGAGTCGGAAAGTCCCCTTGCTTGCTCTCCTCCCCTGATCTCTCCCTCTGGTCTGTCTTGTGGCCTCACCTATGTATTCCGTAACTCTCTTCATCTGCGATGCAGAACTAGAAAGAACTCGCAGGAAAATACGTTATGCGCAAGAGAATGCTGCATATGCGTTGCTTGCCACATGGCCTTCGGCCCAGGTGATAATTGATCACGTGATTAAATCAAATTTTAAGAAATTTAAGATGACACTCTTCGCACTCTTCGTCGGTCAGGCGCCCCTGTGGTCAGGCACCTTTATTTAAGGACAGGCGCCCCTGTGGTCGGGCGCCCCTTGTTGGCGTAATGAATGAGAATGAGAATGTCCCGTACGATGCTGAGTCGAGAAAAGCCAGCCATAAGGCAAGAAGAGCGTGTCTCTCGAATCGCCTACAGCGTAAGCCACGGTCCGGTGGTGTGAAATTAATATTTTTTCGCGCGACGACTTGTCATCGT
>Ga0307510_10002451_pt1 | contig 21069 bp, 14 predicted proteins | sample 12_EM_MG_FD_207224 | JGI IMG/M metagenome (GOLD analysis project Ga0307510, IMG submission 207224) | Populus trichocarpa ectomycorrhiza microbial communities from riparian zone in the Pacific Northwest, United States - 12_EM | ecosystem: Host-associated > Plants > Roots > Unclassified | place... | reverse complement strand
TCTTCTCCTTCATCCTCGTCCTCCTCCTGTATTGCGTGCTTGAACGCAGGCCCTGGTCGAGCATTTGGCAGCTGCCTTCGCCCGCCACGTGCTTCAGGCATACCATCAAGGCTGATTTCGCTCGGAAGAGGGGATATTCGCCCGATTGGTGGTGTACCGGGCTTTATACGGTTGGAAGGAATTTTACCGGCGCGTTTGCCTTTTTGTGGGCGTGCAGAGTTGGGCACGCGGGACAAAACAGGGAACATGACAGGATTTTCCCCAATAGGATAGCCGCCAAAGGTAGGGTCGACTGGTGATGGACCACTACTGGTGCTAAAGAATGACGACGCAGTGGCGGGAGTCTGGCCAACTCCACCCATGTAGCCAGGTTCGTCATCCACGTCCACCCAATCGTCTTCGTCTTCAGGGCTGAGCGATGGCCTCCCAGTGATCACATCACGTAGTACAGTGGTATCTGTTACAGGTGATATTGACAATACCTCAACAGGTAGACGCGCTGTCCGTGTCTGCCAACCCGGAGGTTCGAGGCCCCACGACTTCTTCCAGCTGGAGCGGCTTGATGTGCTGTTGGAACCTGTTAATAAAGGAGGCTGGAAGGGCGTTTGACGTTTCTGGGCAACAAAAGTGGTGTTGCCGTGAGCCTGACCTCGCCGGGGGGTCTCGTCTATTGTACTACGCGAGTGAGGGCGGAATGGGGAACCCGTCCGCTGTGCTTCGCTTTCCGATTGCTCATAGAATGAGCCGTGCCTCGAGGAAGGTAGTGAGTGGTTAGAAGATGTGGTAGAGTTGGAACGTAGGTGCACCGCCCGCGGCGCGGTCTGAGCAGGTGAGCGCACCACTCGCGTGGAGGAACCAGAGCCCGCTCTTCGATGGTAGGGAGAAGTGGTGCGCCCAACTTGAAGTGAGCCCGCAGAGCTCACAGAAGGCGATTTGCGATGTCTTGGCTTCCCAACGATGAAGCTGTGTACAGACGACGGACGGGATGAGTTCGGTTCCCCGCGCTCCGAGTTCGGTGTTCTGCTGCCAAAAGAGCGACGAGACGGGTCGCTCCGTTGTCTTGACATCGTAATCATATGCTCAAAGGCAAACTGTGGCGACTCCATCGTGACTTGTGCCATGGATGCAGTGGACGAACGTCGAGAGTTGACACTGCTGGACCTGCGGGAGGATACAGAGGGACCCTTTGCCCGATGGCCCTTAAGTGATGTTCCAGCCCCAACACTAGTCCGTCGCTTTGCTTTGACAGAGTTGCGTCCGGCGCCAGACGTTGACTGGGTACGTGGGTCAACCCCATGCGCGAAATTCGCATTTGCCGTTCCAGTTGCAGCGGACTTGCGTTTGCGCCTTCGATCTTCATTGAACCACGTTCTGAATGCGGACAGCAGACTCGCACGATTTCGATGTTGGCCCCCTTCCTTTGGAGAAATCTGGGGCAATGAAGTAATCGTATCTCCAGGTGACGGTGTTGGGGAAATTTCTGGAGGAGAGTAGTTGCTCAACCTCGCAAGAACCCAAGGAGAATTTGGAGCCGCGGGATTTGCAACAACTTCCTGATCTGGAGTCGTTGTACCGGGTGCAGGAGTGTCTCGTGGGGGAGGAGATTTGACAAGCTTTCCTGACCCGTGCGACTGGCGAGGTTCGTCGCTCGTGCCACTGCGTTTGTCGCCGTCTCGTTCCCTTGACCTGTCATCCTTTACGCCCTCCGCAGACTTCTTTCGAACTAAGCCTGCAGCCTCAAGAGCTGTGGTGGCTCGCTGCATAATGCTGACGCTGCCGGAACGCATCTTCGCGTCGCGCTTCCCCTTCGAACTTTCCTTATCCTTTTCTCTATCTTTCTCCTTGGCATTTCCACCTGGAGTTGATGGGTGGGACCGAGGTTGTGAGTCCGTAGTGGAAGATGTTGGTGATAAGAGAGCATGGGTTGGAGACGGGACACGGGGAGGAGTCTTAGCAGAGGTGCGTGAACGAACCGTAGATGTGGGCGTTGGAGGAATAAAAGCGAGTTCCGGGGCGGAGTGAGCGGAAAGTAAAGGTTGGGGATCGGCGCGGACGGTTGAGGGTGTATCGGGTTCGGTTGTCCCGCTGCCGGATGGGCGCTTCCGCTCCACACTCCCGCGTGCATCTGCATCCACATTTTGAGAATCATGCTCTTGAAGACGGTGAGTAGAGCGACCGCTCCCCTCTTCTATTGCTTTGCGTTCAGCACGTCGCATCAGCATCCACCAGATGGCACTAGCTGCGTCACATGCATCACTTAAAACAGAATGCACAATTTGGCCGGTCTCGAAGCCGAGGGAACTCAGACTATTGAGTAGCTCACGCTCGAACTTCGTCCCAAATATGATGGGAGCGGGGCTATTCAGAAGTGACGCGAAATCTTGTGGAGGAAATGAGGGCAGAAGCTGTTCGGTGGCAGGAGAGGATGGATCCGAGAGGTTCGAAGAGACAGAACGTCGCTTTGTCCGTACAGGCGTACGCGCGGGGAATGCAGGGGGCTCTTTGATACTAGAACATCGAGAAGTGGACGATGGCTGAGAGACTGAATGTGCAATATCCTCTTCCATTACTGTCTCCGGATGTGATTGCCTCTTGCCTTCACTCTTGGCTGGCCTACGTATGGTGGACTGGCTGGGGTGGCGATGTATTTGTGGATTCTCTTCGGATACTGATTCGTGAGAAACGTCGTCCGGCGTCGTTGCAGAAGAGGCGTCAAGCTCCGACGATGCAGAGCGGAATGAAGACTCGGAAGTCGCGGATGACTCCGAGGTCGCAGAGGATGGCTGGGCCTGAATTGGCTGCGGAACGACAGCCGCATGGCTAGAGGAGTTGGTCTTGCCAACAACGGAGGAAGACGGGGTTGTGAACCAGGGATGAGTCAGAATTTGAGGGATTGTGATGCGTTTGACGGGGTCCTTGTGTAGTATCTTACGAATCAAGTCGCGTACATCTAGTAGAAGTTTAGAGGACGACTGCATAGAGAAGGAAGAGAAACGGACCATCAGATAACCATTCAGGATCCTCGAACTCCCCCTTGATGACCATCGCCCTCATAACCGACTCGTCGTCATCGTCGAAGGGTAGTCCCCCAGTCAAAAGACAGTAGAGAATGACGCCAAGGGACCAGACATCCACCTCTGTGGAGAGGTCAGCAGTGTCAAGTAACGTAGTAATGAACAAATTACCTGGTCCGAGATACCTCTTTCCCTGCAACATTTCTGGCGCGGCATAACCTGTCGTGCCACAGTACGTCTCCAAGTATGCCCCTCGATCGAACTCACGGGTGAAGCCAAAGTCTCCTAGTTTGATCCGACAGCGTTCATCCAGCAAGACGTTCTCTAACTTGAGGTCACGGTGCACGATGCCTTTCTCGTGCAAATAGTTTACTGCCAAACATATCTGACCGAAGATGTGGCGGGCTTCTCGTTCCGATATCCTGCCTTTTTCCGTAAGGTAGTCAAATAGTTCGCCTCCCGAGCATAATTCCGTGACCAGCCATATAGAGTTCTCGGTCGCAATTACTTCATATAACTGGGTAACGTGGGGGTGATGGAGTTGGCGATGATGATGAATTTCTCGAGTGAGGGTGGTAGAAAGGGCCTTGGGTATTTGCTTGACGGCAACGCGCGTGGAGGTGAGCCGGTGTGTGCCCAAGCGGACTTTTCCATATGCCCCTAGGTGGTGTGGGTATGGGAGGATTCGGGGAAGAAACAGTAGAGAATATTTACCTTCACCTATGACTTTACCAAGGGTGTAGTTCCCCACTACTTTGATCTTTGTAGAGGAAAGTTCCTTGCCGAGTTCGTTGTAGGCAGAAGCAAGGTGAGCCTTATGGTTTTGGACGACGGAGGAGGTGTGTTTATGAGAAGTCTTGGACATGATGACATATAAGGAATAGAAAAAAGAGCGTGGTATATGAGAGGAAAGCCTGAATTATAGGGATGTCAGATAAGAAACGGGACCGGTCGTTGAGAGTGTGTGGTTTAAGGGCGCTCATCGCGTGTGTATCTCGGGTCGACCAAGTCAACTGTACGTTAACATCTTAAGGCAACTCGTTCCCATCCTCAAATGACATCATGATTAACAGCAATTCGCTCCATTCAACACCACTGTTACAGTGTACCGTACTGTGAACAATAATATCTCTTCAACCAACGATCGCCACACCTCACTTGCAATGCATTGTCCGTGCGGCCACTCGTGACACCCCATACACGCTCACGCGCCAATCTAAAGGTCATGACTATATTTTTTCAAAACCAAATGCTCTCGAAGAAAGACAGAAGGAAATTAGATTCCCTTTAGAACTGTGAAGATCTTGTCTTGTGAGAATACACTCTGTGATTTAGAGTGAACCAGTCAGCTCTGAAGTTGGATTATTTAGACTCCGACCGGAGACATCCGGTCTTACGCGCAGCACTCGTATTGCCCACGAATCTAAAGTCGAGGCAGTCGACATATCCCCCAACGGCCCCCTAATCCCTCAAGGTGAGCCGCCTTTTATCATCATAATGTCGCAAGGACGCCGCCCCGTCATGGATATTCTGCTTTATTTTGGCATTGGTGGATGGATGCTTCACACCGCCCTCGGATGTCAATATATTAAGATCCAATAACTGATAGTTTCTTTGGACATGGTTTCACACTACAGATGGTGCGTCCATTATGTGGGCTAGTCACTGTCCCACTGATAGTCGTCTTTAAAGAAACTCGAAATCGACTCTTTCACGAATTACAAGATATATCCAAGCAAAGGTCGCTTATTCGTTCGTGGCGATAGCAAAGTTAGTTCCAAGACGTCCACACTTGTCTAGGATGTTTGTGAACCTACAACATATCTCTTTCAGATCTTTCGCTTTGGCACGTCGAAGAGTGAATCGCTATTTTTGCAGCGCAAGAACCCGCGAAAGATCGCATGGACTGTCCTTTACCGTCGCATGCACAAGAAGGGTATCACAGAAGAGGTAGCGAAGAAACGGTCACGTAGAACTGTAAAACACCAGAGGGGCATTGTCGGAGCGGACCTCGCAGCTATTGCTGCCAAACGCACGCAGAGCACCCAGGTCCGGACAGCGCAACGACTCGCAGCGATCTCGAAGGCGAAGGCCGACAAGAAAGAGAAAGAGGCGAAAAAGCCTAAGGTTCGTTGTTCACGTCTCATTTTACATGTCAACGATCTGATACGGTTACAGCCACAACGTTCTGCTGCTCCTGCAGCCAACCTCAAGAATATCTCTAAGCAGCAAGCAAAGGGAGGACGAGGCGGCCGTTAATCACTGCTATTACCGCACTTGTTGTATGGTACATGCCAATTATACTGGCACCATTCGTCTTCACCGAGGGTGTCGTTGTGTCCTAAGTTATGAGCTAGCCAGTACTCGGAACGGTCACAGAAATTATGCAATTATGATTATGATGGAGAACAGCCTAGCAGTGTACAGTACAGTAATGCTCCAATGATTGGTGGGTATGACGGAGTTTCTGCCGGCTGAAGCCGGGATTGTGTTCCCATGTTTGTCATTGCGGCAGTGCGCGTGCGCGCAACCTCAACTCGCTTCTCGCTTACTTGCTTTGCCACTCTCAAAGCTAACTCCCACTGATTCAACGCTCGGTGAGCCTAGAGCCACTGTCCTCTCGATTTTTCAACACCCCCTGACGACTTGCCCCTCCCTTTTATTCATCCCTTTCTCATCCAGAATCGTACGACGACGTCATGTGAGTCTAGGTTACGCATCATCCGCAGTCCTTCACCTTCTCACCTCTCCTACTACCGCTACCACGTCTTCCAGGTCCGAACCTTATGACCCATACCTTCCTCGTGGTGGCTCTTCAGCCAATCCATCTGCTCCCGGTGGAAACACTGGACCGAACCCCAAGACAGCTGCTATTCAAGCACAAATTGATGACACCGTCGGCATCATGCGAGACAATATCACCAAGGTCGTAGAACGTCAGGAGCGACTTGACTCGCTGCAAGACAAGACAGGTGGGTGTTTCTCATATGTTTTGGCCGCGCAGGTGTTACCACCTCTGTCTTGCCCCTCTGTTGTGGGAGTGAAACCATGCCAACACGACGTCAACGCTCATACATTCCCACTCTCTTTCAGATAATCTTGCCGTTTCTGCTCAAGGCTTCAGGCGTAATGCAAATCGGGTCCGGAAGGTGCGTTTGGGTTTTTCTATTTTCGTAATGTGTTCGCGCTTAACATAATCTCACAGAACATGTGGTAAGTTCCTAATGTGAGACTCGTGTTCCAAAGACATGTCTAACTATGGATTTTATAAACTTGTGAAGGTGGAAAGACATGAAGGTAATTTAATCACCCGTTTTTCGCGTCCTCATCGGCTCAAAATACTGTCGCTTAGATGCGTCTCATCATCGGAGGTGCCATCCTCGTCATTATCATAATTGTCGTCGTTTCAGTTGTGAAGGCAACGCACCATTAGTTTCAGTCTGCTTAAATTTGTTACTCTTTAATGCGCTCCCCTGTGTCCCCACTGGTTGTTGTACGTATGTTGATCCTCCTGTCCTTTTTTGCGATCTCTTTCTCGAGAAGTTAATGCTTCCCGGCGTCGAAGAATTCTCGAATTACACGGGTGATTGGACAATTCATTCATACTCTTCACGAGTGCGAGGATTTCTGTGAATTTTATTCATGTGCAGGACTTTCTCCGCTCGCCGCTCGCGATCTTTAAAGCGAGGTTCACGATAGTCTTCGCTGATACGATTGGTCCCGGACTTATCGCCCTAAATTTCACCTTTGTGGTAACGGCTAACCAGTCCACTTGGATACCTTCGGGCCACTTTTAGTTGCGATTGACCATGACCTCATAGTCCTTGACTGCGCTTGCTTCAAATTGTGCCACATACCCGTTCTTTGCCCCATTCGATTGCCGGTTCAGGTATGTTATGAGGAGGATCGTTGCGGGCACTAGTCTTAATTCGCTTTGTCGGCGGGGTAGGAGTTGACGCCGCCTATAATATAAGGTACGCTACGCTACTTGTAATAGTGTTGCGTGACCGTATCTGGGTTCCAGGTCTTCTGTGAGTTGCTTGCCCGTGGGAATTGGCGGTGTCTTGTTGTGGGTGTTGATTCCTGAATTATCCGTCGTGGAAGTTGTGCATTGGGAACGATACGTCTCGAAAAATCAAGACTCTATCCCGACTTGGCGCTTCCCCAGATTCAAGCAGCCGGTTTGGGGAGTTTGCCACCCATAGGAGTATGACGACCATCAGATGCTGTAGCTTGTGCCCAAGGAGAATCCCCTGGTAGCCGGCGATGTCTCACCCTCCACCTCTGCCATCAGAGAGAAGCCCTCCTGCGCTCAATCGATATAGGATCCACACCCCGTTTGCCCGCTCGTGAGTCCATACTGCATTTGACCCCAGACCGGTCCCCAGTATTGCAAAAACAATGACTCGGTATCGCACAAGCCGCCCACAATGCCGAGGTCTTTTCTCCGTGAGTACAGTGCCTCGATGCGTGTCAAGTGATGGTTGCTCGTGATTTGATGTGAAAAGACTAGAAGTCGACCGCAAGGAAAAAGGGTTGGCTAGAGTTTCCGAGTTCTGTGAAAATGCACAAGAAACGGTCTGAATTCCAATAACTGCACCGTCGACGCTGAATGCTTGGTCATGATCAGGGTTGCTGAAACATTGTCACCAACCTAGAACCCGGGGAGGCCCGTGTGCACTTACTTGTTCACGGTACTAGTGTGTCTTCCATTTCATTCCGTATGTCCAATGACCGTACGTGCTAGAACAGAAGCCCTTTCTGGACCGCATTCGAGTCACCAAAACTGACAGAAATGTCCAAATAGTATCCAATGTGCTTCAGTGACACGTTTCGTAGGATTTGAGGTGTATGACTCCAATTGGTAATACTACACCTCCGCCTTACGATTCCCTTCCGTGCTCATTTTCTCCGCTTGATTCCCCTGGAGCGTTTAAGATTTTAAGTATCACTACAGGTCGGATCTTCATCGGTATTTTCTAACGTTACCCCGCCATGGCTGTCACTGGGATGACAACCCATGCCGGGAGCTCCGTCCCAATTAAGTCTTGGTCTGAGTTATCTCGGTCTCTAACTTACGTTCTATCCAAAGTGGACATAGAAAGACCCAATCTTGGAACAATACTGTACCAGGGGGCTCGAAGCAAGCTAGCTTCATGGCATCCAGAGATCGGACAAGAAGCGACTTCCCGAAAAGCTTAGAACAAAAGGTGAATTCGGGTCGCCCCCAACACGCCCCTGCTGCGTGCAGAGCCAGTGAATCCTTCGAGTGTAGTTGATAACAGTTGTATTACGGCGTAACGGGGCATTACTCTCCTTTGACGCCCACTGGCATATGAATGTATGCTGCTGAATCACCCCTCGGGCTTCCCCTCCCCCTGCCGCCACTGCACGGCGTTCATAAGTGTTTGCTTGGCAGAGCACCCGTCACATCCTGATTTGGGTGCCCTTTCACCTAGGCACTAGGGCTTCCTTGCAATATCCCCTCCGCAGCACTGCATCCGTCCCTAGTTCGGACCGCAATCGGGCTTCGCTTCATCATACCACGGAGAAAGTGGAGACGTTTCTGGTTCCCTTCCACCCTCGCAAAGTAGTTAATAGATGATGTTTTCTTTTAGGCACTATCCTTGCCAGGTGGTTTCGGCCACTACCTGGCGCCCGTGAAGAGCCCCGTTCGCGTCACATGTACACGAGGCTCTGAATCGAGGGTGCGCAGCTCTTCCGTGACTCAGAAGCAACACAATGTAGTTTATCGCTGGCGCATTCATTTCTTCATCCGTTAGTCTATTCATTCAGTCCTTGCCCCGTCACGGAGGTCTTTGCTTAATGGACATTCTTCGGCTCACGTCCGAATTACGGCACGGTTTTTGCCACCGCCCCAGATTTCACTGTGCTAAGCTTGCCCTGCCAGTGGCTTGATTACGCCGAGCCACCCTTCTGGGTGCGGGTTTCCTCCCTCACAAACCTCCGCCGGCAAACAGGCGGAACCATGCGGCATCCACCCACAATCCACTATATACACCGACTCTACACGACTGCGCGCCAGTTTGATATGCCCAAAAACAGAGACCATTTATCCGCGCCTCTGATGTATCATGTGGTACACGTGTCAGCTTCTTGTCATGTGCCAGTGGCCATCACGTCTCTTACACGTGTTTTTCGCCGAAGGCGGCGGTCAGCCATAATTGAGATATTAGATTGTCCATGGTCACCCCCGGCGGAATCCGAGTACAACCTTCCCAAGGTCGGCTGGGAAGTCTCACTGACACCAGCTCCCATAGTGGTGGGTCGCAGAGTTGATCAGGGATCACAGGCGGTTATCAACATTCGCTCTGTGGATCATCAGAACCATTAACCCGTTCCATAAACGCTGGCTTCCAAATGCACGTGGATCCTACATCATCCCAAGTAGCAGCCTACCTTGAAAGGACTTGAGCCAACCAGGTCGCTATCAGTGTATATCGCGACTCACACCTTCATGACAACTTCCACAACAGAGTATATCATCGGTGAGATATCATAGCGACGACATCTATCTCAAGAATCACAATCATCCATATACAACAAGGGCACCGATGACATTGGAATTAATACACAGTAACAGAACCTCCCTATTTGGTGGCGTGGGCAGAGTCATGGGGCTGAAGAGACAAATCCGAGCATGTTAGCGTTGCTCGAAGCTACAACCTGAAGTATCGTGTGTGACCACTTACCGCGGGGCTGGTAATATTCAAGGAACGGGCGATACTATTGAACTCCTGCTGGCTGGGGCGCTCTTTTCCAGTGACGACTACCACGTGTAAGTGAGAAAGCCAGTTATAGGAAGACTTGAACTCACTATCTTGAATGCGTTCTTGAGTAGTGCCAACACTCTGGGCGATCTGCGAATAGGTAAACCCTGAGGATCAAGACAACAAGATCAATAACTGCATCAGTATACAGGGAAATAGGTAACCTTTGGCCCCGATTGCGGTCTTGAGCGCGCTGCAAGGTACTTCAGACGACATGATGAGCGTGTGGGAAAGAGATAGTCTCCATGAGAGGCGCAAGGAACCGCTTTTATAAGGCATCGACTCCACCCACCTATCCCAAAATGTACTATCGCTATCGCGATTATCAAGGGTGATCAGTCATTGGCAGAGATGACTTAGATCAATCACCAAATGTTCGGAGGCGTGATTGGAAGGCGTGTCAGTACCGTACCGCCGACTAAGGGCTCTCGGTTTGCACCTACGCCGGCACCGTCTGGATGTCATGGGCGACAACGCCAAAAGAGGAATCGGTGCCCCGACTCCGGCCGGGGCGACTACCAGGCTAGGAGCAAACCGAATCGAACAACGACGACGGGTTTGACCCTCTCCGTACATTCCTTAGTACGGCCATCCTCTTTGACTTGCATGGTTATTCATATCTTGCTAGAATGATGGTGGCCTCAAAAGCCGCAACGGCCGCGGTGGTACGTCTCTCTTGCCACGCTGTCAACTCCGAGCCGTGGTCTCACCCGCAACCAACGATTCGTCGATTCAGGACATCACCAACATCTATTCAACATTTGGTCCCGGAGAGGGTACTTCCCCTCTTTCCTCCATCCCCAACTCTAATCAAACTCTTACTCGCCAGGGACCTTCGCTGCCCTGCAAGCGTTCTGCAAGCGCCACTCGGACGCCCAGCTCATCGCAGGCCAGCTAAATGCCTAGCCAAGAACCGTTGACCTAGTGCATTACGCTCTGTCCTGGAGAACAAGGCTATTGTCGACGAGGCAGAGAAGGTCCTACGTGACTTTTAAGCCCTTCACGTACGACGTCAGCGAGCACGTCAAGGCTACCGGGACCAAAGCCGTACGTTTCCCATCATGTTTCTCATGTCTCATGGAATTTCCAAAAAAAAAAAAACTTGGTACTGCCATGCCGCGGCATGCAGATTGCCAAGGCGAAGGACACGGCGGATTAACGTCGAGCTGAAGGATCTCCAAGCGACACTTGCCAACATTCAGGACGCGCTTCCGTTCGACGACCTAACGATGCATTTCCGCCCGCTGCTCCCTTGCTTATTCCGAGAACAGACCTGACTGACCATTCGTCGACGTTGGTCCTTTACTCGTGTCATGGTCGATGAACCCGAACTGCAGGGCGAGGAAGTCTCCCAAGCACACCCCCGCATCTTTGAGACGGTCGAGAATATCGTCAAGAAGAGCAAGTGGACCGTACCAGGATACAAGGAGACGAGGAGAAGTTTAGCGACCTCTCGCTCATGTAAATCATACCTAGGCCGTCCGCTGTCCTCTTGCTGTAAAGTTTAGAAAAACAAACAAATACAAATCGCGCTGACGCGCTTGCTGGGTTGGGCAGGAGGACCTGCCCGTCTGTTTCGACAGGTGTTTCACCCTGCTTTCCACCTAAAAGTATTTCCTCTTCAGCTCGGCCACGGCGTACATCCTCTCTTATTTCTTAATTGACCTACGTCCTTACTATCCCGCTCCGCCTTCTCGCAAGACTCACGAGCACAAAAGTGATCTGTCGAAAATACAACAACTAGTGAGGGCCGAACAACCAAGGCGCGCAGTCCTCAAGCGTATATATTTAATGTAGAGTAAAGGACTACACATCGAAAAGGAGGTCAAGAGTTTTTTTTTAACAGACGTACGTTCGTATTGGCGGGTACTATTGTTTACCACGTTGGTGCGATGGGGCTCTTTTAAGGTGTCCCACATACCAAAATTGTACTATCGCGATTATCAAGGGGAATCAGGTACGGTGGTCCTCATACGTGGTTCGTCATGATTATCAGCCATAGATAGGCGCCCTTCGAAGCAACTTTGTCTCACTGACCCGTGTACAAAAGTGTTTGCGAGTCTGGGAAGGAGAACGGGTGAAGGTCGTCTGAGAGTGTTCACTCGGTCATAAAATAAGGGGCGCGTAAGGATGGATCACGACTACATCACCTAGTTGGGGTCTTTTATGCAAAGAGTCGACAGCTCTGAGATTTATCTGTGGTGGAACGACCGTATGGAACGGGGGAGGAATGGGGTGTAGGTGGAGGTCGGACACGGTAGGAGACTCGGAGTCGGTGAAGGCTTTACAGTAGACGATTTGCCTGTGAAGGTACAATAACAAACCCACTAGTAGCTTCAATTTGTCACTATGGACCGCCTTTTCAAACGGTGTGCATCGACACGCTTGAACAGGGTACACCTGGTGTCAGCAAATGGTGGAATGACTTTGCCTGCAATACCCGGCGTAATGTTCATTGTCACAAAGTCAGTCTTGCGGCATGAAATTGAATGAAAGTTGAAGCTTCGATTGTTATCGCGGCTTGGGAGCGAGGACAATGTCACACTGCCTTCACGTCGTGTGGCCCACGGTCACCCAATATTCGACTGTAGTGCAGTCGACGCTCTCATAACCCATATACCCCTTGGGAGAGGTTTAGGTGTCTCGAATTTGAACTTATGAGGTATGTGGGTTCTGAGGGGCACCGACAACAGGCCATCTAATAACAAGTTCCGGATTGGGGGGTCCAATGAGTTGTCGAGGAATGTGGGTAACTTATGAGTTATGAGAGCGCCTTAATCGTCCTCGCCCTCCGTATGAGTTGTATGCTCATATTTACTCACGGCATTGACCGACTAATGCAACTCTAATTTCGAGAACAGTATCGTCCCCTCACGACCTCTGTGGGCTCAAGTTCAAGTATTTCATTACTCCAAGGGCTCAGAAAATGGTAGGCCCCACGGAATAGATGCAATCACATTCTGCCATGCTTCGGAGTGGCAGAGGTAGTCCCCAGTTCGATGGATGTGTTTGCTGACCTCCGGATGGATAGGCTCCCAAAAAAGCGCGTGTTGCACAAGAAACCACCGTCCAGCTAGGGCCCCAAGTTAGCGAGGGCGAGCTCGTGTTCGGCGTGGCCCACATCTATGCTTCGTTCAATGATACATTTGTCCATGTCACCGACTTGTCCGGGAAGGAGACCATTTCCCGTGTGACTGGTGAGTGCAAATGGACCGTCTGTCTACAGCCGACCTGACAATCTCGCTAGGCGGAATGAAAGTCAAGGCAGATCGTGACGAGTCTTCTCCTTATGCCGCCATGCTTGCTGCTCAGGATGTCGCTACACGTTGCCGTGAAGTTGGCATCACTGCTCTCCATGTCAAATTACGCGCAACGGGCGGCACTGGCACCAAGACGCCAGGCCCTGGTGCCCAGAGTGCTCTGCGTGCCCTCGCGCGTTCTGGAATGCGGATTGGTCGCATCGAGGATGTCACCCCCGTCCCGACTGACTCTACGCGTCGCAAGGTTGGCCCTGTTTCGCTAATCGGTTGTTATCTAGCTGACATTTCCTAGGGTGGTCGCCGGGGACGTCGTCTATGATTGCGAATGTGTAAAATTTCATATGTTTTTTCCCGCATATGTAAAATGCGCTATACAATAAACAATGTGTCGCCGCACGACGCGCAACAAGTCTCAAAGGCTTGTCCCGTGGTCGTGCATTTCCCTTTCGAGTGACTCCTTTAGTTGATTGTCTGCCTGCTTTTGTTGTGATATTTCAATTTGACTCGAAGGAGAAGCGCAATTGTGCATAATGAGTGTCAAACGCTCTCATGAGGGATGTTCTTGCAATCGATCGCTCATGTGGGTCACTCCAATGCCAATAGTGCACCAGCTACACCGCTTCCTGACTGCCGTTGCATGAATGTAAGTTACATTTGGTAATAGTAGTGTCCCACTGAAGGGCACTAGGAAATCGAAATAGCCGTATGAGAAACCTTCGAGGGTGCGTTCCAATCACCAACATTCTCCTCGAATGTGAGGTCGAGAAGTCTCATTCCAACTCTCAAGTTGGCGTCTGTCCGTACTTATCTTCGCATAGCCCAAAAGGATATGGTTGTAAGAAGTTAGGGTGATAAGGCCCACCAGCAGACGGCACCGTAATATGCCAGTCGATTATTTCCTCCGCTTTGTGTGGTGATTTATCATATCCTGGTACACCCCTGACGATATCATCATATGGCGCGGGCAATGTGTTGGCATCGCGTCGTTGATGATGCATGATGATGGGCACCGCCATTGGCAATTTTTAGTAGGCAGGACCCCAGGACAGTGGTGAAAGTGGAGCGAAACTCGCGTGACGCGCGGGCACACGCAATCCTCACTCCTCTCGCCGAGAGAGCCCTTACCACTTGAAGAAAAGGAGAGATTTGCGTGTCATACATAGATGATTCATCCAATCCCCGATGAGCGACTTGCCTCCGAAGGGGCTCGACGGCCGCGTGGACAAGGCGTTGCCTCCTTATCATTAAGTCCGTCGTCGCGTCGCAGCGCTCATTCGAAATTCGTACCCGTCGGTTCAGGGTAAATTGCGTGCGAGCTCGTGGGCCACGCAAATTTCTTACCGGCTACTCGGATCGGGGAAGATCGAGCGTTACGTTGCTAACGTTGACGTGTTGAAAAGCGCAATTCGCGAATTAGGTTGGTCAATTGCCTCGTGCGACGGGATGTGTATAACCCTTGGCGGCTTTACAGGTCATATGCCGATACCGAGAAACTCGAGGTACATCCGGTCCCCGTAATACGGTATCTCTGTCAAACACATTCGGAATCTGGCGAATTGCAGGTACTATCGCTGTGAACTTTACATGACGAACTTTCGCGCCCCCGGCTCGCCCCACGCAAACCCCACGTGTGATTGATGATAACCGAAAAGGGATCGCGTCATTATATTCCTGTGTTAATCACGAGTAAAAGCCCATCGAGGGGTCGAAAGAGATGTCCCAATGTACGTGTAAGAGGGTTAGGAACGTACACAGGTCGGGCTTCACTTTCGACGTGTTTAATAGAAGGAGAATGGCGGTAATAGATGGTTGATAATGGCAGACCTAGGACTATCTGAAACCAAACGGGGAATTCCATGCATTCACGTTGTCATTCTATAGTTCGCAATTGATCCTATAACCTTCTTTCGGAGGACCTAACGTGAACGCTTCGGGAACCGTCGCATGATAACGATATAGCAATTGGCAATTCAAATGAGACTCGCACAGCTCATCTCGCAGCAGAACACTGGACCCCGGGGGTATACACGGGAAAGAGCGTCCGGCGACTACGGAGAGGGCGGTACAACGTTGCATGTTAGCCGATTATCGATTAGGAAGTTTGAGCAGCGAAGATTCCTAGTTGAGCGTAGACAGTGTGCATTTTTGCTCAAGATGCTTTCTGTGGCGTCGATGTTGAGAAAACATGACATTCTTTGAGCCTCGAGGTGCTGTCGAAGAGAGCGCCCGAGTAATTGTTGTGCAATTACCGCGTGGGCAGTAGAACTCACTCGGTGCTCTTGTGAGAGGTGTGAAACAGACAGATCCGTGGTCTAGAGCGAAGTCGTCACTCGAGGAAAGTAGAGTTGCTGTGATCCTTGCAGCAGTGAGCATTGTAGGGTTATTAATGGATATTAATGAAGTGACTCAGCAGTGGTGGGATATTGAATGTGGAATAGGCGCGCAGGGCTTTGGGCAAAGGGCATAGCAGAAGGCCGGGCTCCGGAAAATTTGTGCTAGACGCGACGCGAAAGTTCCAGGAGGATCGGAGCAGTTCTGGTCCAAGCACATTTTGGTCGCACAGTAATGTATTCTGGCCCGGGATAAAGAAAGGCAGCCACTAAATTGGGATCAAGCTGGACAACTCGGGATTGTTAGCGGGTTGCCCGCCCGTAGCCGGCGCTACATTGCGCAACGTGTTTCAGCATCGCCACATCAGACGTCGGGTCATGAACAACGATCTTTGATGACACCGGACGACTAAATATACAGTACTTTGTTAGATGCGACCAAGAAATGAGATACCAATTGCAGTCCGCGGTGAGAGAGTGTATCCGTAGGTCGGAACCAAGTTGACTAGCGAAAAAAATGGTTCCGTGCCGAAGCCGAGGTGCAAGAAGTGCATCAGCCAAGCCACTGGGTCTTGGCAATGCATCTCGAGCCCTAACCCTACTAGGCACAAAACTCTATTCAGGGAAACTATACAGTTTTTCATGCCCGCCAACTAGATCATCACCCCTTCCGCATCCCAAAAAATTGACAAACGATGAGCCATAGAGGGGGGGATGTGCGTAGTGAGCTCCGTTACCAGGATCGGGGAAACCGGTGGAAGGAGGGGGGATGTGGAAAGGGGATGAGGAAGTGGATGAGAAATGCAAAGGACCCCGGAGGACCGCCAAATCGGGAGAAGTGACTCAAAGGTGCGGTATTTATTGTGAGACCCACTTTTTTGACGCCTTCGCTTTTTTTCCCCTTCCCCCTCCTTATGCTCCCCTAGATCTTTCTCTCTTCTTTATATGCTACCATGCTCACCCTCGAGCCTGGCTCTCTGTGCGACGTTTGCGCGGACGAGTTTGGTCCTCGTAATTTACCACATTGTATCCCATGCGGTTCGCTTTCTCTTTATTTCTACTTCGGAAAAATTTTCGCTCACAACCTTTCAGGTCATGTATTGTGCTTGAGTTGCTGCAACACCATCCTCGAAAAAACCACATCACGTCTATCCCCCGCTTGTCCCTTCTGCCGCGAACAATTTTCCCGTGGCACCGTTCGTCTCATTCGTATTGATTTTAATGGCCCCAGCAGTGGCTGGAGCACCCCACGAAGAAGTCCCAATAGCCCTCGACCCCCACTCATCGAGGATGACTTTCCCAATGATCTCCTCAAAGCTTCCGCACCTGCTTTCCCTGACCTTGGGGAGGCCCGCGCTCGTGAGGGTCGCATGTTGGAGTCCAAGGTCGCTCGAGTGGCTTCCAAAAAATGTTCGGTGGAAGAAGTCACTGCCCTCCAGCGGGAGGTTGAACGCTGGCTTACGGAAGTTACTACGGTCGACGCTGTCCGTGCACCGTCCTCGTCTGCACAGAGCAGTTCGCTTACTCGTTCGCATATACAGTCCTCGGCGCTCTACTTGAGTTCCTTACTTCTCAAGGCCATCCTCGCAAATCACGTTGCGTTCTCCGACGCATCCAAAGCCGCCAAGCATGCGGAAGCGTCTCTAAAATTAAAAGTGGACGAGCTTGAACATGAGAAGGGTAGACTTGAAGTCGAACTTCACAAGTGAGTGCTTAGTTTAATGTTTCTTTTGGTGACAAAGGTCCTAACGTTTTCTTAGGCAGGTTAGTTGTTTGTAACACTGGCGATGTACTCCTGTACTAATGTTCTTACAGAAAGTCCAATATAACCAAAAGGTCCAAGAGTGTCAGAGTCTCCGCACCGAGCTCAGTCGCTTCGTGTCCACCCCAACCATTTCAACAGCATCTTTGGCGGCGACTACTCACACTGGTTTGTCGAGCCCGTCGCGGTCCTCAGCATCTCCTCCTAGTTCTCGTGTTGCGTCACCTACTTCTCCACCGTCTTATATTTCCAATATTACTTCGCCTCTTTCACGCTTCGGTCTCACACGTTCAGCGTCTGTAGCTCCTACACCTACACGCTCAGCGTCTACAGCCCCCACGTCTTCTCGCTCGTCGTCTAATGTTCCCCCTCGAATTTCCACTCCCGGCGTTTCCTATACTCACCGATCTGCGACACCTACCGTCCCATCTTACCGTTCTACTACCCCAGCATCGCCATCGCCAATTCGCAAGTCGCGTACGATATCGATGTCCCAACAGCAACCTCCCCCTTTGCCTCCCATGGACCGGTGGCCCCCGGCTCTCGCCGCTGCGGCTGCGAAGCCCTCTGCCCCTCCAGCCGCACCGCGAGGTCCTCGCGTTCCCACTAGGGCGTGATCCTTGATCGATCAGAACTTTCTTTTCTCCTGTCTTGACTCCTTTCTCTCCATCTCCATACGCACGGTACCTATACCCAGAGCCGCATGCCGTATCTTATCACGGAGCTAGTCCTCACAACCCGCTTTTAGCAGTTGACTACATTAGCTTTGTTTTTCGATGTAAATCCGGTTTGGTTTAGCGCGAGGCGCTCTTACTTATTACCTTTTTTTGATTTTTTTTCGGTCTCACTTGTTCTGCACCCCCCCCGCCTAATACTCACCCCCCTTCCCCTTCACCTCGTACTTATTCTCTACATTGTAGCAAACAGTTTACGACTCGGTTACGCCTTGCATACGTCTTCTTTACGGTTTCGATTAGGATTCGAGTGGGATCACAGGATGCCCACCTGGACAGAATTCTAATGCCACGAATTTGTTTACACGCATGAAGCCTTTTTGGCTCGTGAAAATGTCTCAACTCCACTCGGGTGCAAGGGACCACACCACAGACCGCAGTGACCATGGACCCCAGCAGCTCCATCGCTCCGATCGTATGGAGAAGCATGGATAGATATGATATAAACCTACACGTCGCCACTGGCTCCACATTCTGGCTCAAGGGGCGAGACCAACTCCGGTGGGGAGCGTGCGGCTGTGCTATCTGTGCACGTCAACGCGGCCACTTCCGAAACAGACAGGAGAACAATGAGATTTCGAAGAGAAGGAGGGACCCGACCCGTGGAAGAAGTGCGTTCCCTGGATCGGACACCGGATCGGTCGTTTCTTCCTTCCCGGCGACCCGTCACACGGCCTCTTGTCGAGCCGTCGAGCCGAGAGGTCGAGATACGGTTACATGTCCACAGTGCCCTGCCCTAGGGCTTTCTCCGTCCCGTCCAGGTTCCACTATCGCCTATCACAAAGTGCGTGTGTATATATAATGGGAAACTAGTCTACGCGAGATCCGGGTCAGGATGAGCATTGGCCCTGGCTATCTATCTATGGCTTCCTCTCACCACCATTGCCACCACCATCGATTCGCGCGATGGGAACGGATGATGGTCCCTAATTCCCCTAGATATCGGAGCCTTTGCGAACGAATCGGGAACTCTAGGAGATTCTACGGAATCGGCCTCTAGTCTCTGTGTGTGTGTATGTGTGCAACGATCACCCGCTACCCATCACACGTTCAATCTCCAGCTGTAATCGCACGCGAGAAGCACGAGACTCTGGACCCGAGCCACCCATAGGAGAAGGATCTGTCGTGACACCTTCGTAGAGCAGGGCCATGAGCTTGATCCATTGCGAACCCCACACGTCGCGAGCCTGAGAACCTCCGACTTCGAGAGCGACTGTAGTGCTTCAATCAGCCTCCATAGAATAGACCAGAACCCCCCCCAAAAAACCGCCGTGATGTTTCTTTTTTCACAAGCGCGAGGAGAACGATAGAAGACACGATAAGTTGAAGGACACGTACCCGAGAGAAGTTGCGTCGCAAGCGAGGACCGCAACAAAGCTGGCTGTCCGACGAGCCGAGAGACGAACGTCCAGAGGCGCGACATGTGGAATTCGCGCGAAAGTGGGGCCGGCGGTGGCAGAAGCAGCAACGAGAAATACACGCGCATGATGCCCGCAACGCGCGCGGTGTGATCTGCGCTAGTCTCCTCGCGCAATCCGGACGCTTTCACGCGCGTGGCGGGGGTGAACGGCGTGCCGTCGGCATCTTTGGACGGCACCGGTGCGGGGATCGCCCAACCGCCCGTCCTCTGACACAATTTCGCCCAGAAGACGGTGCTAAAGCCGTCGAGTGCGTTCATAGAGTTCAGCGCCAGCTGGGCGAGCGGCCTCGCAGATCGCTTCTCGGCCGTGACCTCAGTCTCGGCTTGCAAAAGGATCGCTTTGGCTAGCGAGGACAATGACGCAGGATATACGTCAGGGGGTAGGGCTGTTGGTGGGCGCAATACTTGCACGATCTGCTGCGACTGCACATCATCACGACGCGATCAGGATTTGCTGTAATGCAGCGCTGGTGACAGATTACTCACTATGTTCGCGATCACTTGAGGCTCGTTCGTCAGCTGCCCGACTCTTGGTGTAATCTTGCGTCTGATTTCATTCCACGTCTTCTTCACGTCCCGGTTAGCCTTCACGCGCGCGATCGGTCCTGACTTCAATTGCTACCATGACATGTCGTTAATGATGGCGATCAAACATAAGGCAGAAAACGCACCTTCAACGCGAGTCTCGCCTCACGCCAATCATCATCAGGCGTTGTCATGCCTAGCGCGTTTCGTTCCGAGGCTTGAGCTTCGAAGGCTTCCGCCTTGGCTTGTTCCACCCTCTCTGCTTCTCTCCTTGCGGCCTCTTCCTTCTCTGCTTTGGCCCTCGCCTCCTCTGCCTCCTTGACGGCTTTGGCAGCTTCCTCCTTTTTGCGCTGCTCCTCGGCGGCCGCCTTCTCAGCTTCTTTCCGCAAACGCTCCGCTTCTTCCCTTGCGATACGCTCCTCCTCCCTCTGCTTTGCATGCTGCTTCTCCATTTCTGAGCGAATGATGTTTTCGGTTTGTGCTTGTCTTGACTTTTTTTGGTCATTCCAACTCGTCTTATTATCCTCTTCCTCGACCGCCTGGAGGCTTGCCAACTCCGCAAGGCGCTCTGCTACCAAGTCTGCTTCTTTCCTTAGGGCTATTGCTTGCCTTTCAGCGTCCAGTTCGCGAGCTGCCGCTTGCAATACATCCCATTGAGTCTGTGCCGATTCAACAGCGCGGCGTGCGGTTTTCTAAATGGTACTAGAAGTGAGTAACGCGAGGCAGGTTCAAGCGGAGGGGGGCGCATACAAAGGAATCTATTCGCGTCCGCTTTGCCCATTCTTCATAAGGATCATGATGTCTCGTTCGAAGGCGAATTGCGGCCACTGTATCATCGATCTGGGTATGCCCAGAAGTAGAGAGAGTGCCGGCCCGTCGTCTGCCCGATACTCAGACAGAAGAGAAGGAAGAAATTAGCAACACTCACGACGACGTAGTTGTAGATGGACGGCTAGTCTTTCTGGCTGTCCTAGTAAATTTAGGCGAGCTCCCGCCGCCGCTAGAACTGTACTCGTCGGAGTCGGAAGACGAGTCCGTTTGCGAAGAATCTGCCTCTGAATTAGAGGATGAATAAGAGGAGGATTGTAGGCCGTAGGAGAGACTCCGTCGCCTGCAAGAGTGGTCGGTACGCCTAATCGAATGGGATCAATAGGGCCACTGATACGCACCGGCGCACGGGGGAAGGTGATGGTGAACGAGCACTGAAGCGCATGATTTTCGCGGCGCCGCAAG
>Ga0307510_10002450_pt1 | contig 21071 bp, 27 predicted proteins | sample 12_EM_MG_FD_207224 | JGI IMG/M metagenome (GOLD analysis project Ga0307510, IMG submission 207224) | Populus trichocarpa ectomycorrhiza microbial communities from riparian zone in the Pacific Northwest, United States - 12_EM | ecosystem: Host-associated > Plants > Roots > Unclassified | place... | reverse complement strand
CATAATTATGCAACAGGTGTTAGGAAGTACAGTCGAAAGGTTGGTCTCTTCACGTTTCACGCCTGCGATCTATCCAGCTCACGAAGGCTTAAATAGGAAAGTTCGTGACACCGTCAACTACTTTCTCGATGAGATAAATATCATGAATTCCATCGGAACGTTCCGTGATTCTATGTGGGAGGGAGGGCAGCTTAGGCCGCCTGCTGCCCCACGATCGGCTGAGGAAAAGGCGCACGCCAGAGATAATGCAAATCGTATGTTATCTGCCTTGATACCAGGTATGTAGTTCGTATTCTGTATGTATCGCGTTTAAATCCTTATCCCGGTATAGATCTCGCCGCCAACATGATCGGCCGCTCCAACGCACGCAGAGGGGCGCGGCGTATGTTTGCGGTTTTACAGAACAGGAGGCTTAACCAACATCTTGCATATACCCTTCTGGACGAGGTGAGGCTCTTTCTCGTAAGACGGCTTGCTATTTCTCAGCAGCATTTTTCTTTCCCTTCAGTTGGTCGCATCGTTATTCCCGGAGGCATTTCAATGACTATGTTCGTTTACTCTGCACCACCTACTGTTGGCATTCTGTTATAATCTTCATACCGTCTATAATTCGGGGATCCTTAATCATGAGGTTTCAATGAATGACTTGAGAGAAGTCGAAGAACGTTGCTGTGCGATTGAATAACATGAACTAGTTATCCACATTAATGTCTGTGTAACAAGTGTCTGTTTCTCCCCCGAGAGCCTGGGTAGTCGAATCCTCAATTTTCTCTTGAGAGGATTCGGCAATTTCCTTTGTAGCCTTTGAACGGCGATGAACCACCACCGGTTCTGCCGAGGGGTCATCATATCTGGGGTGGTTGTGGATCGAGGTGAGCAAATCGGGTCCGTGATGTCCACTATGGACAGGACACATACATTTTGATGGCATGCAGCAAGTACCCGCCACCCCCCGAGGTTGTCATCAAGGGGTGGGTGCGACCGGGAAGTACCTATGGGTGCGACAGTTAGACGTAAGAGTGCGCATTAAATCGCAATACTTGATATCGACGCAGCCAGCTCTCTGAAACGCTTGGGGCCAGATATTGGGGATTAGTCCGAAGGGTGTTTTGTAAATCAGATACAACCTCCACGCATCTGGGTTAGCCACCTCCGGATATTATATACCGCACACGAACCTGTAGGTAAGGACTGTAGACAACCACGGATGCAGAACCCCCCAAGTAGGGGAACAGCTTTCCTAGAATCGAAAGAGGATCGTATGTGCTTGCCACGAATAACCTAAATCCTGGTTAGTAGCATAAACGCACTCACCCACAGGTGGAGTCCTCACCCTTCAAATTCCCCAGAGAATAGTTCTTCCCGTACGCTGAATAACACCTCTGACGCCGTTTTACGTTTTGAGAGCCTTGTTTTGTGTTTGTCCGAACCATACGATCCTGATGCAGGCTCGGTGGAGAGTACAACTTTCCGTGATTTAGGTACATGCGACTTTAAATGGATAAACGAACCCACGTGGCGTATGCGTATTATCTGCTGTTGCCCAGTTGAGAGGTGACAAAACATCAGCAGTCAGCTCTTTTGGAAAATTCATCTGTGTCATGACGGGATATGCAGGTGGCGAGTCCACATCACAAATCGTTATTAGTCGCCCGTTACCTGAGTGACAAGTTTTATGGACCGGGATGAGCGGTGTAGGAGTTGGAAAACTGACCGCCTAAACGCTCCAGCAGAGCGGAGACCACCATCCCAGACGCTTCATCTACCACGATATAGCGACCTCCTGGCCGGACATTCCCAAGGCTCATCATCTGTGAGAGCGTGTCGATGCGCATGCCAAGGATGCGTGTCTGGTCTTTCGTAAACCAGTATTCGCAGACATTGACAAGCGTGGGTTGGACGGTCGTGAACGATTTAGAATACCTTTATCTGCAGACTAAGAAGACGGAACCTCATCGAATCGCCCCCTCTTACTTTGCCACCTTTCTCTTTTTATATTTATCCTTGCTGTATTCGGTTTTGAGTGAATAGTTTGCATGCATCTCTATCTGTTTCTTGACAATTTCCTGCAACGCATCAGCTTTGCCGGGTCTGATGCAGGAGCTAGGACACGAATAGTCACGGTAGCATGAACACCCGACTGTTTCAAGGTTTCTATTTCGGCAGCAGTCAAGGGCTGGACAAATTGTCCGTCATTGATGAGCTCATTTGTCGCATCGGTGTCCTCTGTTTCCGCGTCAATGAGAGGCTCTTGGGCGTGAAAACATTCTCTTACCAAGTTCTTCGACAGCAGGTGGGGGAATCACGCTGATTGTCTTGTTGGCAATCTCATATGTCAGCCCGTACGGCTGGCCTACGAGCGCATCTGCCAAAAAAGAACCGAATTTTCCTACATTGATCACGCTTTTCGCTGTCAGTTTATCTTTTGATTGGCACGATCCTGAATGCGACGTACGAATCAGCCTCTAGTTTGAAACTCTTTATATCCCCAGTAGGTAATCTCAGAAGAACAGTATCTCCAGCATGGATCAGCCCATCCATACCACTATTCTGTCTGTCCGATGCCACATTGGAGGAGCCTTGACCTTGAGACGCAGCAAAGGGCCTATCGTCCCCCGACATGATTCTGAATTTTACTTCCGAGTCTGAGTCCGAGCCGAGTCCAACCTGACAAGCGCTTGGCGAATATTTTCGGTTATCCCGGGCCGGCACAAATACTTTGTACGATACTCCCATCTACGCCATCCATGGCCGTCATCGATGAAATTGACACTACGAGTGTCACACTCCCTTCCCTTCCCAACAGCTCTCCAACATCCTTCCCAGATGAACTTGCATATCTCATCACATCATTTGGCCCATTTGGCCCCGCCAATGATCACCTGTCACGTTCCAAGGCCTTCCTGGTCCTCGCTTCGTATTGTCGTGGTGTCCGAGCATCGATGGGGCAGGCGCCAGAAGGCACGCAAGGTCCAGGAATGCAGGGCCTGAGTCGTATTTTTTCCCCAATAATTCAGGCTCGTATAGCTGAGGCTGAAGAAGCGGATGTAGTGGCTGGCCTTTCATTCTTTACGGCGCTCTTTCAAGTGGATTGGCAGGCAGCTTCTGATATCTTTCAACGGGAGGAGGTCCTCGCATCCATCACCGACATCTTAGATCTCTATACATCTGAGATTGCAGCCAGAGAGGTCGCACGACTTCTTTCACAAGCCTGCGGACATAAAGCCTGCCGTTCCTCTCTCACCGCGGATATCACCCAGTGGCTAGAGGCCGCAGTGCACCAGAAAAAGGACACCCCTTTACGCGCAGCCGCAGCAGTGGCAATCACAAAGTTGTCCCGCGGCGCAGGCTCAGACGCATTGGTCGAGTCATCGGAAACTTACAAACGCAGTCCAGACCAAGATTTAGTCGAACTTATGAAGGGAATTCTTATGAAGGGAGGAGGACAAGAAGCCATTCTGGATGCCGTCGAAGGCTTAGCCTACATGAGCGTTGAGCCCTCAGTCAAGGAAGACCTCTCAAAGGATTCACCGTTCTTGAAGAAGCTGTTTTCTTTCATTCCTACAAGGCGGGGGACTGCGAGCACGCCTTCGGACTCGCCTAGTCATTCACTCATATACGGGATACTCAACATCATTTATCATCTTAGCGTTTACCGACCGCCGCTCACACCAGATCAGGAACAAATCATGAAGCTCCGACGAATGACCAAACCCGGAAACACAAGTTCGCGCGGCCCTGAGGAAAGCCTTTCGGATATACTGGAGGATGAAAAGCACGTCAGTGAACGAGGAAAGGATTTGGTGAAGAATGGCGCTCTCAATGTTCTAGCAACTGCAATACGAATAGCCGACAGTGAGGGCATCCGGCTAACCGTAGGCCGGATCCTTCTGAATCTCAGCGTGCATAAGGAGAACAGGGGGAAAATACTTCAGAGTGGCGGCGCAAGGACGCTGGCAGAGATCATACGGAAGGCCCTCTCCGCAATAAAGCTACCACTCACAGGACAACCCGAGGTTGATGTCCCAATATTAGAACCTATCCAGGCCTTGGCAAAACTAGCTATAACATCCTCGCCCACTCAAGTATTTGGGCCCGACCCCGGTGCCATTTATGACGCTATTCGACCGTTTGCTATCTTGCTCACACACTCGGCATCGAGCCTTTTGCAACGATTCGAGGCAATCATGGCTTTGACCAATCTATCGTCGCAGAATGTTGAAGCCGCCAGTCGCGTGGCGCAGGCGGACGGAGTGTTGACGAAGATCGAATTTCTGATGCTGGAGGACCATGTGCTTATCAGAAGGGCGGCTACTGAAATTACTTGCAATTTGGTAGCCGGTTCGGACAACGTCTTCAAGAAGTATTCGGATGGTAATGCTGCAAAATCGAGACTCCATATCCTAATAGCCCTGTCGGACGTCGAAGATCTGCCCACGCGGTTAGCAGCCTCTGGTACTCTCGCAAGTCTAACGTCATCACCCAACGCTTGTCGTTCCATTTACGAGTTAGAGCGCGACAATCATAGGGTTCTTCCTATCCTCGCTACGCTTATCAATCCTTTACCTGGATCCGGTGAAACACCTGTCACAACTGCCCCAGACCCTGGTCTGGTGCATCGGGGGGTTGTGTGCATCCGGAACTTCTTTATCAACCTCGAACCAACTCTCCGGAAACAACTGAAGGAGGAAACGGAACTAACAGACATTATAAATGGGTTGATCGCGGCCATGAAGGCCAACACGGAGAAAGCAGAGATATTACGCCCTACTGCCGAGGCATTGAAGTGTCTTGCGGATCTCGGCGTTTCTATTCCTGGCATGTAGTTGTGCAACTTTTCGAGTCCCCCATAGGTCATAACAAAGGTATTGTGTAACGGTTACCGCGTGTTATGTTGGTCAATGTTGACCACTCAGTCCAGGTCTAATCCAACTCACTCACGCCTTCTCTCTTCTTCGGGAGACGAACCGTCTGCTCCGTCTACTGTACTCCCTCATAAATTTTGCATCCGAGTGCCTTCCCGATTCGACCTTTGTCGCAATGTCCCCGAAGCCGAATTAATATTGGAGTTGCCACTCACAGAGATCTCGAGCAGTGTCTCAACAATTTCTCACTCGAACCTAGTCATCAAATTTCTATCTCTATCCTCGTCTCCCAACCCAAGCAATCGCTTATTAAGATCTCTGAACATGAGCCTTATTTATGCCATTCTCAGTGTGCTCGAAGCCGTGGTGGAGCGGTTCATCGCTGCTGCTTGTTTTGCTTAGTCGTTACAATCTGGCCTTGGAATTTTATGTTTTTTGCCAGAGAGTCCGTCATCGTAAGTGGTCCCGTCGACCTTGTATGCGTTGATTTGGCTCGTTAATGTAACCTATCAAGGAATTACACCCCCAACGTAATCTTGTCTTCACATCCTACGCCTTGACTAGTTGTCTCACGAGTGTGAGTACCCGTGTGGTGAGTTGGCGACTAGTACCTCGTTTTCTCTCGTCATCTTACTCTTTATTTTTGGAAGAAGCACGGGCTTAGCCTCGATTTGATTTATCTGGGCCGTATGCAAGAGGGTATGGACGGGCTAAGGGACGTGACTGGGCAGAGGAGCACTGCGTAATCGACGAAGTTTTTCGCGGTCGCAGAGAAGGTTACTTGGCTCTTAACTTTGCTGTCGCTAAATCACTTTTTCTCCCTCCAAAGTAAATTGATCGCAGCCTGTTGGTGATGCCTCTATCGCATCCGAGTCGTAGAGCAAGCTCAAAAACATCAAGGTCCGCGGCTTTCTGGACAGAGGCGTGTGCAACCCTCGTGAACTTGAACATGACATGTTTGATTATAGGTGCATAGAAACTCGTCATCACCATTGCTTCCAGGGGCTCTTGTAAGCAAGCCCGATGTGACTAGGAGGTACTATATGCAGACCTGTGGCTGAGGATGCCGCTCCTGCTGCGACGACCATCCCTTGATGTAGGGCGCTGACGCACTGCACAATTCACGCAATTACCCCTGCTTACTCCATTGTCTCAATTCACGGAGATATCACAGTGGGGGTAACCGACTGTTATGACACGTATGCGTATGCTGAGCGAATACTGTTCAGTTGTCACGCACCTGAGATGATTATAGATTCGATGTCGTAGGTGGACACACACATATCAAGTTGCCGATGGTGGCCTGCCAGCAAAATCGATCGAAGAAACGAAGTGATTGCCAAAGGAATTCTTCTCATCCAAAGGTTACATACCTATACAACTCCCTCCTACCGTGCGGACTACCTTCACACGGGTGAACATGAGGCATCTCAAAACTCAAGAACAAACAAGGGCCTACAACATAACCAGGGGTTGATTGATCATGGATGAGAGATAATGGGCGCGCCATGGGCACCACCACTATTATAACGCGAATATGCGGCCTAGCATTACCCTTTGTCCTTTCCTCACCCGCCCATCTCCAAGTCCTGGTCCTGGTAGTTTCCTAATCTACTCAGCAAAGATCGTCGGTCACTAGTGTGATCCCAGGTCTAGAGTGCTGGTTGTGTGAGGGTACCATGGCGATTCCCCTGGGAGTCCGCATAATTACCCCTCATTTCACACACTTCAAGTTCCTCTCCTTCCCACTACTGTACTTAGTTAAATTGGACACAATCACGCAAGCCCTATCTCACTGTCTCCGTACCTGCGCAGCCTCCATCTCGAGACGTGCAAGCCACGCATATCTTCGTAGGCGCCTTGCCGTTGCCCGTGCTGGCTCGCCTCGCACTCAAGACTACATTGGATGTCTTACCACTACTCGCATGGGCATTCCATGTGATCTGTGGTTGATCCCATCTTTGTGTGTGAGGAGAGCATGCCGTGGACGCGCCCGCCTTCTTCCCGCCGTCGCACCTCATTGTATGGAGGTAGCGTGTCGCCCGCCCTACTGGCAAGCGCAGCGTTTGTGATGGTCGTGAAGACTGGTTTGACAGCGGCCTATTCTCTGCTGGAAACGATGGCAACTTAGCTCTTGCTGCTCGAGATTGGAGTTTGGCACCACACTCCTCCCCTCAGCCCTTTGGGTTTGGGTGCAGACTTTATGCATGAGCTATGATGTTGAGTGTAGTTTTTTGTGCTGAGGGTTTTGCGTCTCCCATGCGTGATGAGGTAGGTATTTTAGAGAATCCCATTATGTCAGTCTAATATCCCTACATTGTTGCTGTGGCATCCATGCCTTCAACTTCGTTCCCCATCAAAATCTGGTCTTAGCCTACTTTCTCTTGGAGAATTTGACCAAGTTTTTCCATATTGTTCATCTTGTTTGTTTCTGTAGTGAGCCATAAATTGTGGAGGACCTGGGAATAGCCTGGTCCGCGAGCGGTCGCGCATCGAGTCAGTATCGAGTCTGCGCCGCAGTAATTTGTTTGTGTAATAATTAATTGTAGTTGTGATGTTGCCACTGCCAAATTTGGACAGAACCGGAACGGTGTGCCTTTGATTATTGCTTCGCGACTCTATATCCTATCACACAACTCCTTCAGCCTATATCGGACTGCAATGGTTCGTCTCCTCTCCTCGAAGCGTCCAATGTCTTGATGTTTTGTCCCTTAGGCCCCGTCCAAAAAGGCTGGCAAGAAGGGAACTGCAGCTCCGAGGAAGGGTGGTCCTACCAAAGTTGCGAAGGTCATTAGTCCTTCTCTGTCCCAATCGTTTGTCAACTGATCTTAGTTAAGGCCGACTGGAAGGAAGGATTCAAGAAGAAGCAGGTTGGGGTCTCAGATATGACCCTACTGACAACCATCAGCAACGACAGCATCAACGATAATTTGCAGAAGCGATGGACGAGCGGCGAGATCTACACATACATCGGTGCGGTCTTGATATCAGTCAACCCTTTCCGAGGTGAGTCTTCCTCACCCCTTTATAAAGTCCATGCTCACTCATGGCGCCAGACCTTGGCATATATACCGAGGACGTCGTGCACCGATATCAAGGCAAAAACAGGCTAGAAGTCCCCCCACACGTCTTCGGTATTGCGGAATCTGCATTTTACAATATGAATGCGTATAAAGAGAACCAGTGTGTCATTATATCCGGAGAATCTGGAGCGGGCAAGACCGAAGCTGCCAAACGTATCATGCAGTACATTGCGGCGGTATCCGGTGGACAAGATAGCAGCATTCAGCAGATAAAGGAAATGGTCCTGGCGACCAACCCTCTTCTAGAGAGCTTTGGGTGTGCGAAGACGCTCCGCAACAACAACTCAAGTCGACATGTGAGCAAATCCCGCTGTCACAAAGATTTCACTCATAGCCTTCAGGGGAAATACCTAGAGATCATGTTCAATGAACACGCAGAGCCTATCGGCGCTCAGATCACCAATTACCTACTAGAGAAGGCTCGCGTTGTTGGTCAAGTTCAAAACGAACGCAACTTCCACGTATTCTATCAGTTCACGAAAGCTGCATCGGCCGAGCAGAGGGGTACGATGCTTCTCCATTCTCCCGCATCGATCGATTCGACTCGTGCATTTGCATAGAGGCATTTGGTCTGCAAGGACCCGAAGCGTACGCGTACACTAGCTTAAGTAACTGTCAGGAGGTTGAGGGCATAGACGATGTCAAGGACTTTGCTGATACCTTGGTAGGTCCCGTCTATTACTTACGATCCGTGTTAATTAACCCATTTCAGAGAGCCATGAACGTCATTGGCCTGAGTGCGGAAGAACAAAGCGAAATCTTCCGCATGCTTTCAATTATTCTCTGGCTTGGGAACGTTCAATACGACGAGATGGACGATGGGAACGCGGCTATATCTGACCTTGGAATCCCAGATTTCATCGCGTATCTTATGGATGTTGATAGTGCCCAAGTTCAGAAGGTACTCACGACAAAAGTTGTCGAAACTCAGAGAGGCGGACGACGCGGTTCGGTCTACGACGTACCCTTGAATCCAGCACAAGCTAGTTCAGGGAGAGATGCCCTGGCAAAGGCTATTTACAACAACTTGTTCGAGTGGATTGTCTCCCGTATCAACATCTCCATGAAACCCCGTGGAGCAACGAGCCAATTGATCGGAATTCTGGTATGTTAGTGAATCTTTATCGAATCTTTATCTGAGGTTCATCTCTTGATGCTGTACAGGATATCTTCGGATTTGAGATCTTCCAGGTGAAATCCATAACTTGGATCCTGGAGTAGCACTAAATCGGTTTTTAAGGAAAATTCTTTCGAACAACTCTGCATAAACTATGTCAACGAAAAGTTACAACAGATTTTTATCGAGTTGACACTCAAGACCGAGCAGGAAGAATATGTCCGCGAGCAGATTAAGTGGACCGAAATTAAATATTTCAACAACAAGATCGTATGCGATCTCATTGAGGAACGCCGCCCGCCTGGAATTTTCGCTGCTCTGAACGATGCCACAGCAACCGCACATGCAGATCCTACAGCAGCTGATAACAGCTTCATCCAGCGAACTGCGGCTCTTGCCTCCAACCCGCATTTCGAGGCTCGCGGTGCTCAGTTCTTGGTCAAACACTATGCTGGTGATGTCATGTACCATGTTGCGGGGATGACGGACAAGAACAAGGACGCCCTCATCAAAGATTTACTGGATCTCGTCTCTACGAGTGGCAATGCATTTCTACAGGCATTGTTCCCTGATCGTCCGGATCCCAATAGCAAGAAACGTCCTCCAACTGCAGGCGATAGGATAAAGGCGAGTGAAGCCCGCTGTGATGACAACATTGGTCTTACGATCAGTCCCCAAGTCAGGCATCTGCGGCAGCTTTGGTTGAAAATCTCATGCGTGCTCGACCGTCATACATCCGTACGATCAAACCGAACCAGAATCGGAGTGCAACGGAATTCGACACCAAGGCGGTTCTCCACCAGATCAAGTACCTTGGTCTGCAAGAAAACATCCGAGTCCGTCGTGCAGGTTTCGCGTATCGCAATACGTTTGAAAAAATGGTGGAGCGGTTTTATCTTCTTTCCCCCAACACCTCGTACGCAGGGGAATATACGTGGACGGGTGACTCTCGCAGCGGGTGCGAGAGAATTCTCACTGACACTGGGATCGCAAAGGAGGAGTGGCAAATGGGTGTCACAAAGGCCTTTATCAAAAACCCAGAAACGGTGAGTGTGGGTCTCAGAGTCGCAACTATGCCTTGACTTGCTTCCAGCTTTTCGCGTTGGAAACTATGAGGGACCGATACTGGCACAACATGGCAGCCAGAATCCAAAGGGCATGGCGTAATTACATGCGGTACAGAAATGAGTGCGCTAAGCGTATTCAGCGATTCTGGAAGAACAACAAGGAATCTATCGTGTACGCCCAGAAGCGGGATTACGGTCATCAAATCCTCGCAGATAGGAAAGAGCGCAGACGTTTCAGTTTGCTTAGCTATCGTCGGTATATGGGGGATTATCTTGACCTAAATGGCGACAGTGCACTTGGTGGTGAACTGAAGTCCGTGTGTGGTATCGGAGGTGTGTGTCCGCCATATCGAGTATCAGTGGTACTGACACTGAATCACTCCTAGCCGAGAATGTTGCATTCAGTTCCCGAATCCAACTGCTAGTCTCGAAATTCGGGCGATCCAGTAAACCCAGCCCCCGCTTTCTCGCTGTCGTACGTCGATCCGCTTACTTCGGAATTGGTTTTCTTCTGACTCGAAAAAGACGGGAAAGGCCGTTCATATTATCATCAATTCCCAAACAAAGGACGGAGATGTGCAGACGATTCTCGAACGCAAGATCCCTCTTATAACTATCAAGACTATTGCAGTGTCGAATCTTCGAGATGACTGGATGGTAGGTACTAAGATTACGTTGTCCCAGCCCATGTTCACCCATGATCTACTGTTCAGGTTCTGAATATCAATAATCTCTCGGAGGAAGGCGATCCCGTGTTTAGTTGCTATTTCAAGACCGAATTGGCCTCGACTCTTCTTCAGTTAACATCAGCCAACATCAATTTCATGGTCTGCCCTCTGTATGTTGTCCTTCGTATTCCCTTGTCAGTTTCTGTCCTGATCTTCGGACAGTGTGGATTATGCCAAGAAGAAAGAGAAGAGAGCCCAGATCAAATTCGTGAAGGACGAAACAGTTCAAAAGGATGATCAATACAAGAGTCACACTGTGCATGCCCCTTCAGGCGAACCTCCGAACAGTCGGTCCAGGCCGCCAGCTAAACGGAAAGCTGGCGTCGTCCGCCCCATTACCCAAGGAAAGCTACTCAAGAGTAGTGGCCGTTCCAAGGTCTGTTGTATCGTATCTGTAAAATATGTCATTCTCACGTATCGTCACCTCAGCCTACGGGAACCCGACCGAAACCCGCAGCTCGACCGTTACCAGGCAGTTCTCGTCCGTCTACTGTGACGAAACCTACGGCCTCGAGGGCGGACTCGACAACCACACGTGCTCCTCCCCCACCGAGTCGCGGTCGTCCCCCACCGTCCGTTCCTGAAGAACCAGATACCCCCATGTACCGCGCTAAATATGCTTTCGAGGGCCAAGCGGGCGAGTTATCTTTGGCGAAGGATGACCTTGTCGAGCTCGTCGATAAGGATGAAAACGGATGGTGGCTCGTGAAGAAAGACGGTTTGGAGGGGTGGGCGCCGAGCAATTACCTCGAACTGGTGCCTCCGAAGCCGAAAGCAGCACCTGCGCCCCCACCCGCACCGCCACCTGCTCCGCGACGTCCTCTCGCACCCCCTGCCGCCCCTGCCGTGGCTCCGAAACCCACCGCGCCACAGACGCAGCAGCAGCCCAGGATTCCGGTACAATCCCTCACCGCAGATGCCTCCGCGAAACCTGTATCCGTGTTTCCTGGAATGGCACCGCCCAATGGCACCGCAGCGCCATGGAAGAGGACGCCGAATGCATCCGCAGGGCCAACGCCTGCAACCTTGAGACCGACGAGCGCGGTGGGGGCGAAGCCGCCGCCTCCAGCCCCCCCGGTTGGAAAGAAACCTGCACCACCTCCGCCCGTGGCTTCTAAGCCTGCCGCTCCGAAACTACCCGGACGGCCACCCGTTCCGACGGCTACGAGACCTACACCTACGCCGTCTGTGGCGCGACCTGGTGCCGTCAAGCCTAGTGGTCTCGCTCCAGGCCAGATGGATCTGGCAGCTGCTGTAAGGTCTTTTTCTGTAGCTTCCATTCCCAAAGCTGACTAGATTCCATCAGCTTGCTAGGCGCGCGCAGAGGATAGCAGAGACTGAATAAACATCGAAAGTGGTTTCCTTGTGATGGCGACTTCCGTACGATGGTGGACCGTTCTATTGTTCCTGTAGACTTACAGATAACGAGAAGTGGAGATCGGTGTACAGTGAGCGTGCTATTAGATGCATTAATTGAATGGACGTGGAGGCAATGTAACAAGTGTCAGAGCATGAAAGGAATCGTAAGTGCATGGTATCGTCGGATCGGTATATCTTTCAATTAAGAAATGGTAAAGCGACAACTCTAGGAGAAAGTAACAGTGATAGGCGGCAAATTCCCGGCGTTGTGTTCGTCGCCACTGATCGCCATTGTCCTCTTCTCATCGTCTATTCTAGGGCCCATCTCGCTGTCTCCTGAGACGACAGCTCGGGAGGGCATTTGCGGGTTGTGTTGCAGGTGGGTTTCTTCGTCTGTTTCGGCTTCAGTCGGGGCAGAATGGATAGAAGATTTGTCATCTCCCATGTCGCCACGCCAGAAGCGTACTTCCTCGGCAGAGAGTACCTTCACACTGCTACCCTGCTTCTCAAAGTCCCGCGGCTCGGCGCGGAGAGCACGACGGCCTGTCTCCAGAAGGCCCTCAAGGATGCCTTTAATACGACGGTACGTCTCGTCGTGCTCGTCCGCATCCTCCTCACCGCCTTCGTCTTCGTCTTCGTCGTCGATGTCCTCGTCATCTGCAATGTCCTCGGGGCCGAGTGATGACTTGATGGCACGAAAAGCGCGAGGTGGGAGCATCAGACGTGACTCTCGCAACTTCCGCCGCAACTCTCTAATTTCTTTGGCTTGCTTATGCTTGGTCGCTTCGAGGGTGGCATTTATGGCAAGAAGGGATCTATTCGTGATCTCCAAGTCCTCAATCTGGGATACCGGAGACTTATGAGTGACAGATACACGCATACGGGAGGATAGTATGTTACCTTGCGATTCGTCTTAGCCTCTGCCCTGGTCTTTCGATCAGCATCCTCAAGCTGGTCACCATGTGTCGCGGGGCTACCCAATGAAAAATGTGGCGAATCAGGCCCAGATAGGTCATCGAACACATCAAAATTCGTGCCGGAACCGAGTATGAGACCTCGTTCTCCGGTAGCCCATGTCGTGGTGTGGATGTGAGAGTTTGGTATGGGTGCGGTACTGCCACTGGCAGATGAGCCTTGCGTGTTTTTAGAGGACTGTGAGGAGAATGACAACGTGGAGGTGGGGGGCGATTGGGGTGGCAAAGGTATGGCCGCTGGGTCAACCTTTGCGGAAACACGAAATGGGGGATTGTTGTCGGGGTCGCGGTTGCTAGGAGGAGAAAATGAGCGTGTATTAAGGCGTGCCGAAGACGTGTGAGGCACGATGCGTGGTGTGTATCGATGAGGATTCGCAGCAGACGTTGGCGTTGTAATGGGATGGACAATAAAAGGAACAGTCGGGATTGTCGGCGAGGGTGGCCTGGAACCGAAATTGCTGACATCTGTTATTGTATGTGCTCCTGGTCGACTTTCTGTGGGACGTATCGTAGTAAGAGGTGGGGACGAGGGGTTTAACGAGCTCGCCGGGGTAGGTGATGTGGTAATCCCATTCGACTTGGCCACGGTGGAGACCTTAGCCTTCACGCGTATTGTAGGATTTGTGGATGGGTTGTCTGAAGAGGGACGGGGAGATGGCGGTGCCGAAGAAGCAGGATGGAACGAGCCACTACTGCGCCGCGCTCCTACGGAAGCAGTCCTGAGTGTCGAAGTTAGGGAGCGCTGTCTAGACAGCTCGTGGGCGACGAGGGGAGCTCTTGGTCTCGAGATTTGAACATCAATAGCGGATCGCGTGGACGAAAGCTTCCTTGCATGGCCGTGTGGTGGTTTGGATGGCGATGGTGGTCGCGTTGTGGACTTGACGGTGGCGCTTCCGGTGCCTGATGAAGAGGATGCCCGCCCAATGACGATGGCAGCACTGCTGCTAACCTTGGCCTTTGGACGAAAAGTCGGTTCAGCCAGCATGGGTGAAGGATTCGGAGGAGGCTTGGGCTTTGACGGCGTATGAGGGCGTGAGGGAGGTCTTGACTGAACGGTAATCACATTAGTCAAATTTACTTTGGCTGTCACCTTTTCGTGGGGATGTGAGTGGGTTGCATGACGCGGACTAGGGCGCTCAATAACAATTCACCTTTCCTTTGTCCATAGAAATTCAAACGTTCAAAAGTTGAGAGAGCAGGTTTACTAATAATGAACCGACGGAGAATGGGGAATGGTAGTGGTAGTACCATCAGTATAAGTTCAGTATAAGATCACAAGCACAAGCACCAAGCTTAGATTCCTTTTTTGGCCAGGACACTTTCTACCACCTTTTCAATCAACCTTTGCCATTCCGTCGACCCGCTTCCCCGTCCGCTTAGCGTGGCCGTCACGCTCTTCTCCACGTACTTCCCAACCATGTCCACTTCTAAGTTCACCTTTGACCCTATGTTTTTCCTGGCGAGGGTGATCTTCTCTTGGGTGTGTTGAATGAGCATGATGCCAAATGTTCGCTTTTCGTCGTCCACTTCTGTCAGAGTGAGTGAAGTTCCATCGAGGGCGACATAACCTTTCGGGATCAGGTACGGTAGCAGGGATGGTCGCATGGGTGTTGCCTCATTCAGCTGGAAAAGAAGTCGCAACGAGTCGCCGTCAGGTGTCTTGGAAGTCAGCGTTGCGGTATCATCAACGTGACCCTTCAAAGACAGACAGCGTGAGCGCCTGCAGGGATGAGATAGGCACCAAACTGACTTGTACAAAGTGTCCTCCAAACCGGACATGAGGAGCCATGGCACGCTCCAAGTTGACCTGATCGCCGACCTTCCGCTCTCCTGATAGTCATGGATAAGACTTTGATCGATAATCTCCTCCACAACACGTACCCAAATCTGTCCTCTCCAACGTCTCGTTGGCAAGCCAGACCTCAAACCAACCACCCTTTTGCTGAGCGTCAAACCTGGTAACCGTGAGGCAAGCTCCATTCACCGCAATCGAATCGCCAACATGACAATCCCCAAGGATTGGGCCTGCATCTGAGATTGTCAATGTACATCCTCCGCTATCGAGGTTTATAGCAGCGACGGTTCCCAAATGTTCGATCTGAGAATAAAGAAAACATTAGAGAGATATAGTTGATACATTATGAGTCGCGTACGAGACCTGTGAACATCCTGTGAGAAAGTTGTGGACAATGATGGGAAGCGTCCGTTCCGTGGTCTTTGCTGACTTTGCATGTCCCACCATCAAACCCGACAAACGCGGGAGGCCGTGAAGAAACGAACAATCTGGGAATCATATGCCGGTATGTGCCATCTTACTGTTCGCAAAACAGCAGTAGTTTTCACGCCGCTATTCTAGTCCTCCCTCCCAAAACCCGCCTCAATATTTCTCTTGCGATCTGCGCTGTGGCCATAGCTGGCATTTTCATATCCGACCGTCTTGAGAAAGATATGCCTCCTCCCCCGAAAACCACACCAACACCTCCTAAACAGCTCTGACCGAGTCCTGGGAGCCAAATAGCCCTCGACTCGGTAACATGTTCTATCATCCGTCTCGGGACGCAGGAAGTCACAAGCAGTGAATGTGTCATTTCTCAGAACAATCCACATGTTTCCTCCAATTGCCTCTATTACTACTAGGTCGCAAGGCCATCATACGCATCTTCCGATGTCGCTGACCTTTGAGTGTTCGATCGACTCAGAGGAGAATGGAATTTGTTTGTTGTCACTTCGTCGGCGATGCCACAAGGCACGCGCTGCGTGCCAAGCACCTGGCTGTTATCTTTGGATGACCCCGCGGCAGGGAATGCTGAGCAGTCGGGCGACGTGTTCTGGTCAGGTCTCTGATCGATGTCGACTTTGCACTGCTGTGCGTGGGTGGCTGCCCCTTTCTGCATCCGCCATGCTGGCGGTGACCCAAACGATGGATATATCGGCAAGTTCAAGTTGTCCACCTCGACCTTGTATTCCCATGTTCCGCGCTCCCAATCTGGAACAAGCTCTTCCTTGCCCCCTCCCCGCCGTCTCCGGCGGCGACCGCAGACATCGCACAGAAAGCCCCACCATTGGTCGAAAAATACGACGAGGAGTATCATCGTGCCAATTGCGCTAATCGCAATGACCGCAATTCCGATCACACGCCAGTCGACCGCCTGTCCCTGGGATAGCTCAGGATCGGCGGCGGGCGTGGGCGAAGGACTGGGCGCAGTAGCGGTATTCTGGCTGGCGTTGCTGGTGGAAATGACGCTCGTATACGTGTCATTTCTTGCGGAAGTTGGCGTTGGCGGCCTCGAGATTGGGGATTGCGTAGGCGCCAGATACGGATGCGGAGAAACTCCAGTTATGGCAACAGTAAGTTGCGCGGCGTGTGTCGTGAGCTGAGAGAACGCAGAAGTAGTGTGCCCGACACGGGGTAGTGTGGAGACCTGCTCCGTGCGGTGTGTGGTGGGGGTGAGGAGGGGTTTGAGGTCGGGGTCCGGTTCGGGTTCAGGTTCATCTAATTCAGGCCCCAACTGTAGAAGATCTCCAACAAGGTCACCTTGGGGCAGAGCTCGCGCTGCCGAATTGAGGAGCACAGTCACGAGGCTGGGATTACCCCACAACATGAGGCCACTTGGCGAACGCAGGTGAGGGATTCTGTGGGTGGCGGTGTCTGCGATGTACTTAGGTGTTTGGGCCTTTCAAGTGCAGTGGACTGCTGACAGCGCTGACACGCTGACGGACTGACCCAGACGCGTCTCTGTCCGTCACGTGAAATGCTTCATACTGCACGTGCCTATTGTATGTCGAATGAATATCATTGGTGTGAAGTGTCTATATGAAACACTAGTACTGCCGATGCTTTACAATGAGATGATTCCCTACTTGACTAGGGAGAATCTGAAATAGGTAGAAACACCCCACTTGTACTATGGGGTAGTATGAAAGGAGTCGGCTGCGTGGGGCCGACTGTAGAGATGCCGACTGTCAGCGTATCTTCAAGTTGTAGTACACGCTTACACTTTCTTAGAGCAGCTTGGCGGAGTTCGGATTCAGCCTTAGACAAAGGCGTCGTTTCCAGGGCCTGGATAAGGAGATGGCGGCATAGGGGTTTCCATCTTCGTGGCAGTCAACTTTGTCGCGACACTCTTCTTGACCACGTGGACAACACGAATCTTCCTCGCCTGTGTAGACTGAAGCAGAGCCGGCGAGCAGGTAAAGCTGAGAGGGGTTAGAGTCTTTTCGCCAGGGATGGTTCTCCCCGCTTCTGTCCTCCTGTCCCCAACGACATAATCGAACCTCCATGCGAGGACTGGGGGATCAGCAGCGGAAAAGTGACGAAGAGACTGAACTAGCTCAGTGCCCTGAACGGTGTATGGACCATTGGCTTTGAGAATAAGGTAGGCCTGCCTGGAGAGATAATCGTGAGACCTATCGCCATTGACCATGAGGCGTCGGAGAACAGGCGGTGTGTCAAGGGAAGAATGATGAAACGCGAAGGACTTGCGCTGCAAGGGCATGAAGTCCGCCGTCGCAGAGACGAGATGTACTCCAAGAGATATAGCCTCACTTTCCGTCGTGGTCGGCCAAGAGTAGCCAGCAAATCTGAAAACGGGCTTGATCATCCGAAAACCTTCCTGATCGATCATAATTTCTAGCGTCGTCGCCTGAAGCCACGAAAGGGACACAGGAAGAAGAGGGAATCGCGCAGTGCCAGTACTTGCATTATCCGAGATGATGCGGTTTGAATCATGGGTAGTGCATGACAAATCCGAGCGAGAGGACAACCCAGAGTCGGTAGTTGAGGTAGAGCCTTTGCGCTTGTGACCAGACTGCCCGTGACATCCTGGAATTTTACTGACTTCTGGGCTACGAGGAGAAGAGTCGGGAAGGGTTGATTGATGGCCAGGCGACCGGCAACAAGAAGTAGGAGAGTTCTCTGATGCCGCGCGAACAGAGTCCTTGTGAACTACACGACGTGACTTCTCAGGGCTCGATTCCGGGGTGCACGGTGTATTCAATAACGTGCGTTGTGGATGGGTTAAGAGCATCGCCGGGGTTATGTTCCCCGTTGAGCGAGTTTCTTCATCATGGAGTTCAGGACATGGATTTTCCGATCCCTGCTTAGGAGACTTATGATAAATGACGCAACACTCCGTAGACCCAACTGCCGTGTTATTGTGTGAGTGTAAGACAGATCCTCCCTTATATTCTCGATCGAACGGATCCGTGGGACTAGAATCAACGGTTTCGGCTTCAGAACATGTGTCCGTGACCAAGTTGGGAAAGTCTCCAATTCCTGCATGCAAAATCAGGGGTATGCTCCCGACTTGGTAGCAAGCAAGATTATCAAGACTCGACCACGACGACGGTGGGGAGAGCGTTTCAAGGGACCTGAGGATAGACCAAGTACTAGAGTGTCGAGCCAATGGTGGCGGGATAATAGACATGTTCAATCAAGTCCAAAGGGATTCCAAAGTCTGTGTGGTAGTAGCGGTTGTGGATTCCTGCTCGGGAGTCGGAGCGGGCGGTTAGAAGCGTCACGGCTCCAAGTGAAACCGCCTGGTCCTCGCCTGTGCAGGGAAACGAGAGGGTTGAAAGGGGGCACTGAAACAGGACGAAGAATAGATAGATTGTGTGTTTGTTCGAACCAAAAAGGGATCCATCGGGCTATCGGATCTCATAAAGTACAATGGTGTTAGCAGTCACGTTACACAACACAAGCACGTTGCAGCTCAGCTGGGATGTTATATGGCCTAGGTGCAAGAGTGCCATAGAGGATATTCCCATATCCCTTGTCATGTCTCGCTTGGATACAATTCTAAATCCTCAAGATAATGGTACTCCTGTGCTGAGGTTCGATTACGTCGACTACGCCGAGATTTTTGACTGACAGTCTTTTCCTACCGACGTTGTCACTGTTTAACAGTGCCGCGCGCATGCATTCTCCTCGACCAAGCTCCTCTTCACCGACATCAAGCACCGGTGAACCCTCTGGAACTTCGAAATATTCTCACAGCCATCAAGAGAACAAAGAGCATTCTGCACATCCTGCTTGTCCAGATACCCTTCGCTGCTTGCCCGACACTGACGGGCGGCCCCAACATACCCTTCCTGTCATCCTGAGGTGTGCAATATTAGGGAGCAAAATGAAGCGCCTCACAATTCGAGAGATCTACGCTGCTATGGAAGAGAAGTATCCATATTACCGAACCGCAGGTTCTACTTGGAAGGTCCGTTTACACTCTTATCTCTTCGGTAATACCAAAAGACTTATGATTATCCTCTTGGCTCAGCAATCAGTTAGACATCATTTATCGCTCAACAGATTATTCGAACGACAACCGCGACCAGTGACCGACCCTGGCTTTGGGTCATACTGGACGGTTAATCTGCAGGCGCCTCCCGGCACGAAACGCCCTCGCAAGCGGGGTCGCCCGCAGCGGGAAGTCAATGGTGATTCAGAATCGGTACCCGCGAAGAAACGCGGCCGTCCTCGAAAAGTACTGGAGACGGAGACCCACCGACAAGCAGAACTTCCACGCATAGCTACCCTCCTTGTCCCAAGTGCGGACCACATGAGCCCGATTCTCGGCATTTCTTCCGTGCGACCCGGTGATTGTCGCCAGTCCGAAGACGAGGATGGAGATCTCGCCGCTCGTTCTGAACTTGGCGCGCCGTGGGGTGCGGAGGAGGATTTCGAGAGCGAGGAGGATGGCGATCGGCTGCCGCGGCCAGCTACACCGGCATACGATAGGGCCATTACCGTGCACCGAACGCCAAGTCCAAGTCGAAGTACACTGCACCACCTGCAAGATGACTCCATTTCCGACGCGTTTCCGGAAAATATTATTGATCACCTCAAGGTTCAAATGGGGAAGCTTCGAAGACAAGCATTGGAGTCTCGGTCAGAGGCGGCACGCATGGCAAAACAACTATTAGAGTCTCAGGCTGAGACGGCAAGGGCTAGAAGTGCCTTGAGTGCCGCCGAGGAGAAGCTAGAGGTCGAGATTCGGAAGAGGAAAGAAGCAGAACAGGTTGCAGATGAAGAGGCACGGATGAGAAAAATGGTCGAGGACGAACTTCGGATTCTACAGTGATAGATTTCAGGGCTGCGAACGACGGACATATGAGAGGGGTCATATATTCATGCTGGCTTGTACGGTAGCATTAACGCTAAAACGATTACGATTATGATATGATAAATCATGCAACATGCAACTCATTCCATCCATCACGTGTCTGTCTTCAATTTCCATGAACTTGAACAACCAGGGTCAAAAAATCAAGACAGCGTAGGTTTTCGTTAATCTTTCGTGGATTTTAATTCATCCTTCGCCCTCAGCTTTAAAAAAGCGCGCACCATCGCGCCCCTATACACTGGTGGTCCCGTTACCATCACTCAAAATGGCCTCTGGCTCATAACTTGCGTGGGGGAGGAAGCCCTCCTCACCGATCTCCAAAGTGGCGCAGAAATTTGCCGTTTCGCTGGGGTATCGTACCATCCGTGAATGTTCTATCTTCCGCCGTCCTGAGTACTTTCATAGGACACAGAATCGATCACTGCACTATGCACCACACCCTCTGGCAAGCACATAATGATCTTCACAGCCTCCATGGCCCTTCGTATATACGAGCTACCGACATCCGCCACTCCGATTCAGAAGCCGGTCACACCCATTCGCGTCGTCTCTCGTGCGCACGATGCACCGGTGTACGTTTGTAAGGCAGACCCCACCTCCACCTATCTTGCGTCAGGAGCTTCGGACGGGACGGTCAAGGTTTGGGACATCGTGCGCGGCTTCCCGACGCATGTCCTCCGTGGCCACGGCGGTGTCGTCTCTGCGATAGCCTGGAGTTTCCCTCGCGTGCAGGACTTCGAGGCCCGCAAGATGCGACTTT
>Ga0307510_10002449_pt1 | contig 21082 bp, 19 predicted proteins | sample 12_EM_MG_FD_207224 | JGI IMG/M metagenome (GOLD analysis project Ga0307510, IMG submission 207224) | Populus trichocarpa ectomycorrhiza microbial communities from riparian zone in the Pacific Northwest, United States - 12_EM | ecosystem: Host-associated > Plants > Roots > Unclassified | place... | reverse complement strand
CGCCGAATCCGGTGCCGACGACGACCGCCCGTTCACGAAGTTCCGTGACGGCGGCCCGGGTCGAGGCAACTGCCCGGGTCTGTCCGGCGGCGGCCAGGGCGACCGCGCCGAGGGCGGTCGCGCCGAGGGCGGTCGCGCCGAGCAGGCCGCGGCGGCTGAGGGCGGGGCGGGGGGAGGTGTTCTCGGGCATGGGGGGACTCCGGCAACCGTAGGGGGAGTGCGAGTCGCCGGGAGCGTAGCGCGTTTGGACATGGCACTGTCAACAAATGGAAATGCAATTCTCGGAGAGGAGAGTGATGCTATCGGCGAACGGTGTGGCGGTACTGGGCGGGTCCCCTCGAAGTCCGGTGAATCCGATCACCGTCAAGTGCCGGATCTGTACACTCCGTTACCCGTCAGAACCGTGATCGAGGGGTGGGACGGTGCCGGTGACACCAGCGGCCGGGGACAGGATCGACGGCCGGTATCTCCTGCACGAGCCCATCGGCACCGGCGGCATGGGCGTCGTCTGGCGGGCGTGGGACGAGCGGCTTCAGCGCTGGGTCGCGGTCAAGTGCGCACGCCTGGACGACGACCGGGCCACGCGCCGGCTCATGGGCGAGGCGCGCAACGCGGGGCGGCTGCACCACCCGAACATCGTCGGCGTCTTCGACTACGTCGACGAGGGCACCACCTGCTGGATCGTCATGGAGTACGTCCCCTCCCGCAGCCTCGCCCAACTCATGGCCGAGCGCGGCCCGTTGGCACCCGAGGAGGCCGGTTCGATCGGCTGCCAGATCGCCGACGCGCTGGTGAAGTCGCACGGCGCGGGCGTGGTCCACGGCGATGTGACACCGGAGAACATCCTCGTCACCGACGAAGGCGTCGCCCGGCTCACCGACTTCGGGATCTCCCGGGCCCTGTGGAACGACGTCACGCAGAGTGCGACGGGCAGCGTGCGCGGCAAACCCCGGTATCTGGCCCCCGAGGTGGCCAAGGGGCAGCCGGTCGGCCAGAAGGCGGACGTGTTCTCCCTGGGCGCCTCGCTGTTCGCGGCGGTCGAGGGCCAGTCGCCGTACGGCGAGGCCGAGCACCTGATGACGTATCTGGCCCGGGCCGTCCAGGGCGACCTCGAGACCGCGCGCCGGGCCGGGCAACTGGCCGAGCCGCTGGCCGCGTTGCTGGAGGTGGAGCCCCGGAACAGACCCGAGGCCACGCGGGCGCTCGAACTGCTGCGCCAGGCCACCCCGCCGCCCGCGCACGTCCAGGACCGGCTCGACCGCAGCACGATCGAACTCACGTCCCGGACCCTGCGGTTGGGAGACGCCGTACGCGCCGCCAAGGACGCCGTCACGCTGCCGGTGCGCCGCCGTCGCGCGCTGGCGATCACGGCCGTGGCGGTGGTCACGACCGGTGCGCTCACGGCCGGGCTCGTCCTCTTCGGCCCCTGGAGCTCCACGGGCGCGGACGGCAAGGACACCGCCGGGACCGACGCGAAGCCCTCGGCCACGGCCTCGGCGCGGGCCGGAACCATCGGCGACGAACGTACGGCCGACCCCTGCGGGTTGATCGACGCCGCCTCGCTGAGCCGCTTCGGCACCACCGTGCTGGACCCGGACTACGGCGACATCGACCGGTGCGACGTCATCCTGCTCAACAACGGCGGCAACGACAACGCCGGCGTGCAGGTCAACCTCGACTCCGACAGGGACAAGTTCGACACCATCGAATCCACCCAGCTGGTCCCCGACACCGACCTCACGCGTGTGGCGATCAAGCGGGACGGGGTGTTCTGCGAACGGGCCGTCCTGACCCCCGACGGCAAGCAGATCCGCGTCATCGGGCAGCAGTTCGACGCGAAGACGGCGCCCGACCCGTGCCAGATGGCCGACACCGCCACCGATCACGTGGTCAGCGTGCTGGCCCACGGTCCGGTACCCCGGCGCACGGTGGCATGGCCCAAGTGGTCCCTGGCCAACCTGAAGGCCTGCTCGCTGCTCGACGCCGACGAACTCAAGCGGCTGCCCGGCGTCCAATTCGACAACGAGGACAGCGGGTTCGGCTCCTGGAACTGCGACTGGTCCAGCGACGGCGACGGCGACCGCGAGGTGGAGATCCGGTTCACCCGGGACAACTCGCTGGACAGCGATGACGGAACGCCGGTGAACGTCGCCGGCACCAAGAGCTACTACAGAGCGAATGACGAAGAGGACGACAGCTGCACCGTACGGACCCCACACCGCGTCTATACGGACTCCGTCGGCGCACGCACCGTCGAGATCCTCCAGCTGATCGTCTACGCACCGGAGTCGAGCAAGCAACTGTGCGACAGCGCGGCGGAGTTCGCGGCCGTCGTCGTGAAGAACATCGCGAAGGAACAGGCGGACCGGTGACATGACACCACCGGGAACCCCAGACACCCCACCGGGAGCATCCGACACTCCGCCTGGAGCAGCAGATCCCCTGGCCGGTGGCCGACGCCTGCCCGCCTCCCACGGCAGCCTCGCCCGGGGCGCGTCCGCGCCGCTGCCCGGCACGCTCTTCGCGCTCGCGCTGACCGGCGGGATGACGCTGGGCCCTGGGCACGGCCGCGAGGTCCTGTTCGGCCGCAACCGGCCCGAGGTGCATGTCTGCGTCGGTGAGGACGACCCCCAAGTCAGCCGCCACCAGGGCACGTTGACCCACCGGGACGGGCACTGGTGGGTGAGCAACGTCGGGCGGCTGCCGCTCCGGAGCGCCGGCGGCCGGCTGCTGTTCCGGGACGAGGATCCGCTGCCGCTCGACACCGGCTACACCCCACTGTTCGCCGGCGGTTCCCGTGGCCGCGAACACCTGCTGGAGGTCTTCGTCACCGGCCCCGAGGGCCTGCGGCCGCCGCCCCGGCACGGGGACGTCACCCGCCCGCCCCGGCTCTGGGCGCTCACCGAGCAGGAGAAGCTCGCCCTCGTCGTCCTCGGCCGGCGCTACCTGCTGCACGAACCCCGGCCGCAGCCGCTCACCTGGCGGCAGACCGCCGCCGAACTCGGCGAGGTGCAGCCCGGCGCCGGCTGGACCGACAAACGCGTCGAGCACCTGGTCAACGGCGTGCGCACCCGCCTCTCCCGCGACGGCGTGGCCTGGCTGACCCGCGAGGAACTCGGCGAGCCGGTCGGCAACGCCCTCAACGACCATCTGATCCGGGCCCTGTTGGCGTCGACCACGCTCGTCCCGATGGACCTGGCGCTGATCGACGCGGCCTGACACCCGGCCGGGGCCGGTCAGCCGGGGGTGATCAGCACGGTGACCGTCCTGTTTCGCGCCGCGTCCAGGTACGGCGCGTTCCGCTGGTCCGCGCTCGCGGTGGTGAAGGAGGCGAGGGGCCTGCCACTGGCCGCGCCGAGTTCACGGGCGGCGACGAGGGCCCGCCACAGGGAGAGGACGGAACCCCCGCTGCGGGGAGCGCCGGAGACGGTGGCGGTCTGGCCGAGGATCTCGATCCGTGCGTCCAGTCCGGCCAAGTGCGCGCCCAGTGCGGCGAGTTGGCGGGAGCCGGTCCGGGTCAGCCGGGTTCCCTCGGCGAAGAGGCCCTCGGTGAAGGTGACTTCCACGGAGTCGCCGCGGGCTGTCGGGCGCAGGCCCGGAGCCTGGAGAGCGAGGGCCAGGGCCTGGACGGCCGCGGCCCGGCGGGCCTTCTCGCGGGCCCGCTCCTCCGCCTGCTTCTGCCGCTGCCTCTGGTCGTGTGCTCGCAACAGCTCCTCTTCCAGGGCCTGTTGGGCCCGCTGCTCGGCCGCGAGGGACGGCCGCTCGGGCCGTGTGCCGGTGCCGTCGGTGAGGGCGACCGCCGTGACCGTCACGGCGGCCACGGCGCAGACCGCGGCCACCACCGCCGTCCCGGCCCGGTGCCGGGCGAGGGCGGGCCACGGACCCCGGCGGCCGAGCCGTTCGATCCGGGCGAGACCGGCCACCGCCGCCGGGTCCCGCGGGTGCTGTTCCTGGACACGCCGCCAGCACTCGTCCGCCTCGGCCAACTCGCCCCGCTGCGCGTGGACCCGGGCGAGCAGGTCGAGTACGTCGGGTGCGTCGCGTACATCGGGTACAGCGGGTCCATCGGGTACATCGGGTACGCCGTGTACATCCTGATGCGCGTCGGCCACGTCCTGGTGTCCGTCGGCGCCGGGAGCGCGCAGCAGCCGTAGCGCGCCGTCCGTGTCGCCGGAGCGGGCCGCCGCGCGGGCCCGGGAGACGAGCAGCGTGAGGTGGAGCGGGTGGTGGGCGTGGGCCCGCGATGTGGTGGACGTGGTGGAGATGGCGGACGTGGTGGTCATGGTGAACTCCCCTTTCCCGCGGCTCAGTCGAGGCCGCCGGTCATCCGCTCGACCGCGTCCGCGGCCTCCGGCGGCAGCAGCCGGCGCAGCTCGCTGTTGACGGTGGCGACGGCCTCGCGGTTGCCCGCGGCGACGGCCCTGCGGCCCCGCAGGATCGCCGCGTCGGCCCGGGCGTGGGAGGTCATCCGGTCGCGCATCGAGGCCAGCGCCTCGAAGAGGACGTACTCCCACTGGTCGGTGCGGCTGAGCAGCTCCACCTGGAACTGTCCGGCGCGCTTGGTGAGCCGGCGCAGGTCCGCCGGGGTCGCGGCGTCGCCGAGCGCACTGGCGCGGTCGCGCAGGTTCCGCAGCTGCTGCCGGTCCGAGGGGCCGCCGCCGACCTGCCCGAGGGTGTCCTCGCAGCTGCTCAGCAGTTCCCACAGCGTGCGCTGCAACCCGGGGATCTCGATCGCCTCCTCGACGTCGTCGAGCTGGGCCTCCAGATCGCGGATACGGCGGTCGCCGGCGACGGCCGCGCCCGTGTCGACGGCTGCCGCGTCCACGTCCCGGCGCAGCTGGACGAGGGTGTTCTGCTCCTCGAAGTCCGCCAGCCGGGCCTGCGCCGCCTCGGAGTACTCCTCGTCCGCCCGGTCCCGCAGATCGTGCACGCGTTCCTCCAACTCGCCCAGCCGGTCCAGGAGTTCGCGATGGCCGGGCGCGACCAGCTCGGAACGGTTGATCGTCGCCTCGAACTGCCGGTTCACCAGGGGGATGTAGGCGGTGGCGATGACCTCCCGGTTGCTCGCCCGGATCTCGAACGTCACCTCGACCTCGCTCTGCGCGGGCAGGTCGATACGCAGGTCGCGCGGCCGGATCTCGATCAGCCCGACCCGGGTGTTGAGGTCGGCGCGCCTGCGCTCGCCCTCCAGCAGCGGGATGCGGATGACGGCGTCCGGCTCGTCGTGGTGCAGCGGGATCGTCGTCCGGTACGGCCTGGTCTTCTGGGCCGGCAGGGCGGTGCCCTTGCGGAGCAGCGGGTCGAAGGTGCCGTCCGCCTTGCCGATGCCGAGGGTGCCGGTGAGGACCGTGTCGCCGGGGACGACCGCGGCGTAGGAGATGGAGAAGGCGTCACCGGTCAGCCGCTGCCGGGTGCCGGAGGTGTCCACCAGTTCCACGACGAACCGGGACCTGGTGTCCGAGACGATGGGCACCTCGGTGTAGAAGACGCCCTCGGGGCTGAGTTCCGTGCGCGGCCCGCGGAACGGCGGCCGGCTGTCGGGGTCGGTCACGGTGACGGCGTAGCGCGTCCAGTCCGCCACCTTGCTGCCGCTGGTCACCCGGCCGGAGACGGGGATTCCGGTCCGGTCGACGGACTGGGCCGGATAGGTGAGTTCGACCGCGAACGCGCCCGGTGCCGCCTTCGCCGGCTTCCTCGGCATCCGGATCGTGCGGGCGACCACGGCGGCGCCGCGCGCGACCACGGTCGTGGGGTCCTGGCTGTGGTCGAGGCGGATGCCGAGCCCGTCGACCGGGTCGGCGAGCAGCGCGCGCAGCCCCGGGCTGAGGGTCGCCCCGCCGACCAGGAGCAGCCGGTCGATGTCGTCGGGCCGCACCGAACTCTCCGCCAGGGCGTCGCGGCAGAGCCGGACGGCACGGGTGTAGAAGGGCAGCGCCAGGTCCTCCAGGGCGCCCCGGGTCAGGGTGTACTCGAAGGGTTCGGTGCCGCCGTCGCCGTTGTGCAGGTCGACGGAGATCTCGATGCTCGCGGCGCGGGACAGGGCGATCTTGGCATTCTCCGCCTCCGCCTTGAGCTTGCCGAAGTTCCTGCGCCAGAGCGGGTTGCCGCGGTGGAAGTCGGCCAGCCCGAGGCCGCGGCGGACCTCGGGGACCAGCAGGTCCTCGACGAGGGCCCAGTCGATGAGCTTGCCGCCGAGGTAGGGGTCACCGGCGTGCTGGATCAGCTGGAGTTCGCCGTCGCGCTTGCTCATCACGGCCGCGTCGAAGGTGCCGCCGCCGAGGTCGAACACCATCCAGTGGGCGGACTCCGAGGCGTCCTGGACTCCGTAGGCGATCGCCGCGGCAGTCGGCTCCTGGACCAGCGGGCACTGGTCGCCGAGGCCGGCGAGGGCCGCGGCCCGGCTGGTGGCGTTGTTCTGGTTCAGGGTGAAGGAGGCGGGGACGGTGATCACCGCCGCCTCCGGCTGGAACCCGTTATCGTCCTGGTCCGCGACATGCCGGCGCAGCGCCATGAGCACCTCGGCGGACAGCTGCTCGGGGGTGAGGGAGACACCGGCGCGCTGGAAGTGGCGGAGGGCGGACGCCACCCCCATCTCCTGCTTGAACTCCGAGTAGGCGTTGTCCGGATCGTGCCCCACCTGATTCCGGGCGGCCAGGCCCACATGGACCGCGCCCGCCTTGGGCAGCCACACGGCGGAGGGCGTGTAGTCCCACCCCTCGGTGCCCTTGATGACGTGGACGCCGTCGTCCTTCGCCACCGCGATGGCGCTGTTGGTGGTGCCGAGGTCGATTCCGAAGTCGATGGTCTCGCTCTGGGGCTCGCTCATGGCCGTGGTCTCCTCGGTCCGTGGTCCGTCACGCGGTGGGTGTGGTCGGTGTGGTGGCTGGGGTGGTCGGGGTGGGTGTCCGGTCGGGGGCGGGCCGGCCTACGACGACCTGGCCCACCTGGATGCGTTCACCGCGGAGGTAGACGGACGGCCGTACGGTCTCCAGGACCACCTCGTGGGGCAGTCCCGGTTTCTCCTCGAACGCCAGGGCCTCCACGGACAGCCCGGGGTCGAACGGCATGCCGTCGTGGTCCTGGATCTCCAGGCCGTCGTCGGCGAGCGCTTGACGGCTCGCGTCGACCTGGCGGCGGACCTGCCGCAGATCGGCCGCCGACAGGGTGCCGTCGTCCTGGTCGAGCTTGCGCAGGGCCCGCCAGATACCGGTGGCGGCCCTCAGCAGTGCGCCGGTTCCGGCACCCTCGTCCGGAGCCTCTGCCGTGGCCGCGGCCGCCTCCGCGAGCACGTCCGTGACCCACTCGATCTGGGCGGCGTCGAGGAAGGGCGGCGGGACGCGGAACTCGGGCGGGTGCCTCAACTGGCCGAGAGTGGCGTGCAGTTGGTGGATTCTGGAGGTCATCGGTGCCTCCTTCGGCCGGTGCCGGTCCGCCCCCGTAGACGCCACCACCAGAAAGCCACGCCGCAGACGAGGGCCCCGGCCGGCACGAGGGCGATGCCGCCCGCCGACCCGAGCCCGAGGGCGAACACCACAACGGCCGACCCGACGGTCACCACGATGACCCGCGCGCACCCCGTGCCCCCACGGTCGCCGCGGAACGGCCCGGACCCTCCCGGTCCGGGATGCGTGAACTGGTCGTGGATGACGCGCCAGTTGGCTTCGATCGCCTGCGCGTCGCGTTCCGGGGTGATCTCGTACGCCTTGTCCGCGAGTTCGAGGAGTGTCCTGCGCTGCGCCTCGCCCGGCGGCCTGAGCAGATGGTGCCGCTGGAGCGCCACCGCGAGGTTGTTGAGACTCACGGCGACGGCGTGCCGGGCCTCGTCGTGCCGCCAGTCCGGGAGGAACGTGCGGAAGTCGCCCAACTCCTCGTAGGCGGGGACGACTTCGCGCAACAGGACGCGGGCGGCGTCCGCGTACTGCGTGCTGTTCTGAAGGGCCACCGCGGACCGCACGCCGTCGCTGATCCGCTCGGTCCGCTCCTCCACCATCCCCTCGAAGAGCTCGAAGAAGAGCCCGGAGAAGGCCTGTTGCTCCACCCAGCCCGCGCACACCGTGGCGAGCCGCCCCCGGAAGGCGGGGTCGACGGCGAGTTCCGTGAACGGGGACACGAGCAGCCGGGGCAGCGCGGCGAGGAAGTCGTCCGCCGTGTGCGCGGCGAGCCGCGGGTCGTCCAGGGCCCCGATGCGGTGGGCGATGTGCGCCCGCAGCTCCGGACGCCCCAGCAGCCGTCCCCAGGTCTTCGCCGCGTGCGCCCACAGCGGTCCGCGACGCCCCACGGGCACATCGCCGTGCCCGGCCTCCGTCGCCAGCGCCAGGGCGTGGACCCGCACCGCCGCGTCATGGTCGGTGTGCAGCGACCGGGGGCAGCCGCACCCCAGGTCCACCTCGCCCCACCGGCACAGCAGTTCGTCCACCAGCCGCCGCCGGGGATCCTGCAACTCCTCGAACGCGGCCCGGACCTCGTCCCTGCGGTACGCGCCCTTCCAGGGCGATACGGCGTCCCCCGCCCAGGTCTCCTCGACGGCCAGCCGCGCTTCCACCCGCTGCCGCTGCTGCCGTACGGCACGCCCCTGCGCGTTCGCGGGGAGTCCCGTGACGGCGAACGCGTTCGCGCGGTACAGCCGGGCCCCGGCCAGATCCGCGAAGCGGGACAGCCCCCGGCCGCCCGCCCCGCCGACCCGGCCGCCTCCGCCACCACCGGTGCCGCCGACGGCGGCCGGTCCCCCGATCCGGCCGCCTGCTCTCTTCCCGCCCGTCCCTGCCATCGGCTGCTCCTCCCCGTAGTACCGGCGGCCGACAGCTTGGTACGACCGTCCCGGGACCCCTCCCGAGAGCAGGGGTGGAGGGGAGCAGGGGTGGAGGGAGAGGCGAGCAGGGGTGGAAGGGGAGCCAGGGGTGAAGAGGCGGAGGGGTCAGGGCTGTGCGGGCATGGTCCAGCAGTTGGAGACGGTCGGCCTGCCCGCGAGGCGGTCGGTGAGCCAGGAGATGGCGTCGCCCTGGTCGGTCAGCAGCGGCGCGAAGTGGTTGAGGAGCGCGCTGCCGACACCGGGCAGGACGACGGCCTTGTATGTGACGTCGCCGCCCAACGCACACCAGTCGAGGGCGAGTTGGCGGGCCTGGGCGTGCGGGACGAGGTTGTCGCTGACGCCGGTGGCGAGGCGGACGGGCCCGGACGGTTTCAGCCTGCCGATGCGCTGCTCGTCGAGGAACGCCCGGAGCGCGGGAGTCGAGGCGATGATGTCGCTGATGGACTCCCCGTCGGTGGTCCAACTGCTGCTCCGCGTATAGCCGTAGCCGAACAGCGCGTCCCCGACGCACATCGTCGACAGGTCGGTCAGAGCGGCCTTCCCGGCGTCGTTGAGATGTGCCTCGGCGAGAGGCTTCAGCTCCGGGTCGGACTGGAGGAACCCGTTGAGCGACCAGCCGAGCGCGCCCGCGAGTTCGCTGCCGTCGATGGCCTTGGTGACGGAGGTCAGATCGGCGGGCGGGGCACCGGCGTACGTCCCGGCTAGGGTGACGTCCGGGGCGTAGGAGGACTGGAGTTCGGCGGCGGCCGCTGTCGCCCCGCCGCCCTGGCTGTAGCCGTAGAGCCCGACCGGTGACCGGGTGGTGACCGACGCTCCGGCGACGGAACGCGCGGCGCGCACGGCGTCCAGTACCGCGTGCGCCTCGTCGATCCGGTTGACGTAGGTGTGCAGCCGGTCGGTGGCGCCGAGTCCGACGTAGTCGGTGACGACGACGGCGACGCCCTTGGCGAGGAGGCGGTAGATCGCCAGATCCTCGTAACCCACGGACACCGTCTGGCTGTTGAGGGACAGGGGATGCTCAAGACCCATGGACGCGGAGCACTGGTCGCCCTGCCCCAGGGTGCCGGGGGCGACGGCGACGAGGGGGCGCGGGCCGTCGCCGGTCCAGTCGGCGGACGGTTCGATGTAGGCACCGGTGACGGCGACGGGCTGCCCGTTCGAGTCGGTGGACTTGTACATCAGCCGGGTCGCGGTGCCGGGGAGCGTGCCGTCGAGACCGGGCAGGCTCAGGGCGAGGGGGAGGGGTTCACTGCGGACGAGGGTGCCGTCGGCGGTGGGGAGGGTGGTGGGCGGGTTGTAGAACGCGGGGATGGTGACACCTCTGGACACGACCTCGTCCGAGGCGGTGGAGGCGGTTGCCGCGGTGGCGGTCGTGAGGGCGAGGGCCTGGGCGGTGAGGCAGGCGGTGGCGGTGATCGCGGCGGCGAGCAGGCGCCGTTGGCGTGCGGGCATGGCGAACCTCCTGTGGGGCGGCCGTCCGGAGAATGGTTCGCCTGGAACTTACCTGCGGGTAAGTTACTCGTGATACCCGTCGGTAGGTTACGTTTCGGTAATGTGACTGACGGTCAGCCGATTCTGTGAGCCGGTTGTCCGGCGGCCGTCACTCCGCGGCCGTTGCCGCCGCCGCCAGCTCCAGGAACCCGGCGACGGCCTGCGGCTCGCTCACCATCAGGTCGTGGCCGGTGTCGATGTCCCACAGCCGTCCGGCCGCACGGGCCGCCTCCAGGTCGGCGGGATCGCGGTACGGCAGCGTCGAGGTGCATACGATCTGGGACTGCGGAAGCGCCCGCACCCCCGCCTCGTCGTGGAGCCGCAGCGGCTGCTCGAAGCACTTCCACGGATGCGGCGTGATCTTCGGCGCCAGCCAGGCGATGTCGTCCGGATCGGTCAACCCGTAGGCGGGCATGGGTCCTTCGCCGGGGAAGTTCACCAGCTCCACCCCGTCGACGACCCGTCCCATGGCCCGCGACGCGGCCATCAGCTCCGGTGCGAGTTCGGCGAGGGACTGACCGTTCGCCGGGGTGGCCGCGTCCAGGTAGACGAGGTGGCCGACTCGGTCCAGGGCGCGGTCGGCGACACCGGTGATGACCATCCCGCCGTAACTGTGCCCGACGAGAATCGCGTCGAACAGCCCCTCATAGCGCAGGAGTTGGACGACGTCGGCGATGTGGGTGTCGAGGCCGACCCCGGGCCCGAGCAGATGGGACCGCTCGCCGAGCCCGGTGAGAGTGGGGGCGTACACGTCGTGCCCGCTCGCCCGGAGGATCCGCGCGACGCGCTGATAACACCATCCGCCGTGACTGCCGCCGTGCACGAGAACGTACGTGGCCATGCGAGGCCTCCCGTCCTACCGCTGCCCTGTCCGACAACTGCCGTTCTGGCCCTGACCGACAACCACCGTCCTGGCCTTGACCGACAACTGCCGTCCGGGTCCTGACCGACAACTGCCGGATAACCAACAGCTGTTGGAGAGAATACTGTTGCCGCATGCCAGCGCAACCCCCTGAACGTCACGTCCTCCCCGACCGCCGGGTCCTCCGCTCCCGCGCCGCCCTCGAAGCCGCCCTCCGCGAGCTGGTCACCGAGCGCGACCTGCGCCAGATATCCGTCGCCGACCTCACCAAACGCGCCGGCGTCAACCGCTCGACGTTCTACGAGCACTACGCCGACGTCCACGACCTCGCTGTCGCGGCGTGCACGGCGACGTACGACCAGTTGGTGGCCGCGGCCCCCATCCCGCACGGCCGACTGGCCCCGGACGGCGGCCCGTTGCCGAACCCCCTGCCCGCCCTCTTCACCCATGTCGCCGAACACGCCCCCCTCTACCGGGCCCTCCTCTGCGACGAGGGCAGCGCCCGGATGATCAACCACCTCCTCCACCGGATCACCGTCGCGGCCCGCGTCAGCCAGGGCCTGGGGGGCGGTGCGGGAGCCACTGAGGGAGCCGTTGAAGGAGTCGTTGAAGGAGCTGTCGAGGACACCCCGCACGACCCGGTCTCCGCCTTCCTCGCGGGCGCGGTCCTGGGCACGGTCATCGACTGGCTGCGGCGGGACTGTCCGGGGACGCCGAGGGAGATCGGGGATGCGGTGTGGCCGTATGCGATGGCTTGTGCGGGGGTGTTGCCGGGGGTGGGGGACGGGCGGGACGAGTGCGCGTGAGGGAGCCCCCGGTGTGCCGAGGCGCGCTGGTTGTCGCGGGTCAGGACGTTTGCGGGTCAGGGCGTTGGTGACGGCGCGTAGTGGTGGGCGAGATCGGTGGCGAGGTCGCGGAGGTGAGCCCTGGCTTCGGTGGGGCCGTGCACAGTGACGGCGCTCCCGAACGGCAGGAGCGCTCGCACGTCCTCCAGGTGCAGGAAGCGGATCGTCACCTTGCGGCCGGTGGCGGATTCTTCGTGGTCATGGTCATGGTCGTGGTCATGGTCGTCCGGGACGAGTCGTTGGCCGAAGATCCGTCGCGCTCGCTCGATCTGGGTCTGGTCGATGGTGGCGCTGACCTCTACCGCGTGGTCGTGCTCCCACTGATCGACGAGCGCCGCGGCGACGGTGGCCAGCGTCTGGCTCTCGCGGATCCGTCGTGGCTGGTCGACCTCTTTCCACGTCGTGATCCGTTCGAGCCGGTACATTCGTGGCACTCGGGCACGGTCGGCGACGAGGTACCAGATGCCGGCCTTGGCGAACAGCCCGTAGGGATCCACGACCAGGTCGCGTGGGCATGACTCGCGTGGGCTGTCGTACTCGATCCGTAGCCGGCGACCTCGCCGCACCGCGCCGATCAGCGAAGCCGGAGTCGTGCCGGAAGCTCGTGCCTGGAGCCAGGGGCGGCTGTCCACGTGCACCACGTCGGTGAGCGGCGGGAGTTCATGAACTCGACGTGGCTGTGCGGCGGCGATCTTGGAGAGCGCGCGCCGGCTTTCGACCGATGCGTCGAGCTCCGTACGTTGCTTCTCGTCCAGCCCGGTGAGCGACAGCTGATCACGCTCGCCCGGTGTGAGTCGCGTGAGGTCGAGCCCGGACCCGGGCAGCATGGTCACGCCTCCGAGGCGGCCCCGTTGCGCGGTCACCGGCAGACCGGCGTCGCGGAGCCAGTTCAGGTCTCGGGTGATGGTGCGAAGGGACACCCCGAGCGCCGAGGCGAGTTCCTGTGTGGTCACGGCACCCCTCGATCCGAGGAGCAGCATCAGGGAGAAGAAGCGGTCCGGGGTCACCCACCGATTTTTTCAGGAATTGCGACACGATGCGGCGCATATCCCGGTCAGGCTGGCGGATGCGTACCCCCCCACCTGCGAGAAGGAACAACCATGACCACCACATCCGTCGTGTCCATCGTCTACGTGAACGACGCTCCCGCCGCGGCTCGTTTCTACGGCGACCTCCTCGGCATGAGCCCCTCGTTCGAGACTTCGGGATACATCACCTTCGACCTCGGGCCGGGCGCTGACCTCGGTCTGTGGTCCGGCCAGTTCGAGGATCTGTCACCGGACGTCCCGCGCACCAGTGAGGTCTGCCTGGCCGTCGACGGTGGACCCGACGAGCTCAACTCGACCTTCGAGCAGTGGAGTTCCAAGGGGGTCACGATCCTGCGTGAGCCTCATGACGCGGGGTTCGGGCTGACCTTCCTCGCAGCCGATCCCGACGGGAACCGTATCCGCGTCGCACCGAAGGACTGAAATGCCGCAATGCGGCAGGCGCGCAGGACAGGTGTCGCGCCTGCCGCCGAAAAGGGCTGGCCGCGTGGCGCACCGGCGAGCCAGGATCTGACCCGTGACACGTCATGCCCACGAGGATGCGGAACTGCGGACCCTGGTTCGCCGCTATGTGACGCCCGAGCGCCGCTACCTGAAGCTCGGCGGCAGTCTGCTGCGCATGCGAAGTCCCGAGTACGACCGATTCGTGCGGGATCTCGGTGAGGACGCGGGACTCATCACCGCGCAGGAGATAGCCGTCCTCCTCGATGGCGGCTGGCGGGAGCGGAGGACTGCCGCATGGCTCATCGCCGTCTCCCGCCGGACCGAGTTCCGTGAACGCCTCGGGGAGCTCCTGCTGGCCAGCGAGTTCTGCTGTGCCGGACTGGCCTATTGCGTGACCCTGGCCGGCTTCGGCACGCCGCGCGACGCTGAACTCCTCGCCGCCTACCTCGACCGCTACCTTCGCCGCCCCGACCTCGCATACGACCAGACCGTGGTCATGGGCGCGCTCATGTTCACCGACCTGAATCTCGGAGGCGACCGAGCCGCGCGTTTCCTGGGCCCGGGCGGCTTGTGGCACCAATGGCTCCAGGACGCGTCCCACATGCAGGACACCACGGACCCCGCCACCCACCTGAACCTGATCCGCCAGCTCTGCGCCGTCGTCGACAGGTGCGCTTGCACCCGGTCGTAGTGGCCCGCGCGCGGGTGCCGTAGCCCCTTGTACGCCCAGTCCGCCAGTCCGCCAGCCCGCTCAGACCACCAACCCGCACACCACAGAAGCCACCTCCACGACCACCTCCGCCTCCCCCAACGACCCGTCCTCCAGCACCTTCAACGCCGCGACGGTCCCGCTGTGTTGGTTGGCGACCAGCAGATATCCGGCCGCCGCGGTCAGCCCCCGAGGCCAGCTGCCCCCGCTCGGAACCTCGCCGAGAGGCTCAAGAGCCGACCCCGTGATGCGGAACGCGGCCACCGTGTCCGCGCCCCGATTGGTGACCCAGACGTAGCGTCCGCAGTCCGAAGTCACGATGCCGCCGGGCTGGTTGGGGATGTCCGCTACGGCCGTCGCCGGCACCCGGGACAGTTCGTGCAGGGTGCCGGTCCCGGCGTCGTAGCGGTGGCAGGTCACCGTCGAGGAGAGTTCGTCGGCGCTGAGGACCAGGTCGCCGCCCGGGGTGAAGGCGAGGTGGCGCGGGCCGGAGCCCGGGCGGAGCTGGGAGGCGGCCACGGGCTTCAACTTGCCGGTATCGGTGTCCAGTTCGTACGTGAACACCGTGTCCGCGCCCAGGTCGGTGGCCAGGACGTAGCGGCCGGCCGGGTCCACGACGACCTGGTGGGCGTGGGTGCCCTCCTGGCGGCCGGCCACCGGGCCCGAACCCTTGTGCTCGACCACGTCCGTCAGGTCCGCGAGCCTGCCGTCCGCGTCCAGGCGGTGCACCGCCACCGTGCCGGGCACCGTGTCCGTGCCGTAGTTGGCGGTGAGGAGATGGTCGCCGCCCGGGTGGACGGTCAGGTGGCACGGGTTCGCGCCGCCGCTGGTCAGGGGTGCTCCCAGCGGCACGGGCGCCGCGCCCTCCCGTAGGGCGAACGCGCCCACCGCGCCCGGCGTCGACTCGTGCGTCGTGTAGACGACGGGCAGGGTCGGATGCGCCGCCAGGTACGACGCACCGCTCGCCGCCACCGCGTCCACCACACGCAGACCGTCCCCCGGCGTGAAGCGCAGTGCCGTCACACCGACGCCCTCACCTCCCGTGTCCGGCGTGTACGAACCGGTCAGGACGGCAACCTGCCTTGCCCCAGCCATGATTGACGGATCCTCAACTGTCTCTCGTGACATATGTGTTCAGTCCCTCAGCGGAGTGTTTCGTCAGCGGAGTACGTCGTCGTGGTGGTCCAGCAGAGCGAGTTCGGCGCGGCGCGGGAGGCCCTCCCAGTCGCCCTCCGTGCCGACCGCGAACGCACCGAGCCGGGCGGCCGTGTCGAGCCGGACCGACGGCCCCGCGCCCGCGAGGAGTTCGGCCAAGTAGCCCGCCACGAACGCGTCCCCCGCCCCCACCGAGTCGTGAACGCGGACAGGCAGCGCCGGTTGGCGGTACGGGTGGCCGTCGACGAGCGCGAAGGCTCCCTCCGCGCCCAGTTTGATCACCGCACCGGACGGGCCCAACTCGCAGATCCCCTTGGCCAGTTCCTCGGGTTCGTGGCGGTCGGGCACCGCCAGCCGTGCCTCGTGCGGGCCCGCGAACACCAGGTCGCTGTCGCGGAGGAGTGGCAGGACCGCCTCCCTCGCCTCGTCCTCGTTCCACAGCAGGGAACGGAAGTTGATGTCGAGGGAGACCAACACCCCGGCGCCCTTGGCCACATCCACCGCGCGGCGGACCGCCCGCGCCGGGCCTTCCCCCAACGCCGGTGTGATACCGGTGACATGGAGGACCGACGCCCCCGCCACCACCTCCTCCGGAATGTCCTCGGGGACCAGGCGTACACCCGCCGTCGCCGTCCGGTAGTAGCGCATCCGGTGATGCGTACTGGTGCGCTTCTCCTTGATGAGGAGCGAAGTCGGCGCCGGATCGCGTACGGCGAGGGCGGTCACCCCCTCCGCGCGCAGCTCGCGCAGCACCAGTTCGCCCAACTCGTCGTCGCTCACCCGGCCGATCCACGTCGCCCGGCCGCCCAGGCGGCTGACGCCCACGGCCACGTTCGACTCGGCGCCGGCGATGCCGAGGCGCAGGCTGGTGCCCAGGGCGAGCGGGCCGGGGCCGGCGGCGGACAGGACGCCGAGGGTCTCGCCCACGGTGACGAGGTAGGGCTCGTCACCCTCAACAGGCTTGCGGGTGTTCACCGGGAACCTCCGAGGATGCCCCGGCTTTCAGGCCGGGGAGGAATCGCACTCCTGCGGAGCAGGGCAGGGAAAGCCGAATCGCCGTCAGGGCGATTCGGCGTCCGCCACAGCGGCGTCGCGCTCGACCTCCAGGCGGTAGACGATCTCGGAGTTGAGGGACCTGCGGGCGGACTTGCCCTGTGCGACCAGCCATTCATGGAGGTCGGCGGGCAGACGGAGGGTGATGCGCTTCTCTTCATCCATGACTCCAGACTAGTGGGTTTCAAGTGGTCGACAAGTGGTAGAGTGACACTATGTCGACACGACGGAAGGCTTCGGGGGATGCCGGGCACGCCCGGTACACCTACCGGCTCCGCGTGTCGTCGACCGCCCGCACCGGCCTCATGACCGAGTGGGCGCGCTGCCGGTGGATCTGGAACGAGTGCGTTGCCAAGTCGAGGCAGACCCACATGGCCAACCGGGCCCTGGCCGAGGGTGCGGAGAAGGTGACGTGTGGCCCTGCGGGCCTGGACAAGATGCTGACTCAGGCCCGGACCGCGAACGCGTGGCTGCGCGAGGGCTCCTCGGTTCCCCAGCAGCAGGTCGTCCGCGACTTCGCGAAGTCCCGCGCCAAGGCGCTGAAGGACATCAAGGAGCGGCTGCCCATGCGGCAGCGTGCCGGGATGCCGAGGGTGAAGAAGAAGCGTGAGGCGCTGCCCACGCTGAACTACACCACCCGGGGCTTCCGGCTGAAGGACGGCCGCCTGCACCTGGCCGGGGGCATCGTCCTGAGCGTCGTATGGTCCCGTGACCTCCCGGCCATGCCCTCCTCGGCGCGCGTGTACCAGGACGCGGCCGGGCACTGGTACGCGTCGTTCGTCGTCGCCACCGAAGCCCAGCCGCTCCCCGCCACCGGCGCTGTGCTCGGTATCGACTGGGGCGTCAGGGAAACCGCCACCACCACATCCGACGCCCACGACCTCCCACACGCCCAGCACGGGAAGAACGCCGCGCAGAAACTGGCCCGGTACCAGCGGATGATGGCCCGCCGTAAGCCCACTCGCGGGCAGGCCGCGTCCAAGGGCTACCGCCAGGCACAGCAGCAGACCGCGAAGCTGCACAAGAAGGTGGCACGGCAGCGTCAGGACACCGCCCGCAAGTGGGGCAAGCGCGTCGTCCGCGACCACGACGCCATCGCCGTCGAGGACTTCCGTCCGAAGTTCCTCGCCAAGTCCACGATGGCCCGCAAAGCCGCCGACGCCGCGATCGGCGCGACCAAGACCGCACTGCTGGAGATGGCACGCAAGCACTGCCGGACGGTGCACCTCGTGCACCCGGCCCACACGACGATGGACTGTTCTGAGTGCGGAGCGAGAACCAAGCACGCACTGCCTCTTTCTGAACGAACCTACGCATGCACCGCGTGCGGAGCCGTGTCCCCCAGGGACAAGAACTCCGCCCGCGTGATGCTCGTCCGGGCTGGTCTCAACCCGGCTGGTGCTGAAGGCGTAAGACTCCCGGGAGCGCTGCTCCCGGAAGCAGCCTGAGCCAGGAATCCCCCTGCTTTAGCTGGGGGAGGATGTCAAAGAAGTCTCTCCTCGGCCCCGGTGTCGGGCCTGACCGTCTTCAGCAGTGCGCGTGCCCGTGCCGTGAGGGCGCTCAGCGCCTCCGGGGCGGGGTCCCGGTCGGCGCCGCGCAGCAGCGGGGAGCCGACGCCCACGGCGAGTGCCCCCGCGGCCATGTACCGCCCCGCCGCCTCCAGGTCCACGCCGCCGACCGCCATGAGCGGTATCTCTGGCAGCGGGGCCCGGAGTTGGGCCAGATGGTTCGGCCCGCCCGTACACGCCGGGAAGAGTTTCACGGCCGCGGCGCCCGCCCGCCACGCGGTGATCACCTCGGTCGCCGTCCACGCCCCCGGGTAGAAGGGGACACCGAGATCGGCCGCGGCGCGGATGACGTCCGGGTCGACGTTGGGGGCGACCAGGAACTCCGCGCCCGCCGCCAGCGCGTCCCGGCTGTCGGCCGCGGTGAGGACCGTACCCGCGCCCACCGATACGGCGGCGCCGAGTTCGTCCTTGATACGGGCGATCGCGTCCAGCGCGCCCGCCGTGGTGAGGGTGACCTCCAGACAGGTGACCCCGCCGACCGCGAGGGCACGGGCCGCGGCGGGCAGCCCGGAGGCGTCCGCCGACCTGAGGATGGCCATGACCCGGGTACTGGTCAACTGGGGTGTGAGAGGGGGGCGTTCGACCTGACGACCCGTCATGTGACCGTCTCCTGACTTCTCTTCCGTCACTTGACCGCTCCCGCCGACATCCCGGCGACCATCTGGCGCTGGAAGAAGATGAAGATGACGAAGAGGGGCAGCACGCCCAACAGGGCCGCGGGGAAAAGGGTGGTGGGCTGCACGGTGTGCGGGTCGATGAAGGAGTACGCGTTCACCATGACCGTGCGCTTGCCCGGGTCCTGGAGGAATACGAGGGGGACGAGGAGGTCGTTCCAGATCTGGAGCGAGATGAACGTCAACAGGGTGCTGGTGACCGGCCGTAGCAGCGGCAGGATGATGACGAAGAACGTGCGCAGCGCGCCGCAGCCGTCGAGGGCCGCCGCCTCCTCCAGGTCGGTCGGGATCTGGCGGATGAAACTGGTGTAGAAGAACACGGCCAGCGGCAGGTTGAGCGCGGTGTAGATGAAGACGACGCCCGCGTACGTGTCCAGCAGGTTCAGGTCGCGCATCAGCAGGTACAGGGGTGCCACGACCACGAACACCGGGATCGACGTGCCGAGGATGAAGAGCCGGTACACCGCCGTCGACCAGCCCGCGGTGATGCGGGCCAGCGGGTAGCCCGCGAGCGCGCCGAGCACCGTGATCAGCGCGCACGAAAGCCCGGTGATCAGAAGGGTGTTGAGGGTGCTGGTGCCGTAGTGGATCTGGCTGAAGGCCTGCGTGAAGTTCTTCAGCGTGAAGGAGTGCGGCACGCCCAGCGGGGAGCGCGCCACGTCCGCCGCGGTGCGCAGCGAGGTGACGATCGTGAACACGAACGGCAGCACGAAGAGGACCGTGCCGAGACAGAGCACCGTGGTGCCGAGGCCGGCCGCGAGTCTGCGCGGGGTCCACGGCGCGGCGGCGCTGGGCCGGGGCGCGTCACGCTTCCCGGCGGGGCGGCCGACTTCCGCTGCGGGGACCGCGATTGAGAGGGGTGAGGTCATGGGGTGATCCGTCCGATTCCAACGGTGCCGACGGGGTGCGTACGTCCTTGGAGGCGTCCGTACGGCGTCACACGCGCCGTTCGCGCAGTCTGAGCAGGGAGTTGGTCGCGCTGGACAGGACGACCACGGTCACGAGGAGCAGCACCGCGAGGGCGACGCCGTAGGCGAACTTCCCGCCGCCGAAGATGTTGCGGTAGACGAGCAGGGTCAGGGTGTCCGTCGCGCCGGCCGGGCCGCCGTTGGTCAGGACGAGCGGGAACTCGAAGACCTTGAGCGAACCGATCAGGCTGAGCGTCACGTTGACGGTCAACGCGGGCGCCAGCAGCGGCCATTCGATGCTGCGGAAGCGCCGCCAGCCGCTCGCGCCGTCCAGGGCGGCGGCCTCCAGGAGTTCGGTCGGCATGCTCAGGTAGCTGGCGAGGAAGATCGCGCACGAGTAGCCGGTGAACATCCAGATGTTGACGGTCGCCACCGAGTACAGCGCGGTGGACGGGTCGCCGAGCCAGACGTGCTTGAGCGCGCCGAGGCCGACCCCGTCGAGCAGTGCGTTGAGGCCGCCGTTCGGTGCGAAGAGGTACGACCAGATGAACGCGGCCATCAGCGGTGAGATCAGCGTCGGGGTCAACAGGACGACGTTCAGGGCCTTTCGGACCCTCGGGCGGCGGAACAGCAGCGACGCGAAGAGCAGCCCGAGGCCGTTCTGCACGACGACGACCACGACGGCGTAGAGGACCGTGTGCCACAGCGCCGCGGAGACCGCCGGGTCGTCCGCCATCGCCTTGTACTCGTCCGTGCCGACGAAGTGGGAGATCGGGCCGCCGACGCTGTCGGTGAAGCTCAAGTACACGCCCTGGAACAGCGGGTACAGGATGAAGAGCGCGTACACGGCGATCGCGGGGAGCAGGAAGGCGGCCATGGTGGCGCGCCGTCGGTGGAACACGGGGGATCAACCTCCTTGGCCGACAGGCCCCTTGGGGGAGTGGGTGGCGCGGGGTGGGATGGGGGTGGGGGTGGTGGGCCGGCCGGATCGGTCAATCGGCCGGTGTTCGACTGATCGGACGGCCCAACTACCCCACCGATACGGCTACTTGGCGGACGCGGCCGTCTGGATGTCCTTCAGCGTCTTCGCCGCGTCGGACTGGCCCAGCAGGAACGACTGGATCTTGGAGCCGGTGTCGGTCTCCGCCTGGGCGCCGTACCAGGTGTTGGAGGGCAGGACCCGGTAACGGCCTTCGCTGAAGGCGGTGTTGAAGATGGTCGTCTCCGTCGAGTCGGGCGTGGTGCCACCGGTGAACGGGGACTCGGCGTGCTCGGCGTCCAGGTACTTCGCCAGATTCGCGCTCTGCGACCAGAACTTCACGTACTCCTTCGCCGCATCCGCGTGCTGCGACTGGGAGTTGACACCCCACGCCGTACCGGAGAACAGCATTGCGTTCGGCTTGGTGCCCGCGGCGCCGCCCGGCCAGGGCGCGAACGAGACCGGGAAACCGGCCTTCTTGATGTTGGAGACCTGCCAGGCACCCTGGTACCAGAACGCGCTCTTGCCGGCGCTGAAGT
>Ga0307510_10002448_pt1 | contig 21088 bp, 23 predicted proteins | sample 12_EM_MG_FD_207224 | JGI IMG/M metagenome (GOLD analysis project Ga0307510, IMG submission 207224) | Populus trichocarpa ectomycorrhiza microbial communities from riparian zone in the Pacific Northwest, United States - 12_EM | ecosystem: Host-associated > Plants > Roots > Unclassified | place... | reverse complement strand
GCTATCATGAAACAAAGGTACACAGCTTGTCGTAGGTAAAATATAGTATGTGTCACCCAGCTACTGTCGCGGTAGTACACAGTCAGTCCAAAGGCGATAATCTGGAAAAAATGGTAAAAGAGAACTTCGGCTATCATGTCTGTACTGTATGGAAATCGGACCGGGCGAGCAGCTCGTGAGCTCAACTGCTGGCACTCTGCTGGCTTCCACACTTCTTCGCATCGGACTGCCAGTGACACCGATACGGCTAATTAGTTATCGCAGAACTTCGAGATTCCAACTTGTGAAATGCATGTGCAGTACCGAACTGAGCGCCAGATGGTTCCACCGAACCAATCTGAAATAGCCTTGTCACCATTTTTTCCCGAGGACCAATACTGTAGTGGATCAATCAACCAATGGTTCATTAGTCGCTACGCCCAGTTTCCCGGCCGAGATCACCGCCGGGAACTACTGCATGCCAGGCTGTCCCTTTGTGATAAGCAACAAAGTCTATGGAGGCGCGTCCAGCAAATGACCCGTGCCGTGCTCACGTAATCGGTATTTGCGGAAAAGCCCGGAGTTATAAAGTTTCGGTTGATTGTCGGCGTTCTACACGCGCCAACTGAAGGGAGGATCAACGGGATTTGACTGTACGTGATGTGATTTGAAAATTCCGCAGCTTCCGCTTACATTTTTATCCTCGTTCCAGCCTTACTGTACCAAGGACTTCTTACCACCCGTTTCGAAAGCTCGGTTGTAGTCCCAAACATTGGCAGCTCTCTTCTAGTGCCTATTACACAGCACTGACTCATCATATGGACTGGACTTAGTTTGAGCGCGTGCATGTTCTCTGGCGCGATTTTTATTATAGCGCCATGGAGACAGGGACGAGACTGGCGGCATGGCAAAGTCATGAGACAAGGAGAAATAGTTGATCTTGCTCCATTAGGCGAGGCTGCCCATAGGCTGGTGCCATACTGTAACTGACATCTGTGCTGTACCTTCTCTCCCAAAGAATGGCGCCAACGTGCCAACGTAGATTAACACTTGATTCCTATGCCCCCTTCTTTCTTTCGAGGGATTATAAAGGATCAATTCGATACTCCGGGTCGAAACATCACCCCAATTCCTACTTCCTCTCGAAACACCATTGATGAATCTCTCCCCGAGTTTGTCTCACTTGAAGGTAGAATGGCATAGGGGAATGGGTCCCGGATTCTCCATCGCCACCCTATTTGCCATCATAGTTGTGTCTATGCTACTGACCCGTGCATACAATCGCCGTCGGAATTCTGTAATCAGAAGCCTCCAAGGTCCTCCATCATCGTCTTTCATCTTCGGTTGGTCTTTGTGATACCTTTTCTCTGTTCATCGGGCTCATTCACCGGCCCAGGGAATGACGTGGACGCTCTATATCAGAACGAAGTCGGAGATTGGAGGTTCAAATGCGCGCGCCAATATGGCACGGTCTGGTATCAGAGCGGATGTCTCGGCGTATGGATCTCTAGCTCGATATCCTACCACATATTTCTGAACAAAATCACAGAGGGATCGTTTAGTGATCGCTGATCCGAAGGCTCTGCAGTACATCCTCCACACGACTGGATATCATTTCGTCAAGCCAAAAGATGTGTTGAAGGTGATAGAATTGATGTTCGGTGGAGGCATTGTCTGGGCGCACGGTCCGTAGCTTTCTGAAGTGCCGCAGTCCACCCTCTGAAAGAGTCGCTTAGGTGAATCGCACCAACGTCAGCGGAAGATCATGAACCCGGCATTCTTTGCGCCACAAATGCGGTCATACTTTTTGTTGTTTCAGAGTTCAGCGTACAAGGTCAAGCTTTCTTAACTTTCTAATGGCACAAAGCTGATCCCCAACCATCTGATAGCTGGTTCAAAAATGGAGGGAGGAAGTAATCGCCTCCGACACTTCCGGACAACCACTGATAAATGTGGCGAGATGGCTTTCCCGTACTACGCTCGATATCATCGGCGAAGGTGAGTACCTTGTCTCCGGGCCAGCGCCGCCACCTTCCTGACCTTCATTCTAGCCGGTTTTGGTTTCCAATTCGGATCACTTGACGACATCAAGACGCCATTGGGCGAGCAATATGAAAACCTATTGTAAGCCCTAAGTGTCTTGGTTTGACCTCACGCTAATGACGTGCGGAAAGCGTCGATTCTCTACTCTATCCGCCACTCTATGACATCCTTTTCAAGTCCAGTTGGCTCTATATCCCAAAGCCGATACTCAGCCTCGTTCGATATTTGCCCACTCGTCAATACCGCCGGTTCTTCCGGTACACGAGGTTTATGCGCAAGTTTTCAAAAGGTATGATCAAGGAGAGCGTGGCCAAAGGCGATGGGAACGATATTATGAGCGTACTACTGCGGGCGAATGCTTCAGAAGATCCGAAAACCAGGCTGACGAACAAGGAAGTGGGGGACCAGATTGCGTACGCCATATGTAGTCATCACCACAGAACGGCCAATTGACTCGTCGTTGTTCGCAGCACCCTTGTCTTCGCGGGACATGACACGACTGCGAATACCCTGACATGGTACCTCTGGGAACTCGCAAAACACCCAGAATCGCAGGAGCGCGTTCGGGCTGAGATTCTTGCCACACGTGCAAAGAACGGCGGCAAGGAATTGTCGATGGCAGATCTCGACAATATGGCTTTCACACAGGCCACTCTCAAGGCATGCTAGCACTACATCATGACCACTGCGTCTGGTCAGCTAACATGGCTTAACAGGAGTCGATGAGGCTGCATCCTATAGTTTACTGGTTGGTCCGGGAAGCAGGCCGTGACGATGTCATTCCTTTGGCCTCACCTATCACCACAAAGTCGGGGGAGCGAATTTCCTCAATTCCCGTTATGAAAGGGACAACAATTGATATCGCTATTGACGTGTACAACCGGTGAGTTCTAGTGGCACCAACTTAGCAATGGACTTACGGCTACAGTCTTCCGGAGGTTTGGGGCCAGGATGCAGATGAGTGGAACCCAGACCGTTTCCTGAATTTGGATAAATCCAAGCAGACTGGTATCGGCGTCTTCTCAAACTTGTGAGTCTCGTCATGACCTTCATAAAGTAGTGGTGCGTTGATCACATATTCAAAAATAGGATGAACTTTTGTAAGTAGCAAGTCCAATTCTTATCCCGTCGCACATACCTTAAGTTATTTACATGTAGCTGGTGGGATCCGTGGATGCATCGGCTGGCGATTTGCGTGAGTCGTTATTACAACAAAGTCTTCAAATTGATGACAACTCCTTTGCAGAACTCTTGAAATGCAGGTTATCGCGACTACGCTAATTGAGAACTTTGAGTTTTCTCTTCCGCCTCAGAACGAAAAGACGCGAATTTACCGCAAGCCGAGTGGCTTGATGCTGCCGATGGCAGACCCTTTACTGGGCGTGTGGATGGGCCTTATTGTCAAACAAATAGACTAGCTGGTCGGGCATGCGTACGTCTTCATCAATGGGGCCGATGTAGTAGCGTAGCTCCTTATGGCACAGTTTACCTCTTACTCTCACTTTAAGGGGAGGGATGTACTATAGCAAGCGACAATTGTCAAGTGAGTTGCCACTTGACGGTGTCTACTGAAAACAAGAACGACAGAGTGAACTGGGAAGCATCATGTTGAAGAGTACGATATACAACCCGAGTCAACCAGGAGCAGCTAGGGGCACCGATCCCTCTCGTCCGGGCTTGGGTGACAGGAAAGATATCTTGTTGGGCTCAAAGAGAGGATCCCATCGTTCTGGTGGTGATACCGGCCCGGGTGATAGGTCAGTCATGTACACGTGGCTCGCACACGCACAACTACGGCGGCAGAGCGGCACCGACGTTAAAAAGAGCGCAGTCCGCATTGTTACCTTGGGTTGGCCATTTAGGAGGGAAAATGTCGACTCACGCTCCTGCACCGTACTCACAATCTGGTTCCGAATTGGTCGCGGTCGTTGGCTGTCATTCGACACGAAAGGTAATGAGCTTACCCCAATTAAAGCTGGCCCGTCACATGACCAGACTGGGGTGTTTGGAGGGATCTGGTTTATGCACGCTAGTTATACGATACCTGGGAGGAGGTATTAAGGGCAGCCATAGCCCCGTAGTTGTCGTATTTCCAAGTCTTACGCGAGAAACCGGATGAGGCAAGGTAATCGTGCGGGATCGGGATTTTCCGGGCTGAGAGTGACCCCAAAGGGTGAGCGAGTGAGGATTGATCCTGACCCAACAACTCATTCGCCTCACCCGTTCACCTCTTTCCTCCTTTTTCCTCTCATGGCCTCCCTTGCCCGACTTCGCTCCCGTCTCCCTCTAAAAGCAACGGGGCGTTTCCCAGTGAGCAAATACAAAAAAAAAGTTTCTCATACGCATACTCCTTACGCTTCCGATAAAGTGTTTTGCGCGCTCGTTGCAGACCTCGGCCGACTCGACGCAACTCACCCAATCAATACCAGAGGATGGCTCTACGCCATTCTCCGTCAAGCTTCATGAAGACTCTTTCAGGGGTCATAACACTGAATCCCCTTCGCTTGACGTCGAGGTTACCAAAGATAGCCTCCTCAAAATGTACAAAGAGATGGTCACCATGCGTCGCATGGAGCAGTCTGCCGATGCGCTGTACAAGAGCAAGCTCATCCGTGGTTTCTGTCACCTTGCAATTGGCCAGGTGCGCTCTTCCGCTGTCTTTCCGCGGGTCGTATCACCTCTGACGTATCATTCTTCACGCGTGTTCTGCCTTCTAGGAAGCCGTCTCAGTCGGTCTTGAACATTCTATAACCGAGCAAGATATGGTTATCACTGCCTACCGCTGCCATCCTTTTGCTGTCCTTCGTGGTGGCACAATCACTGGTGTCATCGGCGAGCTCCTCGGCCGCCAAATCGGCATGTCAAACGGAAAGGGCGGCTCCATGCACATCTTCACGCCACGCTTCTTCGGTGGCAATGGTATTGTCGGCGCCCAAGTTCCTGTCGGTGCTGGAATCGCTTTCGCCCAGAAATACCTCGAGAAGCCGTCCGCTACTTTCGCTCTCTATGGTGATGGCGCGAGCAACCAGGGCCAGGTCTTTGAGGCCTTCAATATGGCCAAACTCTGGAATCTTCCATGTGTGTTTGTTTGTGAAAACAACAAGTATGGAATGGGTACCTCTGCCGAGCGTAGCTCTTCCAACACCGAGTATTTCACCCGTGGAGACAAGATACCTGGTATTCAGGCGAACGGCATGGACATCATCGCTTCTGCGCAGGCAGTCAAGTATGCCCGCGACTGGGTAATCTCGGGTAAGGGCCCGCTACTACTCGAGTTTGTGACGTACCGTTATGGTGGGCACTCGTGCGTATTTCTCACTTTTACGAAGGTGCAAACGCTAAGTATGATGGCAGTATGTCGGATCCTGGCACAACATATCGTACCCGTGAGGAAGTGCAGCGTATGCGTTCGACACAGGACCCGATTCGCGGCCTTCAACGCTACATTGAAGAATGGGGCATAGCAACCGATGTCGACCTTAAGGCAAGTAGCAACAAGCCATCTGTCTTTTCCTACGCGTGTTTTGACAGGCAAATGCATCGTTTAGGCCCTCGATAAGGCCGCTAAGGATTTCGTCGACAAGGCCGTTGAAGAGGCCAAGGCCTCACCAGAGCCGCGAGCCGAAGATCTTTGGACCGATATCTACTATAAGGGTACGGAGCCGCCAGCCATGCGCGGACGCGAGCGCGACGAGGTGGATCCATTTCTCCTACTCGTTCCCGACACGGCGTGCTGATCGGCCGTTTGCAGGTTCACGTTTACTAAACTGACGGATGATAAGCGGGATGCGGTCCGGATAGACACCTTGATCGATCCTTATCGTATTTACAGTACCTCCTACCATTATTGTAGACAGCGTCACTCTCGGAATCCTCAAGCGATGCTATCATACTGCGTGGATTTGCATTATTTTTCATACCCGCACTTTCTTTGCGAAAATCAGTGAAGAACGCATTGAGTAACCTCAAGAACTTTGTATTTTGTGTCCCTGCGTTCTCGGTCTCCACCCTAATCTCCGCCTTCCTCTTCATCAATCCCAAATATCTGCCACAACGCCGCAACGCTCCCGAATGGCCGTTCTGCTCCTAGTAGCGTCGCAGCTGCCTCATACCGCGACCGAGGATCGTGTACACGGGCACATAACGCCGCGTATGCATGCCCGAGGCGCCGCTGCGCCGCACGGTGCACGCGCGCATGAAGGGCAGGGGCCGTGAGCGTGGTAAGCCGCCGCGCGTGTACCGCATCGAGCGAGGCGAGCCAGTGCGCGAATGACGAGAGCGCGCTACGAAGCGTAGGGGGCGCACACGCCGGTACGAGCGCGAGAGGTTCCTGTGTTGGCGCAAGCGCAATTTATGTGGGCTCATTGGTTGGTGTCGTGCGCGCGAACTGGGAGGTTAAAGGGAAAACGTACCTCTGGTGGGGTCTGTTCGCAAGCGCGGACAGCATCGTGAAGGCCCGAGTCGCGCAGGACCGTCTTGTACTATGAACATGTGATGAGGGGTGTCAAGGGTGAGTTCACATGAGAAGACAGGGTGCAGTACATGATCCTCGATAAGTTCCAAAACACGCGTCTCGACAAGACCATCCAGTTCCCCGCGCTTACGCGCCGCACACGCGTGCGGCGAGAGCGTGTCGACGAGGTATGTGAGACAGTTGAGCACGAACACGGGGCGGTCCCACGTCGGTGTCGCTGCCTCCGCCGCGGTAGAGGCGGGCGTTGCATGTCGCTGGCGCGCCGCGTCCTTTTCCTCTGCCGCAGCGACACACATCTTTACGGCGGGGTCGACGAGCACGTCGAGAGCACGCTCAATCGTCGCGATATCATCCTTGCTGCCCGCCTCCCCATCACCGTCATCGTCAACTTCTGCAGCATGCAGCGAAAGGATCGCGCGCAGGTCTTGGGCGTGCGTCAGAAGCGCTTGCGGGGGCGTGAGCGCGGTATCGGTTGGATCGAGCGAAACGCGCAGAAGCGCGCGGCCTTGAGCTGCGATGGCGTCGAAGAAAACCGTGTACGACGCGGCAGTTGTCCTAGAGTTTTATTTCTTCTGTGTTAAGACAAATTGGGAAGGAGATGTGATGTGAGAGGGGTGTGAGACGACGTACTCCCTGAGCGTGGTGGCGAGCAGCGCACGCGCACCAAGCGTCCGCGCCATCGTCAGCGCGTAAAAATGGAGCAGACGAGCGACCTTGTACGCGTTCAGGCCGCTCTCCTGCGCGCGGACCGTCTGCAGCACGCGTGCGCGCAGCGGACCACAGAGCCCCGCGACGGCGGCATCCATGAGCTCGCCAAGCCACTCGTCCTCCGCGTGTGCGGGTGGGCGCACGGCGCCGGGCATGCGCGCGCCAGCATCGATGCTGAGCAGGGCCTCGAGGAACTCGCGCTCCGCCGCGATTGCCTGATGCACCCACGCGAGCATGTCGCCGATGTAGCGCAGCGCGTCATGGGCGTGCAGGTCTATTGGTCGTGCATTTGCGTTGCCCGTGCGGCTGCCAGTTGTCAGGGCGCTTGTGAAGGACGAGAGGAGCGCGGCTTGGCGCGTTTGCGCGAGCACGGTGAGGGCATCGCTGGACGGCCAGGATGGGCGAGTAGAATCGATTAGCATAGAGTTGGGAGTGGGAAAAGGGCGACGTACGCAAGGAGCTCCGGCCGCGAGCGCAGGCGGCGTACTGCTTCGCTCAGTTCGTCGGGAACTTCAAGAGCCGCGTCGCGCCCCATATCGCGGAACTGGACGCCACACCATCGCAAGAGTTTATCGCATGCTTTCTCGAGGTGGGAAGAGGTCACGGCCATGATGTCGAGTCTATCCATAAGAAGTGGGTAAGCATGTCAAGACTGAGATGAGCATACTAATGGAGAAAGTGGACGCGCCCAGCTTTGGAAGGGCTATCCTCCCCAGCCATCAGGACTCGACAGTCTTCGCGAATGGCCTGTGCGCGGTCCATAGCCGCGAAGAAAGTAGGGCCGACTGGAACCTCAGGAGAGTATAACGCGTCGGATTCATCAGCTGAAAGGGTGAAGCGAGCGAGGAAAAGGTCAACGATCGATTGACGCGTCTTCACTTGTTGTCTAGCGAATCTTGGCGTGAGCAAGAAAACATAGCTTCGTGAAGCGCAGGGTCCATACCGCTCCTCACGCAAACTCCCTGCACGATCGATCAACGATTTACATGCCTCGTTAGTCGATTGAAGCTGGGCCTGTGCCTCGTCGCACTGCGCGCGCATGGTTGTTATATGACCTTGTAATGAATCCAATTTCTAAGGATAAAGAGGCTAGTGAGCCGCGCATAAGTCTACAGTATGCAAGGTAATAATACGCACTTGGTCCACCACAGAGAATGCAGTAAGGAACCTTAAGCTCCCCTCCTCCATTTTGCTCTCGATGTCGCGCCGAAGGTGTTTCCGAGCCTTGGCCGCCGTATCACCAGGCGGCGCCCCTCGCAGAAAGCTGGGCACATCCTTGACGCTCTCCACTTTGACCTCATCGGTCCCATCAAGCCCTATTGTGTCTTCCTTTGTCGTTGAGACGACAGTCGGGGATCCCGATGGAACGTAAAGATCGGAAAGGGTGGAGAGCGCTTCTCTCGTCGCCTCATCTTCGAATGTTGCCCCGAGGACTTTGTAAAGGCGGAGAGAGACAGGGTTTCGAACGAGAGGTGATGGAGAGGCTGTTTGAGAGCGTCGGCCGATTTCTGTGACTGCCGCAGAGGGGAGCGAGGGCATGATTCCCTGGGAAATTCGTGTCGACGCGCGACGCGGCACTTATCGACGTCATGTAAAGCCCTTCCATCGTTCTTCTACCTGCATTGTTGGATAACCCCTCCTGCTGACACACCTCATAGGTAATTATCGGGAAGGTGCGCACTCTACGCTAGCTAAATATACGTATGTGCAGCTTGCAGTTCACGTACAAAGCAGTCAGGACCCCGGATGATTCGGACGTATTCACTCGAGGAATGTTATCTCCTGGTCCCCCAGGTCCCACAACGGGAAAGACATTATTGTACTACTAATATGAGACCAAACGAGAGGTTTTAAATACGCCGTTATCATTACCATGTACTAATAGTAATAGTGGCAATGTGCATGAGATATCAATATGTATTGGGTATTTGGGTTTGGAATGACCAGAAGTGCCATGGGTCTGAGAAGAATAGAAGTCTGGGTCATCGCCTCGGGCACAGACACGTACCCCTGATGACGAAAAAGCCTCCTCGGAGGGGAGGATGCAAGATTAAGCACCAGAATCTCTCAAGGACAACGTGCCGGAGCAGACAAGCTAGGTCACTTCGGACATTTTCATGGATTCGATTAAACAACGAGACAAAAATGATTGAGTGAATATAGTACTTACCGAGGAAGAACTTGAAATTTAACACTGACTACTCACTGACTCTGACGCTACAAAGTTAGACCGTGACGATCCGGGACACACTCCCACGCGATGGCGCTTTAACGGTAGTGGCGTGGCTATCTCTATCTATCTCTTGCGGCCACTGCTAGTGGCAGTTCAACGTGATGTCACTGGTTTCGGAGAGTTGCCTAGGCACCAGGTCATAGCTGGAATATCACTATTACTATTAGTATATTATATTTTGCGCCTAGTCATTCCCCTCCCACATTCCCCCTTCTGTCATTGAGGACTCGACGTCTCGACTCCTCCATGGCCCACTACGACATTTTCCGCCAGGGGCTTGCGATCAAGTATCCTGCCTACGGCCACGCACTGTGGGAACCAAACCCGGGGCCACTCTTTCCTCCAGTTGAAATCGGCGACGTTGGTTTTATTCGTGGGGGGAAATTCCATCGTCTATTCAATGCCCTACTGCCTGCAGATCACCCATCCCACCAAAGTTTCGGCGTCCCGGAACACCACGAGCCACTGCAACTAAACTTGTCGGAGCATATTGATGTTGGCACACTCTGCCCCAACAATTTCCGCTCGGCAGGAGTTACGCCGTTATCGAACGGCGGAGTATTTGCCTCAGGGTAAATGAGGCCCACAATCACTGAGCATTTCTCACTGTCCCATTACTAGGCCAGAACCCGACCATGTGTCCTTTTTGTGCTCTAACAAGACTGGTGCCATTTTATCCCTCCCGGTTCGGGCCCAACGTCAGGACACCCTCGCACAGGGTGATTTTGGTAAATGGATAGTCAATCACATCGACCTCTGGTTGGCCTTCACACGGAGTCTCGGCCTGGGAATAACGCGAATGGAGGATATCGTTTTTGTTACAGGGTGTCACCTTGCGACATCATGGGCCAATATCGCATTCTCAGAGGGCTGTGGGGAGGAACAAGTGTCGTTCGGGGTTCGAGTATCCACTGACAGGGATTCCGGGTCCAATGTAGTAGAATGGCGGTTTCCGCCTGAAGAAATTCAAGGAGTGGCATCCAATCTTGGACCAAGTGGTTGGGTAGGTTTCTGTGCATTTCTTTGTAGCCACCGATACCAAGATGATAATTCGTGGACTGATGTAATCGAATCAGAATTTACCCGAGGATCAGTGCATATTTATCAGAGGATTTCGTGCTACCAAGCTTTTTGGACTAATCCGCCGACTTCAAGGAGCGGCAGAGGCCGCAGAGCCAACTCACAGTCGAGATGAAGACGAAGATGAACCTGGACTTGCACTTGAACCTGACGTGCATCCGAGTCTATTACCTACCCCGTGGGAGATCAAGGTAACACCCTGTATTTTGCATTTCCAACATTTGACGCTTCAAATTATCAGGATCCTCTTCACGCGCTGCTGGAGTATATCGCCACAGTAGGTAATTTCCACGTTCAACATATCTGCGTAGTTGATTCTAACGGAGGTCGGACAGCAGGCACCCGACTGTGATATGGCTCTTATTCACGATGACGACCTAAGATATATTAAGGATAGTGTATGTAGCATTTCCATGAATTATACGCCCTCTCTTACTTCTTACTGTTTTAGTCACTGGAAACTCTCCAGTCAGATGCAGTGATAGAGTATCTTCGGATAACTGCGCCACGGATATGGCAAGTCCAGTGTGGTAAGTGTCCAACGGTATTATATTCCTATGGCACGTTGACCTTTTTCCTCAAAAAAGGTAGTTCAGACGATGAGGCACCAGCCACTAGAATAGCAACATTAACAAAGTACTCATTTGGAGCACGCACGGCCCAGAACGAATCCCACTTCACTCCCTTGCATTGGGCCTCGTACATGGGACACGTGGATACCACCCGTGCACTTCTCAAGCGCGGCGCAGATGTAAATGTCCAGGACGAGGACGGATCGACTCCGTTGCATGAAGCATCATCCGAGGGACGTGCAGAAGTCGCCCGTGTCCTTCTGGAGAATGGCGCAGATGCGAAAGCTCTGAACAAGAGCGAATCTACTCCACTGCATTGTGCCTCGTCTGAGGGACACGTGGAAGTAGCTCGCGCCCTTCTCGAGTGTGGCGCGGATTTAACAGCCCAGGACAAGCACGGCTCTACCCCGCTACATTCGGCGGCGTCCAAGGGACAAGTACAAGTTGCGCGGGCCCTTCTCGAGGGTGGTGCGGATACATCAGCCCGGGACTGGAACGGATCAACTCCATTACATTGCGCATCGTCCCGAGGACATGTGGAACTTACCCGTGTTCTTCTGGGGAATGGGGCAAATGCAAAAGCCCGGGACAACAACAGATGGACCCCGCTGCATCTGGCATCAATTATGGGCCATGTTAAAGTCGCTCACGTTCTTCTCAATTGCGGCGCCGATACTACGGACGACGACCAAGACACATGGACTCCATTGCATTGGGCGTCATCCAAGGGACACGTGGAGGTTACCCGCGCACTTCTCGAGAGTGGAGCAGATACAACAGCCAAGGACAAGAATGGATCAACTCCATTGCACTTGGCATCGTCTGGTGGACATGTAGAACTTACTCGCGCCCTTTTGGATCATGACGCAGATGTGAAAGCACGGGACCATAACGGGACAACCCCATTGCATTTGGCATCATCCTGGGGACATGAGGAACTTGCTCGCGTCCTTCTAGAACACGGCGCAGATGTCAATGCCGTGGACACCATCGGCACTACTCCATTGAAACTGGCATCACCCATGAGACATGGAGAAGTCATCCGAGTCCTTCTAGATCATGGTGCAGATACGACGGATCGGGACAAGATATGATGGATTCAATTGCGCTAGGCGCCGTTCGGGGGATATGTAGGAGTCGCGTACAGTCCTTGAGCGCAATACGAATGCAACAGCAGAGGTCGAGGGTCGAGTATGGGCGCACCCCATTGTATTTAGTAATGAGATGGGTACAACTAAATGACACTTGAGTCCTTCTATAGCAAAATTCATTACGACAAGGGTGTCAAACTATGGAGCTGAGGAGTCGAGATAGTAATAAATACAGGATTGTGAATTGTATTCGCATTTGCGGTATTTGATAACGGAGAAACCGCCGGCGTTTATTCCCGTCCTACCGGGATGATGCGCATCGGGCCCGTCAGGAGGAAGGGAAAAACAAGTGAGGAACACGCCAAGAATTGACTGGCGCATCTTCACTTGTTGTCTGCCGATTGTGGCGAAAACAGCCTGAGGGAACGTAGCTGCGCCAACGGAGGGAGTAATACTGCTAATCACGCAGACTCCTGCTGGGTCGCGCAACTATTTTCTAAAATGGCTAGTGTGATACGCACTTCGCACTTGATATACAACCACAAATGCAGCAAAGAACCTAGTAAGGCACTGCACTTCCATTTCTCTTGTCGACTCATTTTCGACCGTTACTCCTATAGCTTGAAAAGTCGAAGGGGACAGCATTTTGGAAGAGAGGTGAAGGTGAGGCTGTCTGAGAGCGTCGGTAATTTTCTTTGTTCTGTGACTGGTGCAGAGGATGCTCGATGCCCGCCCGTCGCGCCCCATCGACTCGGACATTCCCGGATAAGACCATGGAACTATGGAAGCGGCGACAAGTGTAGCCACATTTTAAAACCCCTGCGGCGTTCTACCTAATCCATTCATACCAAATTATCCAGACTCACTGGTAGTGGGAGAAACGGTCAAACACAGCCCGACCCTCATAAATCTTCCAATGCTACACATATGCCATCAGACTAGACGGCCAGGATGAGGTGGAACAGAACAGCTGGACGTTGACTATAGTCGGTACCTGTGTCGGGTGCTTCCACTGCCCAGTGCCTTTCCGGAGGCGATTTGAATGGGTTCGTGGTGGCGTGTTTGGATACTACCGAGTGCTCACGTTTCTATAGCGATACATATGACATGTACTACGCCAAACCTGGGTTACTTCCTATGGTACAAACGGAGCCAGCAGATCACTCTCCCAGCGAACTATGGATGCTTAAAAAGGACCATGGCAGTGCTACCGTCGAATCGAGGACATCTGCGAATTTGTCATTGTATATTGAATAAGAAAACAACGACGTCATGGTATGCTCCCACCCTGTGCTCGTAACCTGGTGTTCATACCCCAATGTAATACACAGGGCCCGCTTGCGGACAGACACATCGTTATTGTCGATCATTCGAAAGTGCGGCATCGTTCACCTATAAGTTACTGTGGTCTCACCCGCTCGTAGGATGGTGTGTTCGATCAGCGATACATGAGGCTGACCGAGCTATGTAGCCAATTGGTAGACTATGCAAAGAACGGGAATCCTGTCAACACCCACAACAACCTCTCCAAGAAGATGATTAAATTCCAGATTGGCACAAGGCAGAGGTAACAGGCGCCCGCGAGCGGGACTACTCGATGTTAGATCGTGCACTGGGGCACCTATTCCGGACCATCGAGCTGGGGGACTCAAAAATAAAGCCTGTCGAGGGTCGGGAAACCGAATGTCCCGGAGGAACTGCGCAGATCGAAGACGCGATTCCCCTCGCCGTCAAGCCGCTTGTCCGCCGCACGCTGGACCAGGCACAATGACGATGGAACCGCCAACCAGTCAAGCGCAGATGACGGTCACGCCGAGCAGCCGCATGCACACTACGCGGGTGAGACGCGGTTCATCTGTATGACGCACATGCTCGTAGACGCGCCGGACGTGTGCCTGACTGAGGAAGAGGTCGTGCTCGGCACAATCCTCGCCAAATGCGCGCAGTTGCGCTGGCGAGCTGACCGGTCGTCCAGGATGAAGTTGCATTCCAAGGACTTGGTAGACGACATTGACGCGCAGATCGTCTATTGTGAGACGGAGGAGTAACTTCGCGCCGCTTTGTCATGTACGTGGGTGACGTGGTGTTGGGTACAGCATCACCGAGGCAAGGATTACCTCGAGGCCTTTGCGCTTCTCGTGCTCGGGAGGGTCTCGCGTGTTATGATTTGGTGCCAGAGACAAAATCCACTTAAAACAAAAAGTAGTGTAGTACCAATAGTCGGAATTCCCACACTGGGTGGCAGTGATGTGGTGTACATACAACGTACGTTACGGTAGTAACGTTGGGAAGACATAGACGAGAAAACAAGGGAATCCAGCTATTCTGCACGGTAAACTGGGGCTAGATGTGACACCAGTCCGGTCACATCGTCGGTCTCTTGAAGTTCTCTTGATGAGCCAAACCGTGACCTTTGTCGGTGGCTTTGTGAGTTACGTGGGAAATGAAATGCTGCTGTAAAGCTGGGCTAAGCGCCCGGAGAACCGTCACCAACGGAGAACCGTCACCAATGTCATGACTGCTTTGAAAAAAAAAAAGGGTCTAGTCACGTGATAGTTGTCTAATCCCGCCCAAAGTCCGCCCGCTACACACTCCGCTCATGGAACACCTGATACGCGTACGCGGCACACATACAGTCTATTACGACCGGCTAGCACTTTCAGAAGCGAGAATGCACGCGCGCACATCGACAAAGGCATGGGTCTCTTACGCTCTATCTGTCCCCAACAGCAAATTACGAAATTATTTGCCCTAGGAGCGGGAGGCACGCATTGCGGAACTTGAAGCAGAGGTCGCAGAGCTGCAGAAGGAAATCGGGTAAAAAACGGTGTATCTCGGACACTTTTCCCGCAACATATTAGTTTCCTAGGAATGAAGAAGACGCCCAACAGATCGTTTCGCGACACATCAAGCTCTTGCATCGTTACAACGAGGCTAAGGATGCGACACAGGTGCTTTTACCTACGTTGCCGAGCGATGGCTCATGCTAACACCTAATATAGATAATTATCGGGAAGGTGCGCATTACACCAGCAAACTATCATGACTGTAGACATGCGCATATACGGGTGTACAGCTTGCAGTTCATAAGCAGACCACGATCCGTCAGACCCACGAGGACTATGGTCTTACAGATGATGACTGATGAGGTGGCCATCAACAATCGATGCCAAGATGATACTTCCCTGGAGTTGTTCGGGCGGAGAATATGTTATCTCCCACTTATCTCCTCTTTTGTTCCACAACGAGAAATGCTGTGCTGTAATGGAAGATTGACAAGTGTTTCAATTTTCACCCCCATCACGACATCTGGCAGCCCCTACAGTAGATCAAACTGCGCTCCGAATATAGAGGTGGCCTTCCGTGGAGTCTGTGTTATGATCCGATCCTTCGAATTGGTTATCTTTTGAGCCCTGATCTTCTCGACGCCGCTGCACCCTTGAAGGTGTAGCGATGACCTGGCAGGAGTTTACGAGCAAGCAGAAGGATATCATATCATTTGAAATGTTGGCTGAGGTATGTAGCCCATGAGACAATTTAATCCTAGGCGCCCTCCATCATCGTTGCCGTATTGAAATGGTCTTCCCCGCGAGTGAAATTACACCGCCCTGCCATTTGCACGATTTTATTTGTTTATATCGTTCCCTTTGTTGGCGCCATTTCCATGGTTTTGGTATTGCCCAATGGGACGTGGGTATGTACTACAAACATTCGGTCGTGACACTATTGAACCGCCTAGTTACGCCCCTGTACGATCTGCATGCTGCGTATCCCCACACATACACTTCCGTGCAAGCGAACCTTTTCGGGCACCTTTCCTGTTCCCTATGGTCGGCAGATGCCGATGTTACATCCTGAATCTCCCTCGATCATGGATCGGCGTCTTGGTGAGACTATTATGACCACTTGATCACATCCAAGTGGCAACTAGGCATGCGGTCGCGATGTGGAGGGATTTGGCATTGGCACAGCCAGCACCGCCAATGGTTTGAGAAAACTTTGATTTGAGTTTTGGTCATCGCCCCGAGTACCAGTACATGATTAGCACAGTAATACACTCGGCGCGAGAAACACGTAGTACTCTCTCGGATGGGAAGAACCGATATTAAAACATCGAAAAAATGACGACGAAAACAATCAATTCTTACCTGTTATCTGTCATGGCCGCAAAGCTGGGCTAGTACATAGGTCATATTGATGGATTTCTTTGGAGGTGACAAAGACGATCTTGGTTTGTCAGGGGCGCGATTACGACATTCCGCATAAGGAATAGCCTGAGCCGAGCCACGAAAAAAATTTGCAATATAGTTTGTTGGCTCGTGCGTCGGGTGAACCCACTCAAAAATCACACAATGACGAGGCATCAACATGAATTCGGTTGCAGTGCATTGATACAGAAAAAGACTCAGCTTGTTCTACTTCTTGGCGTTCATCTGTTGGGGGCGCGGTCATTCGTTATCGAGATCCAAAACTTAAATAACGAGTCGCATAGGCATGATATCGTTGCTTGGTTTCCTACTAACATCATATCAGGACGACTATATAAGATACCCATGCTCTTCCTTCCAGCTTTTCATTCTTTCTCCGTTACTCGATGGCCCACCATGACATTTTCCGCCAGGAAATTGCGTCCAAGTATCCCGCCTACGGGCATGCCCTGTGGGAACCAAGCCCCAGTAAACTTCATCCGGCTGCTGTAGAAGTTGGCGACGTTGGTTTCATCCGCGACGGCAAATTCCATCGTCTCTTTAACGCCTTACTGCCTAACAATCACCCAACCCATCAAAACTTCGGCGTTCCGGAAAACCATGAGCCGTTGCAACTCAATATGGCGGAGCATATCGACACTGGTACACTCAGTCCCAACCACCTCCGATCTGCGGAAGTCATGGTGGCGTCTGGTGGAAATGGTGTATATGCCACAGGGTAATCGAGACTCACTCTCATATTCAGCCCTTTTTTCTTTTGCTGACTCGCCGCCATTTACCAGGCCTGAGCCGGGTGACCATGAACAAGTGTCGTTTTCATGCACCAGAAAATGTGGTGCAATTTTGTCCCTCCCGGTACCAGCCCTACGTAAGGATACACTCGCCCGAGGGTATTTCGGTCAATGGCTAGTCAAGAATATTGACCTCTGGTTTGCCTTCACTCAGAGGCTGGGCCTGGGAATAACACGTATGGGCGACATTGTTTTGGTTACAGGGTGTCACCTTGCAAGATCATGGGCCAATATAGCGTTCCCAGAGGGCCGTGATGAGGAGCAAGTGTCGTTCGGAGTTAAAGTATCTGGTGTTTGCAATGTCGAATGGCGATTTCCGCCTGAAGACGTTCAAGGAGCGGCATTAAATCTTGGACCGAGTGGCAAGGTACGCTTTGGGCCTTTCCAGGTCTCCACAGACATCGAGAGCACTCTTGGACTAATTCTTACTTTAATCGCACTAGAATCTGCCCGAGGATCAGTGTATATTTATTCGGGGTTTTCGTGCCACCCGTCTTCTGGGGTTACTACCACCAAAGCTTCGAGGAGCTGCGGGCCCAGCTCCGACTCCAGACGGAGATGAAGATGGACCTGAATCTGACACGCAACTTATAAGTATCCCAGCAGATACAGATGTAATGCTATGTTTTTTTGAGAATTTCAGACTTTGGCTGATGTCCCGAAAGTATCAGGATCCCCTTCACATACTCCTGGACTATATCTCTGCAGTGAGTAATATATGTGTCCATTATGTACATACAGTTAAGTGTAACAGCGGTAATCTAGCAAGCACCTGACTGTGATATCGCTCTTGTCCATGATGACGACCTGATTCGCATGGCTGCTTTTGTATGTCTGCTCTCTATTAGTTGCCTTGTCTCTTGCTCATTTGAACTTCTCCAGCCAGGAGCGGTGCTAGGGAATCCCCCACAAAAAACATGGCAAATGCAGTATAGTACGTATCTGACGGTATCACAATCCTATTGATCCTCAACAATTCTATTACCAATCAAGGCGTTTTAAGAACTGAGACACCAGTCGCCAAAGTAGCAACATTATCTACGTCCCCTTTCCTTACCCCATTACGAGACCCATCACCCGACAGAAATTTGGAACTTGAAGTCGCACGTGTTCTTCACGAGCCCAGCGTAGATGAGATGGCTCTTTCCAAGGTTGGGTCAACTCCATTGCATGTGGTGTCGTTTGGAGGATATTGGGGAGTCGCCCTCGCCCTTTTAGAGCATGGCGCAGATGCGATAGCTCAGGCCAACGACGGATCAACACCCTTGCATATGGCATCACGACAGGGACATGTCGAAGCTGCAATTATCCTCCTAGAGCGCGGCATTGATGCAGCAGTAAACAACAAGCACGGATGGACACCTTTGCATATGGCATCATTCGGGGGCCATACGCAAGTTACGCGCATCCTCCTCGAGGACGGGGTGGGTGCAACGGCACACGATGAGTATGGGTGGACGCCTCTACATTTGGCATCGTTTGCAGGGCATGTACAAGTCACGCGCCTCCTCCTCCACTGCTGCGCCGATCCAACGGCCCAAAACAAGCACGGGTCGACTCCGTTACACCTGGCGTCACGAGGGGGGCATATGGAAGTTGCGCTTGTACTTCTCGGGAGAGGCACGGACGTGACGATTCGGGATAACCACGGATGGACTCCATTACATTGTGCATCGCGAGGGGGGCACGTCCGAGTGACGCAGGTCCTTCTGAAGCGCGGCGTGGGTGCCGCCGCCCTGGCCAAGGACGGATCAACTCCACTACACCTGGCATCACGATGGGGTCACGTGCGAGTCGCCCTTCTTCTGCTCGAACATGGAGCAGATGTGACGGCGCAGAATGAGCGCGGGTGGACCCCACTACATCTGGCTTCACAAGAAGGTCATGCAGAACTCGTTCTTTCCCTTCTTGGGCGTGGTGCGAGTGCGACAATCCAGGCTCGTGATGGGACCACAGCATTACATTGCGCGTTACGATGTGGCCACGTGCAAGTTGCATTTATCCTTTTAGACCACTTCGCAGATACGACCATACAAGACGAACATGGATGGACTCCTCTACATCTAGCATCGTTCGGGGGACATATACAAGTCGCTCGCATACTCCTCGAAAGAGGCGCAAATGCAGCAGCTCAGAACGACCATGGGCTCACTCCATTGCACCTAGCGTCTGCAGGAGGGCATTGGGAATTTGTTCAGGTTCTCCTTGAGCACGGCGCATACACGACAACCTGGGACGAGCATGGATCAACTCCGCTACATCTGGCGGCGCGGGGAGGCCATATGAAGGTAATTCGTGTCCTTCTCGATTGCGGTGCAGGCGAGACTGTCCGAGATGAGCATGGGTGGACTGCGTTACATTGCGCAGCGCGAGGAGGACATGAGAGGGTTGTTCGTACCCTTCTCGAGCTTGGAATAGATGCAACAGACAAGGCGACAAATGGGTCAACCCCGTTACACCTGGCATCGCGATGGGGACATGTACAAGTAGTTTTGGCCCTGCTCCAGTGCGGTGCAGATCCTTCAGCCCGGAACGAACACAACTCGACCCCGTTGCACCTAGCGTTTCGAGGGGGACATCTGCAAGTCGCTCTTGTCCTTCTCAAGCATGGTGCAGACGCGGCAGCCCAAGATGAGCACGCGTTGACCCCTTTGCACCTGGCTTCGCGAGGGGGGCATGCACAATTCGCGCTCCTTCTCCTTGAATGTGGCGCAGATACAACCTCTCAAAACAAGCACGGATGGACCCCATTGCACCTCGCATCGCGATGGGGTCATGTGGATGTCGCCCTTGTCCTCCTTGAGCATGGTGCGGATGCGACTGCCCGAGCCAGGGATGGATCAACCCCACTGCATGTAGCGTCGTCCAGGGGACACATGGACGTTTCTCGTATACTTCTTGCTCACGGCGCAGATGCAACAGCCCAGAATAAGCGTGGCTTGACCCCGTTGCATAGAGCATTTCAAGGGGGTCACGTGCGTTTTGCCCGCGAGCTTCTCCCATACGATGCAGATCTCGGGACTCACAACACTGATTGATTTCCAAGCTGCAGAAAGAAGACGTTCGTTCGTGTTAGCTCCGTACCCGTAGATTTGGTACCAGGACCGTGTGGGCGCCTTGCAGTTCTCCTATCCCAGTGCAAAAAGAAACCCTGGGCCAAACTATACCGGGTCGAATTGCCGTCATTCTCAGTCCATTTGTGAGGTACTATATATCATGTTGCGAATGTGTGATATCCTTGTCGTGTACTAGTAGTAATGACAATGCATTTGTGATTTTATATATTCACATTGGAGCCTGCCAGAAGTAAGCAGGCTGTATAGAGTGACTCTGAGTGAGTGTGCTGGTCTTCATCGCCATCATGATACGCCTCACTGCGAATGCCACACCGTAGCTCAATGAGAAAATACTAGGGCACTTTCTTTCTGTGCAGGGGAGGGCGCATTTGATTGAGAGTGTGAATACGAACAAGATGAATACGTCGTACATAAACATGAAAATACTTAAGATCGATATCAAATTGCCATCAGGAAAACCCCTCATTTACTTTTTGGTGCTTTTCTTACTTTTTCACAAAAAATGCACAAAAAAGTATGAGCCAATTTGGCATCTTTTCTTTGTTGGTATTTTGCTTGTGGTCGAACTACGTCCCTGTTCTACTACAGTAGTACCCTGCAACAGGCCATGTGGGTATCAGTAGGCATTAGACACAATCGTGTCTGTTATTTGTTGCCGTACTGTCTGAGCCCAACCAGTCAATGTTAGACAGGGCCCGGGAAAGCCCCATTTGTTAGACTACTAGCCCGAGTCTTCACAAGTCACAACGTGCAATGCCCGAACCACTATCAAGTAGCGATTGCAATCTCATGAGATCTTAACTGACATGTGGTATATCTAATCGTCGTCGTC
>Ga0307510_10002446_pt1 | contig 21094 bp, 23 predicted proteins | sample 12_EM_MG_FD_207224 | JGI IMG/M metagenome (GOLD analysis project Ga0307510, IMG submission 207224) | Populus trichocarpa ectomycorrhiza microbial communities from riparian zone in the Pacific Northwest, United States - 12_EM | ecosystem: Host-associated > Plants > Roots > Unclassified | place... | reverse complement strand
GAAACCGCTCAGGCGAACGAGTGGGCCAGGTGGTTCGCGGCGGCGAGCCGCGAGGAAGCGCTCGTCGGCTGGACCATCCGCTGCGAAAGCATGGAGGAGCTGGAAGCCGTGGGGAAGCGGCTCAACCTTCCGGTGGGGACATACCCGAGGGTCCGCGAGATGCCGGACGGCTCGATGGTCGGCGTGGTCATGGTCGCCCCGACGCCGATGACCTGGCCGCGCGGCCTGCCCAACTTCGTCGCCTGGGTCGGCGGCGCCCACCCCGGGAAGGTCGCCCCGGTGAAGCCTCCGAAGGATGAGCCGGTCAGGATCTCCTGGATCAAATATGCCGATCCGAACGGGATCCTGCGCGATTGGCTGGGTCCGGACTTCGACACCCTTCCGATCCGGATGGTCGACGGACCGAACCAGGGGATCCAGTCCATTGGGCTGGAGTTGGCGAGCGGTCGCGAAGTCGAGTTGCGGCCGATGACGCCGGCCGATGGCGCTCGGCCGTGGTATCAGCCGATCGAGGTCTGAAGCCCTGGGCCAGGCGCCCCGGACGGGTTTCAGAACGCGTCGGGCGGCGGTTCTGGCGGCGGGGCGGCGGGTGGCGCAAACGGCCCGAAGCGGCGACGGAAGCGCTCGACGAGCACGGGCGCCAGGGCTGCGGCTATGCCGCCCAGATCCGCGGACCAGTTGTCGATGAGCGGTCGCAGCGCCGCGCCGCCCAGGAGGTGCGAGGCCTCCAGAACGGCGGCGAAGACCAGGTAGATCGAGCCCACCGTGCTCAGCGGCTTCCTGGGCATGGCGGCCAGGCCGAACAGCGAGGCGACGTAGAAGGCCGCGAAATGCTCCAGGTAGTGCGAGCGCAGGAAATGCGGCGGCACGGAGGACGGCGCCAGCACCGCCACGACGATCGCCACGCCCGTCGCCAGGAAGCCAAGCCTGGCCAGGATCGCATAGCGGCCGGTGACCGGGTAACGGCCCTCGCCGAACAGGGTTCGGTCTTCGCTCATGGCTTGCGACGGTAGCGCCTTCTGGCCATTCTGGAACCTCGGGGTATCTCCTGGCCGTTGGATCTGCATGAACAAGGCCATCACCGTCAGCATTCCACATCAGCTTGGCCGTGCCGAGGCGCGCCGGCGCATTGAGGACGGCTTCAGCGACTTTTCACGGCATCTGGGCGGCACGGCTGGCGCGCTCAGCAAATCGTGGGCTGGCGACCGGCTGAATTTCTCGTTGCAGGCCATGGGCCAGGCCGTCACCGGCTTCCTGGACGTGGCCGAGGACGCGGTGCGGGTGGAGGTCGTGCTGCCGGGCTTCCTGGCCATGGTCGCCGGCAAGATCAAAGGCACGCTGCAGAAGGAAGGTCAGCTGCTGCTGACCCGGAAATAGCCGGCAACCTAAGCCGTACCTTGGGGGTTCTTGGGGGACAGACACGCAAGGAGCGATCCGATGCCCCACAAGCAGACCGAAGAAGAGGCGAAACGGGCCTTCAGCCACGGCTCCGGCGGCGCGAACGCCGATCGCGCCGTGGAGGGCAAGCCGGTCCACGAGGACCGCCACATCGAAACCCCGCACGCCAGGACCGTCGAACCCCTGGCTGAAGGCCAGAAGCACGACCAGTTGGCCGGCAAGGAAAAGAACACCGAGGACCGCCAGGAGGCGCTGCTCGACGAGGCGCTCGAGGAAACCTTCCCGGGGTCTGACCCGATCAGCCCCAAGCACATCACCTGACGACAAGGGCGGCCCTCGACGCCGCTGTCGTCCGATGAAGGCGCGCCGGAGTTCTCCCCTGGATCCGGCGCGTTTTCGCGTGCGCGCGCTTAAGCGTCTACGCGCAAGGCCTCGTAGGCCTCCTGGGCCTCCAACCATTCCGCCTCGGCGGCGTTGACGGCGGCCTGCGCCTGGTCGCGGCGACGACCGAGTTGGGCCGCCTGGGCCGGGTCCTTGGCGAAGATCACCGGGTCGGTCAGCTTCTTGTCGATCTCGGCGAGCGCCGCGGTCGCGCGCGCCAGCGCCGCCTCGGCCTGTTCGGCGCGACGCCGGGCAGGGCCCGTCGGCACCTTGGCGCGCGCCGGCGGCGGCGGGGGCGGGGGCGGAGCCTTCGGCGCCTCGGCGACCTGGCTCGGCGCGCGCGCGGCGACCCGAGCCTTGTCGAGCACGAACTTGGCGTAGTCCTCCATGTCGCCGTCGAAGGGCTCGATGGTCCCGTCTGCGGCCAGCCACAGGCGGTCGGCCACCAGCTCCATCAGCGAGCGGTCGTGGGTGATCAGGATCACGGCCCCGTCGTACTCGTTCAGGGCGTCCAGCAGGGCGCGCCGGCTATCGATGTCCAGGTGGTTGGTCGGCTCGTCGAGGATCAGGAGGTGCGGCGCCTCCATGGCGACCATGTTCAGCAAGAGCCGCGCGCGCTCGCCGCCCGACAGGTTGGCGACGGTGGTGTCCACCTTCTCGTAGCTCATGCCGAACTGGGCGAGCCTCGAGCGGCGCTGGGACTCGCTGGAGCCGGGCAGGGCGCGGCGCATGATCTCCAGCGGGGTGTCGGTCGGGTCCATCGCCTCGATCTGGTGCTGGTGGAACCAGCCGACCTTCAGGCGCCCGCTGCGGTGCAGCCGGCCGGACTCGATGTCGAGCGCGCCGGCCACCAGCTTGGCGAAGGTCGACTTGCCGGCGCCGTTGACGCCGAGAAGGCCGATGCGATCGTCGATGTCGAGCCGCAGGTTCATCCGCTTCAGGATCGGCGGCCCGCCATAGCCGCAGTTGGCGTCCTCCAGCCGCACCAGGGGCGGCGGCAACGGCCGCTCGGGCGAGGGCAGCAGGAAGGGGGCGACGCGGTCCTCGACGACGTTGGAGACCGGCGGCAGCTTGGCGATCATCTTCAGGCGCGACTGCGCCTGCGTGGCCTTGGACGCCTTGGCGCCGAAGCGGTCGACGAACGACTGCATGTGCGCCCGCTTGGCCTCGATCTTCGTGCGCATGGCCTCCTGCAGGCGCAGCTTCTCGATGACCTGGCGTTCGAAGCTGTCGTAGCCGCCGGTGTAGAGGTCGAGCTTGCCGTCCTTCAGGTGCAGGATGTGGTCCATCGAATTGTCGAGCAGCTCACGGTCGTGGCTGATGACCATCACGGTGTGCGGGTATTTCTGCAGCCGGGCCTCGAGCCACAGCGCGCCTTCCAGGTCCAGGTAGTTGGTCGGCTCGTCGAGCAGCAGCATGTCGGGCTCGGCGAAGAGCGAGGCGGCAAGCGCCACCCGCATCCGCCAGCCGCCGGAGAATTCCGCCATCGGCCGGGCGAGGTCGTCGTTGGTGAAGCCGAGGCCGGCCAGGATTTCGGCTGCCCGCGAAGGCGCCCGGTCAGCGTCGATCTCGATCAGCCGAGTGTAGATGTCGCCCAGGTCCTCCGGCTCGGCCGTCTCCAGGCTGGCGAGCAGGCTCGCGCGCTCCACGTCGGCGGCGAGCACCGTGTCCAGTAGCGGTACGGGCGTGGCGGGATGCTCCTGGTCCACCGAGCCGATACGCGCCGCGCGAGGCAGGTTGATCTCGCCCGAGCCCAGGGCAAGCTGGTTGAGGATCAGCTTGAACAGCGTCGACTTGCCGACGCCGTTACGGCCGACGAGGCCGACCTTGGCGTCCTTCGGCAGGCTGACGGTCGCCTGGTCGAAGAACCGGCGGCCCCAGGCGTCGAACGTGAGGTCTTTGATCTGAAGCATGTCGGAACAGGGCAATAGGCGCGGACCGGCGTGCGTCGGACCAGCGGATGAATGGGAAAACGCCAGGGATGAAGAACCGCGCCGCCGCCTGACTGGCGGGCTCCTTAGCAGAGGTCGGGCCGCGCGTCATGCCGCTCGGGTGCGATTGTTGCAGCGCAGCGCCTTGGCGAGCGCGGGCAGGGGAGCTATAGAGCCCGCCACCTCGCGGCGCGCCGCGGGTCCCCGCCCCGTGCAAGAGCAAAAAGAGACCCATGACCGAACGCACCTTCTCGATCATCAAGCCGGACGCGACGCGTCGCAACCTGACCGGCAAGATCAACGCGGTGATCGAGGACGCCGGCCTGCGCATCGTGGCCCAGCGCCGGATCAAGATGACCGAAGCCCAGGCCAAGAAATTCTACGAGGTCCACGCCGCGCGCCCGTTCTACGGCGAGCTGGTCGACTTCATGATGTCGGCCCCGGTGGTCGTCCAGGTCCTTGAAGGGCCGGGCGCCGTCGCCAAATACCGTGAAGTGATGGGCGCCACGAACCCGGCGGACGCCGCTGACGGCACGATCCGCAAGCTCTTTGCCGAAAGCGTCGGCGAGAACTCGGTTCACGGCTCCGACAGCGCCGACAACGCCAAGCTCGAGATCGCCCAGTTCTTCACGGACGCCGACATCGTCGGCTGATCTCCCGAAACCTACCAGCGTCCGCGCCGTTTTAGGGGCGGACGCACTATCCGACTCAGAAAGCGACGATGAGAGAACCGAAGATCGGTGGTTTCACCGAGCGCCTGGAATCCCAGGCCGAAGCCCGTCGAGCCCTGCTCGAGAAATTCAAGCCCAAGCCGATGGTCCAGGCCGAGGTCTTCGAGACCCGCGCCCAGCGCAAGGCCCGTGAGGTCGAGGAAGTCCGCGCCAAGCGGGCTGCCGAGAAGGAATCGGCCCGCCTGAAGGCCGAGCGGGACGCCGAAGCCGCCGCCAAGAAGGCTGCTGAGGACGCCGAGACCGCCCGCCTGGCGCTCGCCAACAACGAGGAAGCCCAGCTCGAGATGAAGCGCCAGGACCGCAAGGACCGCAAGGCGCAGGCCAAGGCCGAGGCCCGCGCCAAGCGCGAAGCCAAGTCCGCCCAGCGCCGGAACTAGTCCCCGGCGTCCATCCCGCCGGTCACCTTGCGGGCCAGGTCGCCGTAGTAGCCCTGGATCAGGAGTTCGACGGTGTCGCCGCGCGCCTCGGCGGCGAACGCCAGGTCCTTGGCCATCTGGATGGCGGCCGATCGGGTCAGGCCGCGCGCCTTGGGCTCGCCATCCGAAAAGACGGTCCAGTCGCCGTCCTTGAGCGTCACCGCGTATTGCACCATCGCGTCGCCAAACTCCGTTCGCGGAAATTCAGCGTGCAACCTTGGCTATGGTTCCCGAAATGGGTCACAGGTTCCACCGCCTTGCTGTGGGAGAGGCCTGCCATGCGCAAGGACTGGACGGAGCGGATCGGCGCCTGAGCCGCTATTTCACCCGCGGCGGCGGGTTTTTGCCCAGGTCCATGATCAGCTTGGTCATCAGATAGAGGCGCGGCGTCACCGAACCCAGCACTAGATATTCCGTGTCGGCGTGGAAGCCGCCGGCGGCTGGGCCGAGGCCATCCAGGGCCGGTATGCCCTGTTCCGCCGCCAGCGCTGATTCCGAGGCTCCGCCGTTGCCGCCGCGGGCGATGGTCAGGCCGAGCCCCGCGTAGATCGCCTGAGCCCGGTCGGCCAACGCCTCGGTGCCGGGATTGACCGGCAGCGGCGGGAACGACGGTTCGCTGCTGATCGTGACCTTGGTGTTGGGAACGATCGTGGTCCGGGCGTCCTCGTCGAGCTTCGCCTGGACCTTGGCGATGTCCGACTTCTCGCGGACCCGCACGCTGAACAGGGCTTGGGCGTCTTCGGGGATGATGTTGTTCCGCGTGCCGGCGTTTACGACGGTGAGGTTGACGGTCAGGCCGTCGCCGGCTTTCGGGAACACATCCAGGCCCTGGATCTGGTGGATCAACTCGACGGCGGCGTTGCGGCCCTCCTGCGGGGCGATGCCGGCGTGGGCGGCGCGGCCCTTCACGTCGATGTGGAAGACGGTGCTGCCCTTGCGCCAGACGGTTATCGCATCAGGCACGTCGCCGGGCTCCATGTTGAGCTCGACGTCCGCGTCGGCGACGAGCTTTGCGATCAGCGCCTTCGTGCCCGGCGAGCCGCGTTCCTCCGAAGTCTCGATCAGGTAGACGATCTGCTTGAAATCCTTGAAGCCCAGGTCGTGCAGGATCTGCAGGGCATAGATCCCCTGGACCACGCCGCCCTTCTCGTCGGAGACGCCTGGGCCGTAGGCCTTCTCCGTATCCATCCGGAACGGCCGCTTGGACACCGTGCCCGGGCCGAACACCGTGTCGATATGGCCGATGATCAGCATGCGGCCCTTGCCGCTCCCCTGCAGGGTCGCGACGGTATTCTCGGGCAGGCCGTCGGCCTCGGCCTTCACGCTCTCGACTGTGTAGCCCATGGCCTTCAGGCGCGGGACGAGCAGGGCCGCCACCTTGCGCCCGCCTTCGACGTCGCCGGTGCCCGAATCGATGTTGACGACCTGTTCCAGCAGCTCGAGCTGCTCGGGCCTGGCCTGCTGCGCGGCGGCCCAGACCTTCGGGTCCTTCGCGACCTTGGCGGGCGCCTTCGGGGCCGCGCCCGCGCCGCCGGCCGCCAGCACCGCCGCCAGCCCAACCCACGCCACAAGACCACGCCGCATCGAACGCTCCCAACCGTGAGCGCGCACCATGGCCGGCCGGGCGCTGGGATCAAGTGAAAGGTCCGGGCGCTTACGTCACCTTGCGCCCGGGCTCGCGGCACGCGATATCGAGGGGGACGGGCCCACGGCAGGCGCGTCGCGATTCAAATAAGGATTCCCTCCCTATGCGTGACCCCGTCACCACTGCGCTGGGCCTCGTGCCGATGGTCGTCGAGCAGACGAGCCGAGGCGAGCGGGCCTACGACATCTTTTCCCGGCTCCTGAAGGACCGGATCATCTTCCTGGCGGGTCCCGTCGAGGACAACATGGCGGCGCTGATCTGCGCCCAGCTGCTGCACCTCGAGGCGGAGAACCCCAAGAAGGAGATCCAGATGTACATCAACTCGCCGGGCGGGGTGGTGACCTCTGGCTTGGCGATCTACGACACCATGCAATACATCAAGAGCCCGGTGATCACCCTTTGCCTGGGCATGGCGGCCTCGATGGGCTCGTTCCTGCTGATGGCCGGCGAGAAGGGCAGCCGCATCGCGCTGCCGAATTCCCGCATCATGGTCCACCAGCCTTCGGGCGGGTTCTCGGGCAAGGCATCGGACATCGAGCGCCACGCCGAGGACATCATCAAGACCAAGCAGCGGCTGAACGAACTCTACGCCAAGCACACCGGCCAGACGGTCGAGACCGTCGAAAGCGTCCTCGACCGCGACAGCTTCATGACCGCCGACGAAGCCAAGGCCTGGGGCATCGTCGACCACGTCTGGGAAAAACGAGAAACCGAATAGGCTGGGCGCCGCCCTGGCCGGCTAGGCCCTGAGCCGCTCGCGCGCCGCGGCCATCAGGGCCGCCTGGCCTGCGGCTCCGGTCACCTCGATCCGCTCATCCGGATCGCTGAGGTCGGCGAACAGGCCCTTGGGGTCCTCGTGGAAATGCAGGAAGGCGCGGGATTTCCGATAGAAGACCCCGCGCTTTTTCTCGACGAGCTCGGGCAGGGTGCGAAGCTGGACCAGCAGGTCCTCGATGCGGTCCAGGTCCTGGTCCCGCGCATGCCTCACGGCCGGCCTTTGAACACCTGGTAGCCGACGATGCCGGCGATCGCGATCATCTCGCGGTCGCCCGTGGTGTCGCCGTAGGCCGCCCGGAGCTCGAAGTCCGGCCCGAACGCGGCCTTCAGCCGCACCACCTTCTCGGGTCCCCGGCAATTGGGCGAGACGAAGCCGCCCGTCACCCGGCCCTCGGCGTCGAAGGCGAGCTCGGTGCCGATCAGGTAGTCTGCGCCGAGGCCGCGGGCGAAGGGGGCCACCACGATCTCCGGCGAGGCGGTGACGATCCCCAGCCGGACCGGCTGATTGCGCCAGGACTTCCAGGCTGCGACCGCGTCGGGCCGAAGCATGCTGCGCGAGAACTGTTCGGCGAAGGCGCGGGCGTCGGCTTCGAGCTCGGCGCGCGGCACGCCTTTCAGGAATTCGCGGACGGCCGCCGCCTTGATCCGGCCCCGATCGCGGTGGAAGGCATAGGCCAGCGCGTCCGGCGCCAGCCGCAGGCATCCCACGAGCCAGCCGCGACGTCCGGCGCGCCATTTGAGGAAGGCCGAGAAGCTGTCGCGGATCGTCAGCGTGCCGTCGAAATCGAAGGCGACGACCGGTTCGTCCGCCGCCTCGGGTCGGGCCGCGCTCTCCGCCGCGCCGGTCGGGACCGGCTGGTCTTGTGCCATTTCGGCCCACTTCCCATCTAGAACTTCGAGACGCCCATCTTTGGGGCGCCTCGCTGCCAATTGTCGCTACCCCGCGCCAAGGCTTGTGATCCCGGGCCGGATCGGGGATTGTCAAGACTTAGACAACCCGCGGCGCGTATTCTGCATTGATAGGACGGTGATGTCCGCGGGGCGATTCAGGCTAACTGCCCGGCCCGGTTCGCCCAGAGAGTGAGATAACGACCATGACAAAGGCCGCGAGCGGAGACTCCAAGAGCACCCTCTACTGCTCTTTCTGCGGCAAGAGCCAGCATGAGGTCCGCAAGCTTATCGCGGGCCCGACCGTGTTCATCTGCGATGAATGCGTTGAGCTGTGCATGGACATCATCCGCGAAGAACATAAGATTTCCTTTGTTAAATCAAAGGACGGTGTGCCAACGCCGAAGGAAATCCGCGAGGTGCTCGACGACTATGTGATCGGGCAGGATCACGCCAAGAAGGTGCTCTCGGTGGCGGTGCACAACCACTACAAGCGCCTCAACCACGCGAGCAAGAACAACGACGTCGAGCTCGGCAAGGCCAACATCCTGCTGATCGGCCCGACCGGCACCGGCAAGACCCTGCTGGCCCAGACGCTCGCCCGAATCATCGATGTGCCATTCACGGTTGCGGACGCCACGACGTTGACCGAAGCCGGCTATGTGGGCGAGGATGTCGAAAATATCATCCTGAAGCTGCTGCAGTCGGCCGACTACAACGTCGAGCGCGCCCAGCGCGGCATCGTCTACATCGACGAAGTCGACAAGATCAGCCGCAAGTCCGACAACCCCTCGATCACCCGCGACGTCTCGGGCGAGGGCGTACAGCAGGCGCTGCTGAAGATCATGGAAGGCACCGTCGCCTCCGTGCCGCCGCAGGGCGGGCGCAAGCATCCGCAGCAGGAATTCCTGCAGGTCGACACGACCAACATCCTGTTCATCTGCGGCGGCGCCTTCGCGGGCCTGGAGAAGATCATCTCGGCGCGCGGGCAGGGGACTTCCATCGGCTTCGGCGCCAAGGTCACTGATCCGGACGACCGCCGCACCGGCGAGATCTTCCGCCAGGTGGAGCCGGACGACCTGCTGCGCTTCGGCCTGATCCCGGAGTTCGTCGGCCGCCTGCCGGTGATCGCCACCCTCGACGATCTCGACGAGAAGGCCTTGGTGAAGATCCTCACCGAGCCGAAGAACGCGTTCGTGAAGCAGTACGTCCGCCTCTTCGACATGGAGAACGTGGGCCTGACCTTCACCGACGACGCGCTCAACGCCGTGGCCCGCAAGGCCATCGCGCGCAAGACCGGCGCGCGGGGCCTGCGCTCGATCCTGGAAGCCATCCTGCTCGACACCATGTACGAGCTGCCCACCTATGACGGCGTCGAGGAAGTGGTGGTCAACGCTGAGGTGGTCGAAGGCCGCGCCCAGCCGCTGATCATCTACGCCGAGCGCCGCGACAAGGGCGGCGCGGCCTAAGGCCGACCCGCTCCGCCGAAACGTTCAAGCCCCGCAGGTGACTGCGGGGCTTTTTCGTGGGCGATATTGCCGTTCCAGCGAGGTGCGCGCCGTGTCCATTCTAGGTCTCGATCACGTCAACATCCGGACAGCCGAGCTGGCGCGCACCACCGACTTCTTCACCGAGGTGCTGGGCCTGACCGTGGGCTGGCGCCCGGCCTTCCCGTTCCCGGGGGCCTGGCTCTACGTGGGCGACAAGGATGTGGTGCACCTGGTCGAGGTGTCGCGGCCCGCCGAGCCGTCGAAGGGCTCGGCGCTCGACCACTTCGCCTTCGCCATCGACGACTACGAGGCCGCGGAAGGCGCGCTGACCGCCCACGGCATGGCCTTTCAGCCCCTGGTGTCGCCCGAGGGTGGTATCCGCCAGCTCTTCGTCACCGAGTTGAACGGCGTGACCTTCGAGCTCAACTGCCGTTCAGCTTGATCCGCGCCCGTGGCTAACCGCCGCCCCCCGCTGGGGCGGCGCTGATCGCTATCTTCACAGTTCGCGGAGCAGGCCCCGCCAAACGGGCCTGGGCGGTTGCCATCATAGGCTAGGCGTCCTCTAGTAAAGCTTATGGCGGACAAGGCAGCGATCGTGATCGGGGCCGGTGACGCGCTCGGCGGGGCGATCGCCAGGCGTTTTGCGCGCGAAGGCCACGCCGCGGTGATCGTGCGCCGCCACGCCGACCAACTCGGACCCCTGGCCCAGGCCATCCGCGACGCTGGCGGCGAAGCCCATCCTTTCGGGCTCGACGCGCGCAAGGAAGACGAGGTGCTCGGCCTCTTCGAGCAGGTCGAGGCCGAGATCGCCCCCGTCGAGGTCTGCGTCTTCAACATCGGCGCGAACGTCAACTTCCCGATCGCGGAGACGACCGCCCGCGTCTATTTCAAGGTGTGGGAGATGGCCTGTTTCGCCGGCTTCCTGGCGGGCCGCGAGGCGGCCAAGCGCATGACGCCCAGGGGCCGGGGCACCATCCTCTTCACCGGCGCCACCGCCAGCGTCCGCGGGCGCGAGGGCTTCGCCGCCTTCGCCTCGGCCAAGCACGGCTTGCGCGCGCTCGCCCAGAGCATGGCGCGCGAACTGGGCCCGAAAGGCGTGCATGTGGCCCACACCATCATCGATGGGGCGATCGACACCGCCTGGATCGCGGAGAACTTCCCGGCCCGCTACAAGTTGAAGGGCGAGGACGGCGTCCTCAATCCCGATCATATCGCAGACGCCTATTGGTCGCTGCACGCCCAGCCCAGGGACGCCTGGACGCACGAGCTCGATCTCCGCCCCTGGATGGAAGCCTGGTGATGGCCAAGACCCTGGAGTTCCTCTTCGATTTCGGCAGTCCCGCCAGCTACATCGGCTACCGGCGGCTGCCGCCGATCGTCGCGCGCACGGGGGCGCTGGTGGACTATGTGCCCATGCTGCTGGGCGGGGTGTTCAAGGCCACCGGCAACGCCTCGCCGGCGGAGATTCCGGCCAAGGGACGCTGGATGAACGTGGACCTGGCGCGGTTCGCCAGGAAGTACGGCGTGACCTTCAATGGCAATCCGTACTTCCCGATCAACACCTTGCATCTGATGCGCGGCGCCACGGGGCTTTTGGACGACGGTCGGTTCATGCCCTACGTCGAGGCGGTGTTCGACGCCATGTGGCGCGCGCCGAGGAACCTCGGCGATCCGGCCGAGCTGATCCCGGTGCTGCACCGCGCTGGCCTCAACGCGGAGGAATTCCAGGCCCTGACGGCGCGCGATGACGTCAAGGAGCGCCTGAAGGTGACGACGGAGAAGGCTGTAGAGCGTGGCGTTTTTGGCGCGCCGACGATGTTTGTGGGCGACGAAATGTTCTTCGGCCAGGACCGGCTGGATTTTGTTGAAGAAGCGCTGGCCGCCTGAAAACACCACGGCTTGTGGCGGGCCTCGCCAATTCCCACATATATGCTGTGGATGGGCAAGACCTTGCTGGCCCACTCAGGTTTTCCGTGGGCTAGCTAACCGACTGGAAAGCGATGGGGCGCAGTGTCGCGCAAGGATTTGCTCCGCTTGAACCCAAGAGGAAACCGTCCACATAAATCCATGACAAGCCGCCGGACATCGGCGGACGGGTCGTCCGACTCAAGCGCATCGTTTGAGTGACCACGACCCGGGAGCCGAGTTCGCGACCGAAACGGGCCGGCCAGGAGTTTTGAAGCATCATGTCCGAGATTAAAATTCTGCCGATCCTGCCGCTACGGGACATCGTGGTCTTCCCGCATCAGCCGGTGCCGCTCTTTGTCGGCCGCGAGAAGTCCGTTCGGGCGCTCGAAGAGGCCATGAAGAACGAAGGCAAGCAGATCCTGCTCGCCACCCAGAAGGACAAGGACGACGACGACCCGTCGCCCGAGGCCATCTATGACGTCGGCGTCGTCGCCACCGTCCTGCAGCTCCTGAAGCTGCCCGACGGCACTGTGAAGGTGCTGGTCGAAGGCCGCGCGCGCGCCGGCATTTCCCGCTTCACCGCCCAGCCCGACTTCTACGAGGCCGAGATCGCCTACGTGGCCGAGGATGGCGCGGGCTCGCCCGAGGCCGAGGCGCTCAGCCGCGCGGTCGTCGAGCAATTCGAGAACTATGTGAAGCTCAACAAGAAGGTGCCGCCGGAAGCGCTGGCCGCCATCCCACAGATCGAGAACCCGGGGGAGCTCGCCGACCGCATCGCCAGCCACCTGTCGGTGAAGATCTCCGAGAAGCAGCAGCTGCTGGAAGTCTTCAACGTCGTGAAGCGCCTGGAGAAGGTCTACGCCCTGATGGAGGGCGAAATCTCGGTCATGCAGACCGAGAAGAAGATCCGCAACCGCGTGAAGCGGCAGATGGAGAAGACCCAGCGCGAGTACTATCTGAACGAGCAGATGAAGGCGATCCAGCGGGAGCTGGGCGAGCAGGACGATCAGCGCGACGAGCTGATGGAACTCGAAAAGCGCATCAAGAAGACCAAGCTTTCCAAGGAGGCCAAGACCAAGGCCGAGGCAGAGCTGAAGAAGCTGCGCAACATGAGCCCGATGTCGGCGGAATCGACGGTCGTCCGCAACTACCTGGACTGGCTGCTGTCGATCCCGTGGGGCAAAGGCAAGATCAAGCCGATCGACCTGCAGAAGGCCGAGGACATCCTCGAAGGCGACCACTACGGCCTGGAGAAGGTCAAGGAGCGGATCCTGGAGTACCTGGCGGTGCAAAGCCGCGTGGGGTCCCTGAAGGGCCCGATCCTCTGCCTCGTCGGTCCTCCCGGCGTCGGCAAGACCTCGCTCGGACGCTCGATCGCCAAGGCCACAGGGCGTGAGTTCGTCCGCGTGTCCCTGGGCGGCGTGCGCGACGAGGCCGAGATCCGCGGCCACCGCCGGACCTACATCGGCTCCATGCCCGGCAAGATCATCCAGTCGATGAAGAAGGCCAAGTCGACCAACGCCTTCTTCCTGTTGGACGAGATCGACAAGATGGGCTCCGACTGGCGGGGCGACCCGTCCTCGGCCCTGCTCGAGGTGCTGGACCCGGCGCAGAACTCGACCTTCGCCGACCACTATCTGGAGGTCGACTACGACTTGTCGCCGGTGATGTTCGTCACCACGGCCAACAGTCTGAACATGCCCCAGCCCCTGCTGGACCGCATGGAGATCATCCGCATCCCCGGCTACACCGAGGACGAGAAGCTGGAGATCGCCAAACGGCACATCCTGGCCAAGCTCACCAAGGACCATGGGCTGAAGCCGGAGGAATTCGTCGTCCCTGATGCGGCCATCCGCGACATCATCCGCTACTACACCCGCGAGTCCGGGGTTCGTTCGCTCGAGCGTGAGCTGGGCAACCTGGCGCGCAAGACCGTGCGGGACCTGGGCCGCGAGAAGGTGCTCTCCATCACCATCGATGACGAACGCCTGGCTAAGTATGCGGGCGTCAAGAAGTTCAAGTACGGCGAGATGGATGCGGAGGATCAGGTCGGGATCATCACCGGCCTGGCCTACACCGACTTCGGCGGCGACATCCTGACCATCGAGGCGGTCAAGATGCCGGGCAAGGGCCGCATGACGGTCACCGGCAACCTGAAGGACGTGATGAAGGAGTCGATCTCGGCGGCGAACAGCTACGTCCGCAGCCGGGCCACCAAGTTCGGCATCGAGCCGCCGAGCTTCGAGCGGACCGACGTCCACATCCACGTGCCGGACGGCGCCACGCCCAAGGACGGTCCGTCCGCCGGCGCGGCCATGGCCACGGCCATCGTCTCGGTGCTGACCGGCATCCCGATCCGCAAGGACATCGCCATGACGGGCGAGGTCACCCTGCGCGGCCGGGTGACGGCCATCGGCGGCCTGAAGGAAAAGCTGCTGGCCGCTCTGCGCTCCGGCGTGAAGACCGTGCTGATCCCCTCGGAGAATGAGAAGGACCTGGCCGACATCCCGGAGAACGTGAAGCGCGAGATGGAGATCATCCCCGTCTCGACGATGGACGAGGTGCTGGCCAAGGCGCTGACCCGCGCGCCGGTCGCCATCGAGTGGTCGGAGGCCGATGCGCCCCCGGTCACCGTTCCGGACGACGGCGGCGACGAGGCCGTGGTCACGCACTAAGCGCGCCGAGAATCTGGGCGGAGTCCCGGAACGGCACGCTCGGACGATCACAATGTGTGACGAACAGGCGGCGCGGGGTCATTCCCGCGCCGCTCTCGTTTGACGGCTGCGCTTCGACAGGCGTTAATTCGCCCGGGCGGGCGGCGTGGGGGCTGCGGCGCCCACACACAAGAGCAGGGCTGGGAGATAGGCATATGACGAAAGCCGAACTCGTCACGGCGATCGCCGACAGGGCGGGGTTGAACAAGGCCCAGGCGAAGGAAGCGCTGGACGCCTTCATCGCCTCGGTCTCCACCTCGCTGAAGGCTGGCAAGGAGGTGCGCCTCGTGGGCTTCGGCAGCTTCGTGCCGATCAAGCGCCCGGCCGGCACGGCGCGCAATCCGCGCACGGGCGAGATCGTCAAGCGCGCGGCGTCTGCGACTTGCCGCTTCCGGGTCGGGGATGGGCTGAAGAGCACGCTGAACGGCTAGACCCGCCAACCGGGCCAGAAGGGCGGACGCCAGGAGCGCCGCCCTTTTCCGTTGTCCGATGGGCGGGTTGCTGTCCGGGACAACGCCGTCTTCGGGAAATAGCCGTCCGTTGCGAGCGGAGCTCTGCGTCAACACACTTGCCGCGGATCAGGTCCGGGGCGTCTGGGCCTAGAGACCGTGCTGGCGCAGCGACCAGGTCATCAGGCCCCCGGAGAGGCGAGGGGGCCGGCGGTAGGCGCGGGCGACCGCGGCCACCGTCACCAGCGCCACGGCGAAAAAGGCGAGCGTGGCGGGGTGGACGCCTGTTGTCCCGATGTGGCCGACGGCATCCATCGCCAGGACGCGGCCGACGGCGATCACCGTAAGGCCGAGGGTCAGGATGGAGACAACCGCTTTGAACATCGCTGCTTCCTTTGGGTGGCGAGAACCGCTCGCACAACCAAGGTACGTGGACGCCGCGGCTTTGGATGGGGCAGGGTTAATAAAATGTTGCGCCGCACCCTGAGCCGCCTGCGTCCGACGATGCGCAAATCGGCCGGTTGGGCGAGACGTCGGCCTCTTCCAAGGCCTTGGGATTTCGTGCCTAAGTCCTGGGCGATTGGTGAGAGGTTCCATGGCGAGCATCGCGAATGACGGCGACCGGGCCTTCTTCGGCCACCCACGGGCGCTGGGCTACCTGGCCTTCACCGAGGCCTGGGAGCGGTTCTCCTACTACGGAATGAACACCCTGCTGGTGCTCTACATGACGCGCCATCTGCTGCTGCCGGGACATGTTGAGAACGTTGTCGGCTTATCCGTCCTGCGCGGTCTGTTCGAGCACGGCCACCCGATGAGCGCCCAGGCGCTCGCCGCCTTGATCGGTGGGACGTACGGCGCGCTGGTCTACCTCACGCCGATGCTGGGCGGCCTGATCGCTGATTGGTTTCTGGGGCGAACGCCAACCATCATTCTGGGCGCGCTGCTGATGGCGACCGGGCATTTCTTGATGGCTTTCGAGCAGCCGTTCCTGCTGGCCCTGCTGTGCTTGATGCTCGGTTCCGGTTGCTTCAAGGGCAATATCGCCAGCCAAGTCGGCGCTCTCTATGCCGAGGGCGACAATCGGCGCGCCGACGCCTTCCAAGTCTTCTACTTGGGCATCAACGCCGGCGTAATCGTGACGCCCTTTGTGACGGGCACCTTGGCGGAGAAGGTGGCCTGGCACTGGGGCTTTGGCGCCGCCGGCGTCGGCATGCTGATCTCGATCGTCATCTACCTGATGGGCCGCAAGGGCTTCCCGTCGGATCCGCCGCTGCGTAAGCGCACCGAGCTACATATCGAGCGGCCGGCCATGACACGGCCGGAGTGGGCTCGAGTTTTCCTGCTTCTGGCCATGGTGCCGGTGCTGGCCGCCTCGATCGTCGGCAACCAGCAGATTTTCATCATCTACCAAGTCTGGGCGCATCAGAGCGTCGACCTAACCGTCTTCGGTCAGCCGATCCTGACCGAATGGCTGATCGGTGTGGATTCATTCGTCTCGGTGATCACCCTGGCGGGCATGGTGATCTTCTGGCGCTGGTGGAAGACGCGCTTCCGGGAACCGGACGAGTTCGGCAAGATCACCCTGGGCTGCTTCTTTGGCGCGGTTGGCGTGGGCTGCCTCGCGCTCGGCACAATTCTGACGCCGGCCGGCGAAAAGGTGAGCTTCGGCTGGCTGCTGGCCTTCCATCTGCTGAACGACATCGGTTTCGCCAACGTGCTGCCGGTGGGCCTAGCGCTCTTCGCTCGCGCCGCTCCGCGGGCCATTGCTGGTTCCGTGATCGGGATTTACTACCTCCATCTGTTCGCCGGGAATGCCTTCACTGGCTGGTTGGGTTCGTTGCTGGAGAAGATGCCGCCGGCGGAGTTTTGGCTGATGCACGCGGCTCTGGTCGGCGGCGCGGGCCTGGTGTTCCTGGTGATCGCACCCGTGTTCCGTAAGGTGCTGAATGCGAACTCCGATGGCGAACCGGCCCCGGCCTAGGCTTGGCGCGGACAATTGTTCTAGAAGGGCATCCGCGGGCGGCTAGCTCAGCTGGTAGAGCATCTCGTTTACACCGAGAGGGTCGGCGGTTCGAACCCGTCGCCGCCCACGTTTTTCGGTCGGGGGGACCGGCATGAAGCGCTGGCTCGCAGCGATCCTCGGAGCCCTGATGGCTACGCCAGTCCATGCGGAACCGGCCTCGGTCCAGGACTACATGGCCCAGCCGCAGGCGAAGGCCGACGCGCGGATCGCCTATGGCCCGGCGCCGGCGCAGGTGGTCGACCTCTTCCTGCCGAAGGGCCGGGGACTGCACCCCGTGGTGATCCTGATCCACGGGGGCTGCTATCTGGCCGAATACCAGGGCCTGGCCCAGACCAGCGGCATCGCCGCCGACCTGGCCAAACGGGGCTATGCGGTGTGGAACCTCGAGTACCGCAAGCTGGGCGAGCCCGGCGCAGGCTACCCGGGGACCTTCCTCGACGTGGCCGACGCCGTCGATCGCATCCGTATAGAGGCGCCGACCTATCACCTCGACACCAAGCGCGTCGTGGCGCTGGGCCATTCCGCCGGCGGGCACCTGGCGCTCTGGGCGGCCGGGCGCGGCAGGCTTCCGCAAACGAGCCCGCTCTGGCGCGCCGACCCGCTGCCGATCCGCGCGGTCGTCAGCCTCGGCGGCATCGGCGACCTGGAGGGGCAGGGCGGCGTCTTCGCCGGCGCCTGTGGGCCCGAACCCCTGCCGAAGATCATCGGCAAGGCGGAGCGCGACCATCCCTATCCCGACACCTCGCCGGCCGAACTCCTGCCGCTGGGCGCGAGGGTGGTGATGATCTCTGGCGCCTTCGACCACGTCATGCCGCCGTTCACCGGCCGCGCCTTCGTGCAGACGCTACGCAAGGCCGGCGACAGCGCCGATGTCGTGGCCATCCCCGACGCCGGCCACTTCGACGTGGTGATGCCCACGACCGAGGCCTGGAAACAGGTCGTCGCCATCCTCGCCCGCGAAATCGCGGCGCTGCGCTGAGCCGATGCTCTATCGCCCCCTCGGCGCAACCGGCCTGCGCGTCTCCGAGATCGGCTTCGGCGCGGCGAGCTACTGGGGCAAACCCGCTTTCGACGAGCGGCGGGCAGTGGGGCTGGTCCACGCGGCCCTCGACGGGGGCGTCACCTTCTTCGACACCGGCTCCAGCTATTCGGCCGGCGAAGCGGAGCCCAGGCTCGGCCGCGCCCTGACAGGCCGCGACGCCACGAAGCTGGTGGTCGCCACCAAGGCCGGCACCTTCCACGCCGGCGGCGGCCGGATCGGACGGGATTTCTCGGCGGCGGCGGTCATTGCCAGCGCCGAGCGCAGCCTGCGCAACCTCGGCCTCGACGTCCTGCCGCTGCTGCAGCTCCACGGCCCCGCCGTCTGTGAGCTCACCGACGACCTGCGCGCCGCGCTCGCCGAGCTGAAGGCGCGGGGACTGGTCCGCGCCCTGGGCGTCAACAGCTTCGACCCGGCGGTGATCGACCACGTCATCGGCCTGCCGGAGTTCGACGTGGTGATGGTCGACTACAATGTGCTGCGCCCCGAGCGCGAGCCGCTGATCGCCCGCGCCGCCGCGGCCGGGAAGGCGGTCCTGGCCGGGATGGCGCTGGCCATGGGCCATACCGGCTTGCAGGTCGCGAAGATCCGTGGGCCCCAGGACCTCTGGTACGCCGCCCGCGGCCTCGTGCGCCACCGCGCCGAGGTGGTGAAGGGCGCGCGGTTTGGCTTCCTGGGCCATGTCGCGGGCATGACCGGCGCACAGGCCGCGCTGGCCTATGTGCTGGCCAACCCGAAGGTCGCCTGCGCCGTGATCGGCACGACGCGCCCGGCCCACCTGGCCGAGAACCTCGCGGCCTCGGGCAAGACGCTGCCGCCCGGGATCGCCGCCCGCATCCGCGCCGGGGGACGCGAAGGTCGGGGATGACACTGGCGGGGGCCGGAGTCATGATGCTGATCAACGATAAGGTCGGGACCAAGATCATGAGCGACATGGAGGGCGGCTGCGCCTGCGGCGCGATCCGTTTCAAAATCGCCGGCCCCCTGGTGGGCGTCGGCGTCTGCCACTGCCTGGATTGCCAGAAGGCGTCCGGCGGCGGACCGAACTATGTGGCGCTGGCCCCGAAGATCGGCTTCGCCGTCACCAAGGGCGAGGCGAAGGTCTATAGCACCTCGGCCGACAGCGGCGCCGAGGTTGGCCGCGCCTTCTGCCCCGATTGCGGCACGCCGCTCTGGAGTGTGCCGGGGGCGATGAGCCCGTTCTATCCCGTGAAGCTGGGTGCGCTGGACGACAGCTCGGGCCTGACACCCGGCCTGCATCTCTACACTTCGAGCGCCAAGCCCTGGCACCTGATGCACGAGGGCCTGCCGCAGTTCCCGAAAATGCCGCCCATGGCTCCGCCGCCGGGCTAAAGCGCTTTCCGCCGAAGTGGCTGCCGGTTCGGCGTCAGAAAGCGCGACAAAACAAATATTTAGACCGCCGCTCCGATTCAATCGGAGCGGCGGTCTAGGGGCCCGCAAAACACTGTTGTCGGAAGGCCAGTTTCGAACTCTACTATTCGTTGCGCTCGACTGAAGTGCGCGAATATCGGGATTTGGGGGGGCGGACCATGGCGGCGGGTTTTGTGACGGGGCAGGGGGTCAATCTGCGCGGGGGCCCCGGCGGCCCAGTGATCGGCGGCGTGTCCCAGGGGCAGGCCCTGGAGACCCTGGAGACCAGCGGGGCCTGGACCCACGTCGAATTCACCCGCGACGGGCATATCGTCACCGGCTGGGTCAGCTCGCAGTTCCTGAGCGCCGCTCAGCCCGTGGCGGGCGTGGCGGACCACGGCCTGACGACCCCGGACGCCTTCTTCCACAGCCTGCAGACCGTTGGCCCGGTCGGGGCCGCCCTGAGCGCGGCGCAGAGGGCGGGGTGCGAGGCGATCGTGACGGCCTGCGAAGGCCTGCCGCTCAGCTGGGCGGCCTATGTGCTGGCCACCGCGTGCCTGGAGACCGACCGCTCCTTCGCCATCGATAAGCACGAGAACCTCAACTACTTGGCCGAAGCGCTGGAAGCCAAGTACGCGCCCGGCCGCATCTCCGTGGCCAATTGCCGGGCGGTCGGGCGCACCGCAGCCCATGCCGCCGATCAGCGGGCCATCGCCAACTTCATCTATGGCGGCGACTGGGGACGCATCAATCTCGGCAACCTGCAGCCCGACGACGGCTGGACCTTCCGTGGGCGCGGCTGGGTGCAGATGACCGGTCGGCGCAACTACAGCCGCGCCGACAACGCGCTCAGCCTGGGCGGCGCGCTGATCGCCGATCCGGACCTGCTGGGACGCCGCATCGACGCCTGCGCCGGCAGCGTCGTCGACGGCATGACCCAGGGCTGGTTCACCACCCGCAAGTTCGCCAACTACCTGCCCGACCACGGGCCGGCGACCGTGGCGCAGTACACCCAGGCGCGGCGGATCATCAACGGCCAGGATCGGGCGGCCGACATCGCCCAGTTCGCGCTGCAGTTCCAGTCGGCGCTGATGGCCGGCGGCTGGCGCTGAGCTTCCGCAAGGGGCGGTGACAAGACGGCCCGCGAACGGCCATACTTCGCGCCGGCCGTCCGGGCCCAGCTGGGATTCGCCTGACATGAGAGCTCTCTTCGCCGCGACCGCCATCCTGGCCCTGGCCGCCTGCAACAAGCCCGCCGCCACCCCCGTCGCGCCGCCCCCGGCTGCGCCGCCACCGCCGGTGGCCGCCGCGCCGCCGGCGACGACCGAGGTGAACCCGCCCGTCACCATCGCCACCTACCTCTGCGCCGGCGGCAAGACGCTTGAGGCCGGCTACCCCAGCACCACGACCGCCGTGGTGATCTACCAGGGCCACGCCTACACGCTGACCCAGGCGCCGGCCGCCAGCGGCACGCGCTACACGGGCTTTGGCCTGCAGTGGTGGAGCAAGGGCATCACCAAGGCCACGCTCGCGACCCTCAAGCCCGGCGAGGACATCGCCACCGATCCGGGCATGGAGTGCATGGCCCAGCTGGCGCCCGTGACCCCGCCGGCGCCTGGAACCCCGGGCGGCCTCGCCGCCGACGGGACCCCGATCTCCGAAGCGCCCTTCGGCCCGACCAGCGCCCAGGGCGCGGCCAACGTCGTGCAGACCTACTACGCCCTGCTCGAAAAGCGCTCCTCGGTGGAGGCCGCCAAGTTCCGCGTCGACGCCACGCCGGAGAACCTCTCGCAATATTCCATGATCCACGCCCAGGTCGGCGCGCCGGGCGCCATCCAGGGCGCGGCCGGCACGCTCTCCGTCGAGGTGCCGGTCGTCCTCTCCGGCCGCCTGGCCGACGGCTCGGCCTTCAAGAAATCCGGCAAGGCCGTGC
>Ga0307510_10002445_pt1 | contig 21094 bp, 20 predicted proteins | sample 12_EM_MG_FD_207224 | JGI IMG/M metagenome (GOLD analysis project Ga0307510, IMG submission 207224) | Populus trichocarpa ectomycorrhiza microbial communities from riparian zone in the Pacific Northwest, United States - 12_EM | ecosystem: Host-associated > Plants > Roots > Unclassified | place... | reverse complement strand
ACCTGCCTCCACCCACATAAGGTGCTCAAGGCCCCTCCCTCATATATCCTGCGAACAGGATCCAGTCGGTCAGACGGCCGCGACGTATACGGTGTTATAAGATGCGTTGCAGGAATATTGGTCTCTGGTGTTGGGACCCAACTACCCTGGCGGTGAGTGATGACGCACTGGCCCAACGCCGGGGCTAGAGGGGGTTCTGATCTTTTTCCTTCGAGGTTCATGCATGTCAAGGCAAGGTAACTCTGCCTTGTAAATCCTTACGGGGAGTCCGTGCGCCTCACAAGAGCTCCCCTCTTCGAAGTGTTCATCCCGAATACTCTATGTTTTATTATACAATCTATCATCCGTCTCAACCTCCACATAGTAGGGGTTAAAACCACTGGCGATTACATGTCAACCAATGGAAAACCTTTGTTAGGTTACTTGACCTCTCCCCGGCTTGGCATCTCCGGATGTTCCCCATGAAACATTCCCCCTCTTCCTCCTCGTTCTTCATACCTTCGGGTGGCTCCGAAGTATTCTAAGCCTCAACGCAGCATTTCCATTGCACAAAATCCCGAGGCTCTTTCCTCGGCATATTCCTCCCTCGAACCTCTGGCATCTAAGCAATGATCTCACTCTGGACAATCCTTTCTATCTCCCACTCGAAATCCCTCTGAATGTCTTCGGGATCTTGTGGTGGTTGTACACAAGCTGGCGTGTTCGAGGACTCCTAGGGTTCCAACGGGGAAATATGAAACACCGGATGAATTTTCCACCTTGGCGCTATTTCTAGCCTGTATGCCTGGCTTCTTTCCTTTCTAGGACTTTGAATAGGCCATTCAGCTTTGGACTCAACCTCTGCGATAGTCGTTTGGTACATATGTGTTTTGCGTTAAACATTACCAAGTGGGCAAGATTGATGCTGGGTTTTTCCGTCTCTTTGCGGTCAGAACATTTCATTCTCGATTCCCATGTATTTTCTAGGGTTTGCTTCGCCTGTCAATGTAGGTACGGCATCCTGTGAGCATACATTGTTGCCCCGGGAATATGAGCTTCTCTTTCTTTCATCTACACCGTTTGTGGGCGAAAGCCGTAGTTGCCGAAAAATGGCTTCATTTTATGTGCGTTAGTTGTGAGGTGATTATAGGCATGTTCGGCTAACGGCAGCAGTTGGTACCAGTCGGTCTGATCTCAGTTGACAAATGTTCATAAGTAACCTTCCAGCACTTGATTGGTTCTGTCAGTTTGTGTTAGGCGCACGGACTCCCCGTAAGGATTTACAGGGCAAAGTTACCCTACCTTGACGCACACCAACTTCGAAGGAAAAAGATAATCACACCCCCTTCCAGCCCCGGCGTTGGGACGGTGCGTCATCACTGACCGCTTGGGTAGTTGCGTCCCAACACTAAAGACCACTATCAGCGGAACACATCTTATAACACCGTATACGTCGCGGCCGTCCATCCGACCGGGTCCTGTTCGCAGGGTATATGGAGGGAGACCTTCAGACACCTTATGCAGGTGGAGGCAGGTGGATCGGACCACGGCGCATGAGGTTACAGACACTTGAAGATAGACAGTCGGAAGAGTGAGTCAAATGTAACGAGACGTTTTTCACGAAAGTTAGTCCCCTCGGACCTAGAAAGTCGTGTAGAGTATGAAGGAGGTAACTATGCCCAGTAATTGGATCGGGTGCATCTTCAGAGGACAAGTTGGTAGAAGATGGGGTCCGAGGAAAAATGCTCATAGGTACGATCCCGAGGACAAGTTGTGTAATGCCGGAAGACCAGAACCCAAGATGCAGTCGGATACCGAATTCTCACCAGAACCAACCAAAGAAGAATGACCATCTTCTGTCCAGCGAGTTAGACTACCCTCGACAAGCACGAGGGCAAGAGAACTCGTAATCATTGTGGTCAACGGATAAACGGATGAGCTGACACCTGACGTGGTCTCCACACCATCAGGAATAATGATTAGCGCAGACCGATAAGTTGGCCATGGGAGCAAAAGGAGTAGTAGAGAGTTTTCAGGGACTACGAGTGTTCGCACTCAGGGGAAGTTCGGAGAGTTGCGGGCAAGGTACTTAGTTGGTATAGAGTTAGCATGTATACCGCCATTGCTCAGACGCGGAATATAAATATCGAAGCATCTTCGCTGCTAATAGACACAACAAGCACGGAGAAGAGATCTTATCAATATAATAAGTTATCTACACTTTTATATCGTTACCAATACTACGAGTATCTACACTGAAGTGAATATTATATCTAGCCTACATTACTCATGTCTTCTTAACGAGTTCTCCGATATAATTATGATCATGGTCCTAGCTGTCGGAATTCCTCACGCGGCAGCTACCACCTACCAGTATGTTGATACTTCTCATCGTTACCAAGAGGAATGTTTGGCAGAGACACTCATACTCCCAAACCCACAAAACCCTTCGAACCAAGACCCTTAAGGACTATCTCAAGAAAAGAAGTCCTCACCCTATACCTGAATTAGGGACAGAGGAGCCCTATTACGAAGCTTAATTCCGGTGGATAAACCCAGAAAACACCGTTACCCACGAAGACATAGCCGCACTATACCAATACCAGTACGGTAAAGAATTCACCTATCACACCCCCTCGGAGAAATCAAACTCCATTGGGTACACCCAGTACCCGGCGGCAGTGTTAGGCGCACGGACTCCCCGTAAGCATTTACAGGTCAAGGTTACCCTACATTGACGCAGACCAACTTCGAAGGACAAAGATAACACCCCCCTCTAGCCCTGGCATTCCGACGGCGCGTCATCACTGGCCGGCCCGGTAGTTGCGTCGCAACACCAAAGACCACCGTCAGCGGAGCACATCTTATAACACCGTATACATCACAGCCGTCGGTCCGATCGGATCCTGTTCGCAGGGTATATGAGGGGAGACCTCCGCGCACCTTATGCAAGTGGAATCAGGTGAACCCGGCGACGGCGTATAAGGTTACAGACACCTGAACACAGACAGTCGGAAGACTAGGTCGAAAATAAGAGGACGTTTCGCACCAAGGTTACTCCCCGCGTATCTACTATGTCGTGTAGAGTATGCAGGAGGTAAATATACCCAGTAAGTGGATCCAGTGCATCCACAAAGGACAAGTTGTTAAAAGATGGAGTCAGAGGGAAGAAGCCCATAGGTACGATCCTGAGGACAAGTCCTGTAATGCCGGAAGACCAGAATACGACATGCAGTCGCGTGTCGAATTCTCGACCGCACCAACCAACGAAGAATGGCCATCTTCGGTCAAGCGAGTTAGACTACCCCCGGTGAGCACGGGGGCAAGATAATTCATAACCCTTGTTGTCAACGGATAAACGGATGAGCTGACACCGGACGTGGTCTCCACACCATCAGGGATAACAGACGCGCAGACCGATAAGTTGACCATGGGAGCAAAAAGTGTGATAGAGAGTTTTTAGGGTCTACGAGTGTTCGCACTTAGGTGAAGTTCGCACAGTTGCGGGCAAGGTACTTCGTTAGTATAGAGTTAGCATGTATACAGCGATTACTCAGACGCGGAATATAAATATCGCAACATCTTCGCTGCTATTAGACACAACAAGCACGGAGAAGAGATCTTATCAATATAATAAGTTATCTACACTTTTATATCGTTACCAATACTTTGACTATCTACACCGAAGTGAATATTATATCTAGCCTACATTACTCGTGTCTTCTTAACGAGTTGTCCGATATAATTACGATCCAAGTCCTAGCTGTCAGAATTCCTCACGCCGAAGCTACCACCTAACAGTATATTGATACTTCTCATCGTTACCCAGACAAATGTTGCGCAGAGACTCTCATACTCCCAAAACGCAATAACCCTTCGAACCAAGACCACAGAGGACTATCGCAATAAACAAATTCCTCACTCCTACCCCCGAATGAGGGACTCAAGAGCCCTACCACGAATCGTATTTCTGGTGGATAAACCCTGAGAACACCGTTACACTCGAAGATATCACCGCACTATACCCATACCAGCACGTTGAAAACTTTGTCTACCACCGACCCTTGCAGAAATTAAACTCCACTTGGTACACCATGTACCCACAAGACGATCAACACTCTAGTCCGTGTTTTGAGATACCAGCAGTGTGGGGAGGAAACAAAAGATAAGTTTTCCTTATAGAAACCATAGAGATGGCTTCTGACCCCAAAGCGCCTGAAGTCATGGAATGGCAACAGGAAGAAGGTGGAGGAGGAAGCGAAGAACGGGCTGAGTGCTCCTCCGTTCAAGCTCCCAGCTTGGAAACCACTGTCACCCACCTCCTCCGATCGCATTCGGTGGATCGGACACCCCGATCCCCTATTCGCCTAGGCTTCATGGCGAACTATCGAGGCAAGGCTCAAAGAGGAAGGCGCCGAACGCCGGAGCCTACCGGCGAATCCCTCATGGCCGTTCGGATCAGAAGATTAGACCAAATCCTCGGCCGGTTTGACCCAAACTCACCACAAGCCAAGATAGAGAACATCTTGGGTTCAGCTCCCTTCCGACCAATATCTTATTAATGGCCCAAGAACTGGTGACCGTCAAAAATCAGTTGAAGTCCGGGGTCCAGATAGTGGGTCGAGAACTCACCCGAATTGACGAACAAGTACAACCTTTGGACTTGGAGTCGCAAAAAGTCCAGGAAAGCTTCACAACCCAGGTGGCGGAACGACTGGCGGAGATGGACGAGAGACAAACCAGACATGAGGCAGTCACCTCCCATCTTCATGAAGCTGTGCAGGGGACTGGCAAACAGTATATGCATAGAGATTTACTCCCGGACCAAGAGATTGTTCGAATAAACGAACAACATAAACGGGAGATGGAAAATCACGAGATGAGTATTAATCTCGTAAGGTATGAGTTGCAACCCCAACAGGAGTCTCGAGAAGCCCAAGATGGCGAAATCGCGGTCCTTAAGGCTCTGGTGGAACAGTTGTTGGGACAAGTGAAAGGGAAAGGCCAGGTGTCAGATCCGACACCAGAGACTTCAGGGGCGGGTGGAGGAAGGCCACCACCAGCACCACGACACGGAGCGGCAGGAGGGCCAGGCGGAGGAGGGGGAGGAGACCCCGATGACGACGGAGAAGGGTCTGGTAGGAAACCAGACGAGGGATGGAAAGGAAGACGGGACGAGAGACCCGCACCCCAGCCGGAAGAAAAGGACTATGACGCCGAAAACGACGAACAGTTTAACCTGTTCTCACGGGTCATGGCCAATGCCTTGGGACAACGAAGGAGAGTCCCGGCGGACCCCGCTGCCATGTTTAGACACGAGAAACACCAAGATATCCGCATGTGGCTAATGACATGCACGGATTACTTTGGTCGAAACAGTTGGCAGAGGGAGGATGAGGCACAACGAATCCGGTACGCCATAAGCCGAATGGACGGGAAAGAAGTCGTACGGTTTGCGTTAACCTACCGACGACAAATGACCGGGGAAATAGGTTATACGAGACAAGAAGGGTACGAGTTCTGGCATGTCTTTGCAGAACAAGCCCTGCAACGCTTCGTACCCACCCATGAAGCGGAAAAATCCCGGCGAGGAATGGCATCGGTCAAATATCGCGGTGATGTCGCCAAATTCTTGATGGAGATGGAAAATCTCACCATCCATGCAAGGGTCACCGGGATAGCTAGGAGAAAAATGATTGAAGACGAACTTCCAGTAGAAGCATGGCGACGGCTCTCACATAGAGAATAGGTCGACGATGAGGAATGTTTGGAAGCAGTCAGGACCGTAACCTGAGCGGAAGAAGATTTCAAAGAACGAAAAGATCTTCGAGGAGGAGGTCCCTCCGGCACGACACGCGGCGAAAAACGGAAATTCGAGGATTCAAAGCCGACGGTCGCCGCTAGATGTGTAAAAAAGCAGTACACGGCTAAGGAAAAGGTGGACTACCAAAAGAAAAAGGCTGGGGAAAGGAAGGTGAAGAAAGAAGGGTCGGTGGCACCGACGGTGGGGTTAGACATACGGTGTGGTCAGAAGCACACCAGGGCATCGATCAGAAGGTTGTCGATAAACGGAAATCTGACAACGAATGCACACCATCCGGGATGAGGAACCATCTTTGGAAACACTGTCGAAAACCGATACAAGTATCGGCGGTGTATCGAGGGCAACCAAAGCCCAAACGACCATCCGCATACGCGCCAAAACGACGCCCCCAGGTAGCCACTGTTGCCCTGGATGGCAAGGGAGAAAGCACGAAGTGAGCGGTGCAAAGGCCTCCAGCATGGGCTTTTGACGATGAGGACATTTTATAAAAAGTCATCCAGGTACCGACAACCACGGTGATCGGGTAGTGAGGTTGCAGCCTCGAATCGAAAGACCTGCGCGGTAGTTGGTGACCATATCCCACCCGAAGGCCAAAGACCAAAGGATAGCGGTTGCCATTTTACGTCCAAAAATGGGTAGTCTGTGCTCACCACGGGAGCCATAAAAGATTACAAGAGAAGAAAGCGGTCGAGGTGACTAAAAGGGAAAGAGAAGATTACCATTTGTCCGAACGGAACTTGAGATGCACGAGACGCTAAGGGGGGTCGAAATCCAAGGCAACGTGACTTTCTCTCCGGGTAAAACAGCCGCGCAAATAGAAGCTGGGGGCGCCTCTATTGGGCACAAGGTTCATGCCTGACGAATGGTGTCCGAGGGGGTATCGGGAGTGAGACCAAACTCGAAGGCGAAGGTACGGTGGACTCCTCGCTGGGGCAAGTCTCATATGAGGGCTAAGTCGACGATAAAGGACCGCGCATCCTAGTAGCGAACTTGAGAGGTAGACTAGTGAACCACCACTCTTGTGATATGGGAACTCCTCGGCTGGAGGTAAAGACCGCTAGTACTAGGCTGCCCGCGATCAAAATATTAGAGACTTATTGTAAAAGTTTCTCTGAGGAGGTTTCGAGAGCCGAAACTGGGCAGGCGCGGTAACAAACCCCCATACTACTTGTAACCCCGACGATGAAAAGATTTCATCAAGGACAGAGCGGAAGCTCTAGACCCATTAAAACCCCAAGCACTACCCCTGCCCTCAAGGGAAGGAATTTATTGAAATCAAAGGTCGAAAACACGTGATAAACGTCCTCTTAGATTCTGGTTCAAATATCTTTCTCATGAACCAAGACGCAGCACGACGGCTCGCAATCCCGACTGCAGCTAGGGATCCACGGATAAAAATCAGAACCTTCGATGGCAAAACCGTGCCTACTGGAGGAACATTGTATACCCATCCTATTCTCCTAGAAATCGGTTCCAATGGCCACCGGAGTATGATATCCTGCGAAATTGCGAATGCAGGATGGTATGACTTAATCATACCCTTTGGGTGGTGGCATGATGAGCACCCCCTTAAAAATATCTCGGCCCCACCTAAATAGGCGTTTGAAGAAGCAAAGTGCCACACTCATATAGAAGATGAGGCGGTGGCCGATATGTTTGAATGGGATGAAACTGTGGTGTACGATGAGGAAGCACAGTATGTGGGACGGATAGAACGAGAGGAAGAAGGGGGAGTACAATTGGAGACACTGCCAAAACCGTATTGGCAGTATAAGGAGCCTTTTGAAGAAAAAAAAGCCCAAATGTTGGCGCCTCGAAGAACTTTCGACCACTCCATCAACCTTAAAGAAGGGGCCGAACCCCCATGGGGTCCGATTTATCCAATGTCGGCACACCAGTTGAGCAAGCTGGATAAGTACCTCAAGCAAATGATGGCTGAGGGAAAAATTGCCGATAGCAAATCTCCTTACGGCGCTCCGATCCTCTTTGTTCCAAAACCCGATGGAAGTGTACGATTGTGCGTAGATTATAGGAACCTCAACAAATTGACAATCCTGAATAAATACCCTCTACCGCTCATGGATTTACCACGAGACCGCGGTGCTGGAGCCAAAATATTTACAAAGCTCAACCTAAAAGATGGATACCATCTTATTTGGATGAGAAAAGGCGATGAACATAAAACCGCTTTTTGTACACGATACGGACAGTACGAATACAAGGTCAGGCCTTTCGGGCTTGTCAACGCTCCAGCAATGTTCGAGACAATGATGAACAAGATCCTAAGGGAATTCTTGGACCACGGGGTAGTCGTCTACCTAGACGATATCCTGATATACTCCGAAAATATGGACGACCACATCAAACTAGTCCAAAAGGTCCTCGACTGACTTGAACACGTTGAAGAAGTCGGTGTTCCACCAAGAGGAAGTCGAATTCCTAGGGTACATTGTCAAGACAAGCGGCGTCACCATGAGTGATAGAAAAGTGAAAAGCCTTCAGGATTGGGCACACCCAAGGTCGGTTAAAGAAGTTCAGATCTTCATTGGATTCACAAATTTTTATCGTCGATTCATCAAAGATGTTTCAAAAGTTTGCAAGCCAATAACCGCAACATTAAAAGGAAACCCAAAGGATTTTCACTGGGGAAGAGAGCAGGAAGAGGCGTTTGAGGAATTGAAGAAGAGGTTTACAACGGCACCAATTTTATCGCATTTTTACCCAGGGAGAAGAACGGTGGTCGAGACAGTGGCAAGCGACTTCGCCCTCGGATGCGTACTGTCGCAATATCAGGAAAGATGGCTTCACCCCGTGCCTTTTCATTCTCGAAAATTGAACAGTGCAGAAAGAAATTACGAGATACATGACACGGAATTACTCGCAATCTTGGAAGCATGCGAGGAATGGAAAAGATACCTCTGGGGTGAAGAAGAGCCCGTGACGGTATACACGGACCACCAAAACCTACAGTCCTTTTTGACCAAAAAAGTCTGGAACCAACGCCAAATTCGATGGGCACAGGAGTTGACAAACTACAACTTCAAAATTGGCTGTCGACCAGGAAGCAGAGGCGGGAAACCAGATGCGTTAAGTAGACGGCCGGAGTGCCGTCCTGAGGAGAGAGCTCGTCACAGTGAACAGTCAATTTTGAAATCGGAACATTTTCAAATTTCCGTAATTCGTCAAAAGCGAAGCACACAGACAGCCATCATTCCAGAAAAACGCGAACCCACAAGCCTCAGAATAATGAAAATTTCGGACAAGGCTATAATTCCGACGAAAGGATCACGATTCGCGGCGGGTCATGACATCTACACCCGGACAGACGGGATGGTACCCGCAAAAGGACAGATATTGGTGGAAACGGGTATTGCGATAGGATTGCCGGAAGGAACCTATGGAAGGCTAGCCGCGAGAAGTGGGATGGCTAGCAAGATGGGAATACCAGGGGGCGGTGGTGTAATAGATGCAGATTACACCGGAGATGTCAAGGTCATTCTTCGAAATCATGGCGAAGCGAACTGCGTAGTTAAGGCAGGAGATCGGATAGCGCAACTCATAGTAGAGAAAGTTGCCAACGCCGACGCCATGGAAGTAGACGATCTGGGAATAACCGAGCGAGGAAAGATGGGCTTCGGATCAAGTGACATGAACCCTAAGAGATCCATCCCGGCTAAAGAAGAAGAAGTCAAAATATGTTTCCTTCACAGGGACACAAGCGAAAACGAATTCTTTAGCGAAGCTGATATCGGCTATCAACCTCGGTTAATCAAGAAAAGAGAAATGTTATCAAGCGCTCACGTCAATGCAGCCCAGACGCGAACCATGAACGATTCATTTCTGGAGAAAATTAGAGTGGCTGGTAAGGAGGATGAGAAGTGGCAGAACCGCGGCTGTGAACTGGTTAGGTTAAGAGAAAGCGGGAAAAAGAAGCCGGACGAATGGATAGAAAAGGACGGGTTACTATATTACAAAAATCGTTTGTACATCCCCGAGAACGAAGCCCTTCTAACGGAAATAGGTCAAGGCTGTCACGACTCATTAGTAGCAGGGCACTTCGGACAGGAGAAAACGATTGAGTGAGTAACGAGGGACTTTTACTGGAAAGGACTCACAGATTGGATCACGGACTATGTACGATCCTGCGACGAATGTCAAGACAGTAAATCCCCTCGGCATGCCGAGTACGGATTACTTCAACCATTAGAAGTCTCTTATGCCGCCTGGTCCTCAATATCAACAGACTTTATCACCCAACTACCGGAATCGCAGGGTAAGTCCCAGATCATGGTAGTCGTAGACCGGTTCACCAAGATGGCTTATTTTATCGGCCTCCAGAAGAATGCGACCGCAAAGGATGTTGCCCATACCTTCCTTCGGGAACTTTGGAAACTTCAGGGATTACCGACCGAACTCATATCGGACATGGATGCGAAGCTTTCCGGCGAATTCTGGGAATTATTGTGCAAAATGCTAGGAGTCAAAAGGAGCATGTCAAGGGCCTACCACCCTCAGACTGATGGACAAACGGAAAGGACCAACCAAGTGCTGGAAGGCTGCTTACGAACATTTGTCAACTACGATCAGAACGACTAGTACCAACTATGGCCGTTAGCAGAACATGCCTACAACAACTCAGCAACTAACGCACATCAAATGACCCCATTCTCCGCCAACTACAGCTTTCATCCACAGACTGAATGGATGAAAGAGGGAGAAGCTCATAACCCTGGGGCGACAATGTATGCTCACTGGATGCAGGACATATATCGGCAAGTGAAACAAACGTTAGAATATACGCTGGAATCGATGAAGGAATATTACGACCGCAAAGCGACAGAACAACCCAGCATCGAAGTCGGCAACTGGGTAATGTTGAATGCGAAGAACATACGCACCAAACGACCATCAAAGAAGCTGAGTCCGAAACTGTATGGCCCTTTCATAGTCTTAGAAAAAAAGGGAAGCAGGGCATACAAGTTATAAATATCCCCGCTGTGGAAAATTCATCCTGTGTCTCATGTTTCGCTGTTGGAACCCTACCGAGCCTCCAACCGACTAAATCGCAAGCAACCCCCATGAGATGCCGAAGACATCGAGCGAGATTTAGAGTGGGAGGTAGAAAGGATAGTCAAGAGGGAGATTATCTCCTACACGCGAAAGGTTCGAGGAAGGAATAAACCTATGAAAGAGCTTCGGTACTTTGTAAAATGGAAAGGCTGCGCGGAGGACGAGAGTACGTGGGAACTACGCGAAGGTAAGAGGAACGCGCAGGAAGAGGTAGAAAGGTTTCATAGAGAGAAGCCGGAGATGCCGGGCCCGAGAGAGGTCGAGTAACATAAGAAAGGTTTTCCATCAGTGGACAAGTAAACGCTGGTGGTTTTTACCGTTACTATGTGGAGCGCGAGATGGAAGATACATTGGATAATAGACATAGAGTATTCGGGACGAACACTTCGAAGAGGAGAGCTCGTGTTAGGTGCACGGACTCCCCGTAAGGATTTACAGGGCAAGGTTACGCTACCTTGATGCACACCAACTTCGAAGGAAAAAGATAACACCCCCTTCCAGCCCCGGAGTTCGGACGGGGCGTCATCACTGACCGCCTGGGTAGTTGCGTCCCAACACCCATGACCACAATCAACGGAACACATCTTATAACACCGTATACGTCGCTGCCGTCCGTCCGACCGGATCCCGTTCGCAGGGTATCTGAGGGGAGACCCCTGGGCACCCTATGCAAGTGGAAGCAGCTGAACCGGACGAAGGCGCATAAAGTTACAGACACTTGAACACAGACAGGGGGAAGAGTGGGTCGAAGGTAACAGGACCTTTCGCACGAAATTAGTCCCCTCGTACATACTAAGTCATGTAGAGTCTGAAGGAGGTAACTATGCCCAGTAAGTGGATCGGGTGCATCCACAAAGGACAAGTTGGTAAAAGATGGAGTCCAAGGGAGGAAGCCCATAGGTACGATCCCGAGGACAAGTCGTGTAATGCCGGAAGACCAGAATATGACATGCAGTCGCGTGTCGAATTCTGAATGGAACCAACCAACGAAGAATCGTCATCTTCGGTCCTGCGAGTTAGACTACCCCCGGTGAGCACGAGGGCAAGATAATTTGTAACCATTGTTGTCAACGGATAAACGGATGAGCTAACACCTGATATGGTCTCCACACCATCAGGTATAACAAAATCGCAGACCGATAAGTTGACCATCGGAGCAAAAAATGTGATAGAGAGTTTTCAGGGTCAACAAGTGTTCGCACTCAGGTGAAGTTCGCAGAGTTGCGAGCAAGGTACTTAGTTAGTATAGAGTTAGCATGTATACCGCCATTGCTCAGACGCGGAATATAAATATCGAAGCATCTTCGCTGCTCTTAGACACAACAAGCACCGAGAAGAGATCGTATCAATATAATAAGTTATCTACACTTTTATATCGTTACCAATACTTTGACTATCTACACTGAAGTGAATATTATATCTAGCCTGCATTACTTGTGTCTGCATAACGAGTTCTCCGATATAATTATGATCTAGGTCCTAGCTGTCGTAATACCTCACGCCGAAGCTACCACCTAAGAGACCACCACCCTCACGACACCGAGCGACGGGAGCTCCAGGCGGAGGAGGGGCAGGGGACCCCGATGACGAAGAGGAAGGATGTAGATGGAAGCTAGATCAGAATAGGAAAGGAAGACGGGATGAGAGACCCCCACCCTAGCCAGTGGAAGACGACTACCACGTCCAGAACGATGAACAGTTTTTACGTGCTCTCTCGTGTAATGGCCAACGCCTTGGGACAACGAACAAGAGTCCCAGCGGAACCCCATGCCCTGTTTAGAAATGAGAAACACCAAGATATACATATGTGGCGATTAACATGGACGGATTATTTTGGTCGAAACAGTTGGCATTGGGAGACCAAGGGACCACGAATTCGATACGCCATAAGCCGAATGCTGGGTAAAGAATTCCCACCGTTTGTGTTAACCTACCGACAACAAATAAGCTGGGAAATAGGTTATACGAGCCAAGAAGGATACGAGATCTGGCAGCCTTTTGCAGAACAAGCCCTGCTACGCTTCGGACCCACCCATGAAGTGGAAAAATCCCTAAGAGAAATGGGATCGGTCAAATATCGCGGTGATGTCGCCAAATTCTTGATGAAAATGGAAAATCTCAATATCCTGGCAAGAGTCACCGGGATAGCCTGGAGAAAAATGATTGAAGACGAACTTCCCGTTGAAGCATTGCGACGGCTTTCACATCGAAAATAGGTCGATAATGGGGAATGGTTAGAAGCAGTCAGGACCGTTACCCGAGCGGAAGAAGATTTCAAGGAAAGCAAAGATCTTCGAGGCGGCGGTCCCTCCGGCACGACAAGAGGCCAGAAAAGGCAATTCGAGGATTCGTAGCCAACGGTCAGTGCAAAGCCTGTGAAGAGGCAGAACATGGCTAAGGAAAAAGCGGAGTACCAGAAGACAAAGGCTGGGGAAAGAAAGGTGACAAAAGAAGGGTCGGTTGCACCGGCGGGGGAGGTTAGACACAAGGTGTGGGCAGACGCACATCAGGGCGTCGATCAGAAAGGTGTCGAAAACGGATATCTGACAACGAATGCGCGCAGGGCGGAATGAGAAACCACACCTGGAGATACTGTTGAAAACCGATACAAGTCTCGGCTACATACCGAGGGCAATCGAAGCCCAAACGAAAGTCCGCATTCGCACCGAAACGATGTCCCCAGGTAGCCACTGTGGCCGTTGACCGCCAGGAAGAAAGCTCAAGACGCGCAGCGCAAAGTCACCCAGCTTGGGCCCTTGACGATGACGACATTTTATAAAAGTCATCCAGGTACTGACAACGACGGTGATCGGGTAGTGAGGTTGCCGCCTCAAATCAAAAGACCTGCCGGGTAGTCGGTGACGATATGCCACCGGAATGCAAAAGACCAATGGATAGCGGTTGCCATTTTACGTCCAACAATGGGAAGTCGGTGCTCACGGCAGGAGCCATCAAAAATTACAAGTGAAGAAAGGGGTCGACGAGAGTAAAAGGGGAAAAGAAGATTACTATTTGTCGGAACGGAACTTGAGTTGCACGTCACGCGAAGGAGGGTCGAAATCCAGGGCAACCTGACTTGCTCTCCGGGTAAAATAGGCAGGCAAATAGAAGCTGGGGGCGCCTCTATTGGGCACAAGGTTCATGACTGACAAATGGGGTCCGAGGGGGTCTCGCGACTGAGACCAAACTCGAAGGCGGAGGTACGCTGGATTTGTCACAGGGGACAGCCTCACATGAGGGCTAAGTTGACGATAAATGGCCGCGCACCCTAGTCGCGAACTCGAGGGGTACTCTAGTGAACCACGACTCCTTTAATATCGGAACTCCTAGGCAGGAGGTAAAGACCGCTATTAGTGGGCTGCCCGATATTCAAAAATTAGAGACTTATTGAAAAAGGTTTTTCTGAGGAGGCTTTAGGAGCCGAAACTGCGCAGGCGCGGTAACAAACCCCCACGCTACTTGTAACTGCGACGATGAAAAGATTTCATGAAGAAGCGAGCTAAAGCTCTAGATCCATTAAAAAGCCTGAGCATTACGCCTGCCCTGAGGGGAAGGCATTTATTGAAGTAAAAGGACGTAAACACAAGATAAGTTTACTCTTAGATTCTGGTTCAAACATCTTTCTCATGAATCAAAACACCGCACCACGGCTTGAAATCGTGACCGAAGGTAGGGATTCACCGTTAAAAATCACAACCTTCGATGGTGAAACCGCGCCTACCGGAGGAATATTCTATCCTCATCCTATTCTCCTTGAAATCGGTATGAACGGTCATCGAAGTATGACATCCTGCGCAATTGCGAATGCAGGCAGGTATGACTTAATCATACCCTTTGGGTGGTGGCATGATGAACACCCCCTTAAAAATATCGCCGACGAACGTAAATAGGCCTTTGAAGCAGCAAAGTGCCACGCTCATATAGAAGATGAGGCAGTGGCGGATATGTTTGAATGGGATGAAACTGTGGCTTACCATGAGGAAGCACAGTACGTAGGAAGGATTGAACGAGAAGAAGAAGGAGGAGTACAGTTGGAGGCGCTGCCCAAACCATACTGGCCGGATAAGGAGCTTGTTGAAGAGAAAACAGCTAGGATGTTGGCACCTTGAAGAACCTTCGACCACGCCATCAACCTTAAAGAAGGGGCCAAGCCCCCGTCGGGTCCGATTTACCCAATGTCGGCACACCAGTTGAACGAACTCGATAAATACCTTAAGAAAATGATGGTAGAGGGCAAGAGCACTGATAGTGAATCTCCTTACGGCGCTCCGATCCTCTTCGTTCCGAAACCAGATGGAAGTCTAGGATTGTGCGTAGATTATAGGAACCTCAACAAATTGACAATCCTGAATAAATACCCTCTACCGCTCATGCATGAACTACGAGACCGCGTTGCAAGAGCAAAAGTATTTACGAAGCTTGACCTAAAAGATGGATACCATCTTGTTCGAATGTGAAAAGGCGATGAACATAAAACAGCTTTTGGTACTGGATACAGACAGTACGAATACAAAGTCATGCGTTTCGGGCTGGTCAATGCTCCCGCAATGTTCCAGACAATGATGAACAAAATCCTAAGGGAATTCTTGGACCACGAGTAGTCGTATACTTAGACGATATCCTAATATACTCCGAGAATATGGACGACCTTATCAAATTAGTCCAAAAAGTCCTTGACTGGCTCGACCAGCACGACTTTGCTGTCTCATTGAAGAAGTCGGTATTCCACCAAGATGAGGTCAAGTTCCTAGGATACATTCTCATGACAAGCGGCCGTCACCATGAGTGATAGAAAAGTGAAAAGCATTCAAAATTGGGCACGCCCGAGATCCGTTAAAGAAGTTGAGATAGTCCTTGGATTCGCAAACCTTTACCCACGATTCATCAAGGATTTCTCGAAGGTCTGCAAACCAATAACCGAAACATTGAAGGGAAACCCAAAGGATTTTCACTGGGGAAGAGAGGAGGTGGACGTGTTTGAGGAGTTGAAGAAGAAGTTTACAACGGCACCAATTTTATCGCATATCTACCCAGGAAGAAGAACGGTGGTCGAGACAGACGCAAGCGACTTCCCGCTAGGAGGCGTACTGTCACAGTACCAAGGTAGACGGCTTCACCCAGTGGCTTTTCATTGTCGAAAGTTGAACAGCGCGGCAAGAACCTACGAGATTCATGACAAGGAATTGCTCACAATAATGGAAGCGTTCAAGGAATGGAAAAGATACCTCTGGGGGGAACAAGAGCCCGTAACTGTATACACGGACCACCAAAACCTACAGTCCTTCATGACCAAAAAACTATGGAACCAACGGCAAATTCGATGGGCACAGGAGTTAACCAAATATAACTTCAAAATAGTCTACCGGCTGGGAAGCGGTGGCGGGAAGCCCCACACGTTATGTAGACGGCCAGAGTACCGTCCTGAGGAAGGAGCTCGTCACAGTGAACAGTCAATTCTGAAATCTGAACATATTCAAATTTCACTAATTCGTTAAAAACGAAGTGCGGAAACAGCTCTCATCCCAGAAACACGCGAACCTGGAAATCTGAGAATTATGAAGCTCTCGGACAAGGCTATAATCCCGACGAAAGGATCACGGTTGGCGGCCTGTCATGACATCTATGGCCTGACACACGGCATGGTACCAGCAAAAGGACAGACAATGGTGGAGACGGGTATTGCCATAGGATTGCCGGATGGACCCTACGGAAGGCTAGCCGCCAGAAGTGGTATGGCTAGGAAGATGGCAATAGCAGTGGGCGGTGGTGTAATAGATACAGATTACACTGGAGAAGTCAACGTCATACTTCGAAATCATGGCGAAGCGGACTGCGTACTTAAGGCAGGAGTTCGGATAGCGCAACTCAGAGTGGAAAAGGTTGCCAACGCCGACGCCCCGGAAGTAGACGATCTGGGAATAAACGAGCAAGGAAAAATGGGCTTTGGATCAAGTGACATGAACCCTAAGGGATCCATCACGGCTAAAGAAGAAGAAGTCAAAATCTATTTCCTTGCCACGCACACAAGCAAAAACGAATTCTTTAATGCAGCTGATATCGGCTATCACCCTCGGTTAATGAAAGAAAGAGAAATGTTATCAAGATCTCACATCAATGCAGCTCTGACTCGAACAATGAACGATTCATTTCTGGACAAAATTAGAGTGGCTGACAAGGAGGATGAGAAGTGCCAGGACCGAGGCCGTGAACTGGTTAGGTTAAGAGAGAGTGGGAAAAAGATGCGGGGCGAATGGATAGAAAAGGACGGGTTACGATATTACAAAAATCGGTTATACATTCCAGAAAGCGAAGCGCTTCAGACCGAGAGAGCCCAAGGCTGTCACGACTCACTAGTAGCAGGGCACTTCGGACAGGAAAAAATGATTGAGATTGAAACAAGGGATTTCTAGTGGAAAGGGCTCGCAGATTGGATCAGAGACTATGTACGATCCGGCGATGAATGTCAGCACTAGAAATCCCCACGGCATGCTAAGTACCGATTACTTCAACCCTTTGAAGTACCTTATACCGCCTGGTCCTCCATATCGACGGACTTCATCACCCAACTAGCGGAATCGAGAGGTAAGACCGAGATCATGGTCATAGTAGACAGGTTCACGAAGAGGGCTCATTTTAACGGCCTCAATGAAAAAGCGACCGCAAAGGCCTTTGCGGACACCTTCCTTCGGGAAGTTTGCAAACGTCACGCATTGCCGACCGCGATCATATTGGACATGGACGCGAAGTTTTCCGGCGAATTTTGGGAATCATTGTGCAAAATGCTAGTAGTTAAACGACGCATGTCGACGGCTTACCACCCTCCAACTGACAGTCAATCTGAACGAATCAACCAAGTGCTGGAAGGTTACTTACGGACATTTGTCAATTACGATCAGAACAATTGGTACCAATTATTGACGTTAGCAGGACAGGCCTATAACCACTCAGCAACCAATAAAAACAAGATGACCCCATTCTTTGCCCACTATGGTTTTCACCACCAGACGGAGTGGATGAAAGAGAGAGAAGCTCATAACCCCGGGGCGACAATGTATGCTCACTGGATGGAGGCCAGACATCGACAGGCGAAACAAACCCTAGAAAATAGACGGGAATCGATGAAAAAATAATATGACCAAAAAGCGACGGAACAACCCAGCATCGAGGTCGGCGACTTGGTAATGTTGAATACGAAGAACCGACGTACCAAACGACCATCGCAGAAGCTGAGTCCGAAACTGTATGGCCCTTTCAAAGTGTTAGAGAAGGAGGGAAGCAGGGCACACAAGTTAGCAATATCGCCGCGGTGGAAAATTCATCCGGTGTTTCACGTTTCACTGTTGGAACCCTACCGAGCCTCAACCCGAGCAAATTGCGAACAACCCCCACCAGACCCTGAAGAGATCGAGGGAGATTTAGAGTAGGAGGTAGAAAGGATCGTCAAGAGTGATATCATTTCCTACACACGAAAGGTTCGAGGAAGGAATAAACCGATGAAAGAGCTTCGGTATTTTGTAAAATGGAAAGGCTGCGCGGAGGACGAGAATACTTGGGAGCCACCGGAAGGAATGATGAACGCGCAGGAAGAGGTGGAAAGGTTTCATAGAGAGAACCCAGTGATGCCGGGCCCGAGAGAGGTCGAGTGACTTAAGAAAGGGTTTCTATTGGTGGACGAGCCAACGCCGATGGGTTTTACCACTACTATGTAGAGCTCGAAATAGATGAACAAATTGTATAATAGACATCGAGTATTCTGGACGAAAGTTTCGAAGAGGGGAGCTGGTGGTAGGCGCACAGACTCACCGCAATGATTTACAGAGCAAAGTCACCCTGCCTTGACGCACACCAACTGCGAAGGAAAGAGATAACACCCCCCTCCAGCCCCGGCGTTGGGACGGCGCGTCATCACATGCCGCCTGGGTAGTTACGTCCCTACACCAAAGATTACTGTCAACGGAACACATCTTATAACACCGTATAGGTCGCAGCCGTCGCTCCGACCGGATTCCCTTCCCAGGGTATACGGGGGGAGACATCAGGGCACCTTATGGAAGTGGAAGCAGGTCAATCGGACCACGGCGCACAAGGTTACAGACACTTGAAGACTGACAGTCGGAAGGGTAGGTCTATGGTAACGGGACGCTGCGCACGAAAGTGAGTCCCCTCGTACCTACTAACTCGTGTAGAGTATGAAGGAGGTAACTATGCCCAGTAAGTGGATCGGGTGTATCCGCAGAGGACAAGTTGGTAAAAGCTGGAGTCCGAAGGAAAAAGCCTATAGGTACGATCCCGAGGACAAGTCGTGTAATGCCGGAAGAGCAGAATACGATATGCAGTTGCATGCCGAATTCTGGACGGAACCAAGCAAAGAAGATTGGCCATCTTCTGTCCAGCGAGTTAATTTACCTTCGACGAGCACGAGGGCAAGATAATTCGCAACCATCGTTGTCAACGAAGAAACAGATGAGCTGACACCTGACATGGTTTCCACACCATCAGGAATAATGCAAGCGCAGACCCATAAGTTGGCCATGGGAGCAAAAGAGGTGGTAGAGAGTTTTCCGGGCCTACCAGTGTTCGCGCTCAGGTGAGGTTCGGAGAGATGAGGGCAAGGTACTTAGTGAGTATAGAGTTAGCATGTATACCGCCACTACTCAGACGCGGAATATAAATATCGAAGCATCTTCGCTGCTATTAGACACAACAAGCTTAGAGAAGAGATCTTATCAATATAATAAGTTATCAAGACTTTTATATTGTTACCAATACTTCGACCACCTATACCGAAGTGAACATTATATCTAGGCTACAGTACTCGTGTCTTCTTAACGAGTTCTCCGATAAAATTACTATTAAGGTCCTAGCTGTCGGAATACCTCACAGCGAAGCTACCACCTAACATTTTCGGTCTCTGGAGTTTGTCGGCCCTAGAGGACTTTGCGAGCTTCGGCGGAATAGGCAATAGCCCAGGAAGCCGAATCGCCATTGATCCAGGTCTGTTACGTATTGTCGACGGAAGATTTCGGATTGTCATATAAACCGGCCATGCTTTCTTCTCTCCGGATACGTTCGTAAGATTTGTCTGATCTGACATCCTAATGATTGGAACCACAGTCGACCCTTCCGGGAGTGTTTCCTGTCATCTATTAGTATGCTTTCACATAAAAGAGGCTACACGGCAGTACTTGGACGTCCCACCACCAGTCAGCCGTATGCATTTTTGCCTAAATTCTCTGTCCGCTCTCGTGGTATTCACGGGGTGGCGCATAGACCAAGTCATCACGCTAGGCTATCTGGCGAAGAGGATATCTCCCGCAGTCCAGCACGTTCCAAAGAAGAATGGTAATGTTTTCTGACCGTCCTCCACATGTCCCTCCAACCATTGCCGATATGGGCTATACGGATCAAAGTGTCGGAGAAGAATCTCCAACGTATGCCTAGAGCTATAGCCGACGAATATTGAGTTTCCGATACCAGTCGAAAAGTAATCGTTAATCCGCGTCTTTGAGACTTTGCTCTCAATGAACCAAGATGCAAGTTTGAAACCTTGTGCAGAAGCAAACCGAGCCAATGGGTTTTCGCACAAATCCCTGCATTCTTCCTTATACTCTTTAACCTCTCCAATGGGTTCCCCGGCGCCCGGATAATCCTCCTGTTCCGCAGCCACCGGGTACGTGTTGTCCTCGAGTACTTCTATTTCGGGTTCCCGCTTAAGCGTATCATCGGGTGAGTCGCGCGCGCACTACAGGCGGTATCTCCGGCAGGATCTGATTTGTAGTCAGAATCAGAGGGTTCGATGGGTTCGTTGGCGTCTGATAGGTCGGTCCCCCGGGCAGTAAGGACGTCCGCAGGTGGATTCTGTATGGTGGATGCGAGTACGATATCGAGATTTGCATGCGCACTTGGCAAGTGTGTCTCGTAGGCGCCTGCAAGCTCGTATGTTTTGCGACACAATGAAGATCTGACCGGCATAATGGAATTTGCCGCCGCCAATGTCGGGAGTCCGGTGTGTGTGATAGTAGTGTGATGTTGTCGTCGTCTCGATGTTAACGCGTGCGGATAACTCGGAGATGCTGGGCCTAGCGCTGTGCACACTGATCTATCACCAGCCGTCAAACAGGTTTAGCGCTGTGTGTCGCGATCTCACGTGGTATCAGCTGGTAATCATCTGGCGTTCACAGGAAACGTCTGAAACACCAAGGGAGGCCCGAGGAGTTAGTT
>Ga0307510_10002444_pt1 | contig 21094 bp, 16 predicted proteins | sample 12_EM_MG_FD_207224 | JGI IMG/M metagenome (GOLD analysis project Ga0307510, IMG submission 207224) | Populus trichocarpa ectomycorrhiza microbial communities from riparian zone in the Pacific Northwest, United States - 12_EM | ecosystem: Host-associated > Plants > Roots > Unclassified | place... | reverse complement strand
ATGTATTTGTATACTACCTGTTTCAGTTTTTGTTTCAATGCATGTTCTGCCCCCTTCTCTTCAGCCCATCATGCTGTGCAAGCCCCCCGTTTTGCTCCCCCGCCGTAGGCGGGGAGTAAGACCTTGTATTGTATTACGATAGTAATATTAATATTCAAGATGATGACTAATCAGACCGCGAGTTTCCGAGACGTTAGACGCTGGCAGGACTCGCGGCAGGCCATCTACTACAAGTACAGTGCCATGCCGTGGCGTTTGTCTGGCAGGTAAAAACGATGCAACTCGGGTCATTTCCACGGCAGAACTTGATTCTCCCATATTGTACTTACTCCTCCCATGGCCCCACTATTCGAAGCATCCAAACGAGTAGTGCTGACTAGTCCATCCCTCTCTTTACCAGAGTTACTACGCTGCCTTGGCCTTGGAGTATCGAAGGTAGAACGAGCAGAGCAAATATTATCAGAGCTGAGAAAGCAGGGTTATCTTGAGGTTGGAGGCAATAGTTGGTGGAAAGCCGAGGTCTTAGCAGTAATGATGTCGGGTGGGTCGATAATCGTGCTCCATTCTACTCTCTTTTTTTTCATCAATGTTCCCCATAGACTCCCTCGATGGAGAGACGGACCACATCCGGATCCAAAGGGTCCTGGCCAGCGAGAGCCTCACGATATACAAAGTCCACGTCGAAAGAAGCGAAGAGGTTCACAAGCCCAGATCTGTGAGCTCTGGAAACCAACGGAGGTTACGTTGCGCATCGCCCTCCGTGCACACGGCAGCAATCCCAAGCGCTGCCGCTCCTAGCACGCAGGTCCAGTCAGGCATTCCGGCTCTTGAACCCATGTCTGGTGGAGGTATGCCCTGTCCATATCGCTCCATCCCGATTGAAGTTGTCGATTAAGAGTCCAATCTCCTAGTGGTGGCAAGCGCTCCACTCAGGCCGCAGCACGCCTTGGGTCACCTCATTACGAAACATCCCAAGATCATGTCTAATATCTCGACCGTGCTCATCACGGTAGGCGGCATCGCGTGTCTCCCAGGTTTTGCCAATTGCGTCACCAATACACTACTCGCGCATCCCGCCGTGACGTTTACCGGAGGGATCGCCATTTCGGTGGGCAATTGGCTTAAGGCCGTCGTACATTCGGCTACAGCCAATGATGGTACGCGTGCCCAGCCGAGGAACCAGGCGGCTGTTTGATGAGCTGGTGGGAAATTTTCAGATAGTTAGGCTTGGATTTGATGAGAGAGGAAAAGAGAGGAACTGTGTACCAAGGTTGGGCGCGACAGGTGTCTTGTGATGACGGTGACAATCATCAGCATCAGCATCAGACGCCTCTGTTCTTTGTCACGTGGATGAATGTGACCACGGTGATTAATAATATTGTTGTTGTTAGGTGCGCAATTGTAGCGGACCGTGACAGGTAGAGTCACGTCCCATAAAAGGAGCGTTTCCGGAAGTTTGGTGGAGCTGTCAAAATATTCGTACTCAGAATAATAAAGAGATCTCGGATTGTTCCTGTAACTAAAACAAACATAAACCACGTGTCGCTAAATGTTCATGTTGTGAAAAAAAAAGAAAAAAAACATTTGTCGCTTAATCACGCAATTTGTGCATGTCATCAAATTACGCAATGTCCACGTGCCGCTAAAACTTGCGCGTTGCGACTAAGTCGAGGGTCCCGGGCTGAGATGCGGGTGCGCAAATGCATTCCCAGGTGTTATTTCCGCCTGGAAAAATACCTGAGCGTTAGTCCCAGCATATGCGAGTCCCGGAGAGGCTGCGGAAGGTGGCGCAAACGCGCTCCCGGGCCAGGTGGCGGGAAAAGTCGAAAACGCGAGCCCTGGTACTGCGCTTGAGGGCGGATATGTAAGTGGACCACCTGTAGATGGGTTTGCGTGAGTGATTGAACCCTCAGCAGAGCCCGCCGCTGCAGTGGAAGGGGACGTGCGTGCAGGGGAAAGCGCGGCGGGGTGCGTTAGTGAAGCGGGCCCTTCCACTTTGTCAATAAAAAATCGACTTGGTGAAAATAATTGGGATGTGCACCACCCGCCCCGACAGTCGGACTGTTCATTGCCGTGTATATTATTTATTTAAAAAATAGGAGTGAGTAAAAAATGTTACGTGTTGCACTAGTCCTTAGCCGCGTAAATTAATTCATGAAAACGCGCTAAAATGCATAAAAAAAACGCGTTGATTGTTTTTTCACTGTTTGTTGATTGAAAAATAAAAATAAATAAATACAGGAGTAACAATATTGTTTTCCCTCACAATTCCTAGCTATCCCAGTCTAGTTTCCACTCCAATATGTCGCTTTTGACCTGTTTTCGTCTTCCTCAAGCCTCGCGCAAGCACCTGGCCACGACCGGACCGAGTGCCCCGCCCCTCAAGCTTTGCCTGGACTTGCGTGCGCGCACTCCGGATCAATCCGAAGGGGAAGGCGCTGGAAGCTCACGAGCTGACACCTCGGATCAATCCGAAGGGGAAGGCATTGTGAGCTCATGTGCTAGCACCTTGGACGAATCCGAATCTGAACCCGAAAACGCTTGGAACTCGCGTGGGAGCATCTCGGATGAATCCGAAGAGGAAGACACGTGTAGCACCTCGGATGAATCCGAAGGGGAAGGCACCCCAGACAATGCCGGCTCCCCTGCCGCTTCGACAAAAAGGGGAGGCTTTGATTGGGATCGGGAGAAGGGTGGATTTAACCTTGAATGGGCTAATCTAGCCAAGTTTGAAATGTGGCGCCAGGTGGAGGAACGCACGTCCTCCATTGAGCTCATTGCATCCAGCACCCAGACTGGGGTTAATTACAGCTGGTCGCAGCGCTTTGTTTGCGGGCACCAGTACTCCGGAGGGCGAAGGAAATATCAAAAGAAACATCCCTCAAGGAAACGCAAGATCCGGAACAGAAAATCTGGATGCCGTTGCCATGTCTTGATCAAATTCTATCCCCACACGCCAACCATTTTGGGACGCTACGTAGCTGAGCACGATCACAAGATTGGCAAAGCCAATATTGCCTTTACTTGCTTGTCCGGCACTACCTGGGAGCGAATCAAAACGATGCTTACTCAAAAAATTGATCGGGATCAGATCGTGAGTTGCCGAACCAAAACAGTTTAGCCGCTGATCTGATACATTTGAAGGTACGCATGATTCGCAATTTGGCGCCCGATGGAAGTTGTGATCAATTGATTGCACTCAAAGAAGTAAATCAGATAGCTCAAGCCCTTGAGAACGATGAGACCAGACTGCATCCGTCTGATGCAGTCTCAACAAGACTTGTAATGGAGAACCTAGCTGAAAACGGCGCGCTCACGTTCTACAAAGATAAGCAAGATCGCGCTCCGATCGGTTCAGGATTACCAGAAGATGCCTTTGTACTGTGCATTCAGACAAGTTTCCAATTGGACGCTTTCCAGCGCCTTGGCAACGGCTTTATTGGGATAGATGCGACTCATAACATCACCCAATATTATAATTTATTACTATTTACGATCATCGCTAGGGATCGTTGGGGATGAGGTAAGTAATTAATGATTATGGACACCTTTGATAAGGCATGCTGACTCAGAAACAGGCATGCCTGTTGCCTGGATGCTGACATCAAGCGCGATGACAGAAATAATTACGTTCTTTGTCAGACGCGTCAGAGACGCAAGTCCGTCCGTCTGGCCCAGCATAATAATGACCGATCGCGATCAAGCACAGATAGCTGCCCTGGAGACAGTGTATCCACACAGCCGGATTTTTCTTTGCCGGTGGCATGTGCTCCGCGCGATCAGGTCCCATTTTGTAACAAACCAGTTTCAGGCGCTGTGGGAAAAGATCAAACGCTGGGTGATAACAGATGATCTTGCAATGTTTTTCAACATCTGGGATGAGATCTCAAGTGATCCTTCAACACCTGTCGTGGACGAAGTCCACGCCATCTAGGAACTCAGTCCAAACCCCCACGAGTCCCATGAGAACCTCCCCTAAACTGAGTTATAGTCAAATGACTATCCGTCGTCTCTCCAAGCCCGCGACAAAGCCTGGTCAAAGACCAGTAATCAAAGAGAATCCTCGACCACGTGACCCTGGGAAACTTCGACCACGTGACCCTGGGAAATCCCCACCCTGTGACCTAACACGTGACTCATCACGTGACCTACAAGCCCTTGAGCAAGCACGTGACCAAACACGTGACCTTCCAGCATGTGACCATGAGAACCTAACACATGACCTACCAAGGGATTGGTCATCTACACGATCACCTGATTGTGCATGCTTTCTACACGCGTCTCGTCCATTGACCCACATGTGGAAGACCGTGGGAACGATCAACGGTTGATCAAGAATCAACGAAGTCACAAGACTTACTGCAGAACTGCGGCACAGTCCGCAGTTCATCTATTATTAGTTCGTGTCTATTCTTAGCTTGTTTCTTACCCGTCTCTTGTATTACTACCGGCCCTAAAGGGGCACGTGTCCACCCGTCTCTCTTACTTATGCCTACCCTTAACTACGCACAGACCACCCTGTATTAGTATATAAGACCTGCGAAATATAGCGAACAGTCCTCAGACTGTTCTCTTGTCATCCCTTACATAATAACTGCCAATAAGTGGTTAAGCAATTATAATCACCATTGGAGCCTTTCCTCTTGTCTCCTTCAAGTTCTACGCTCCTCCTCCTTCAAGCTTGTCGTCGTCGACCTTTGCGGATCAGTCACCTTCAAACCCCTGTCGTCGTTGTGTTCCACTACATCCACGTAGTGTGTTCCCGACAACACCTCAAAGCATTGTCAAATACCTTCAAAAAGAATGGTTGCCGGTGCTGCATATGTGGTCTGGGACTGAAAGGAAAAACCGAACTATCTTTGAAGAAGGGAATACCAACATGCTGATCGAATCGTATGTGTTCTATTCTATTTTTTGCCAAGGAAATTTACCGATCAAATCTTAGATACCACCATAAATTGAAGTCCCATTGTCTTGGCGGGAAGCGCAACCGGCGCATCGATTATGTCATTGAGAAGTTCGTGACTTATTTCATTTCAGACTGCCAAAACCGGCATAAGCGACAACTTGTTGGGTTAGAGGGCCCAGACCTTGAGGAAGCGCGTCGCGAACAAATCCTGGAGAGTGCCAGGAACATATCCCCGGATTCAATTCACCCAGTTAGCAACACGGAATTCCTCGTCGCTTCTGAATCCAATCCGGGTCATCGTTACCCAATTGATCTTACTCAATCAACTTGCAATTGCAAGGACTTCCCAAGGATCTGGCTCTGCAAGCACATTGCTGCCGTCAATGAGCATTTCCCTGCACTCCGCTCGAAGGGGAGCAGCTTCTCCGAGATCCCGGAACGCATGCGTGATCAAGATCTGCCCCAAAGCGCTCCTAAACCAAATGCAGACAAAGAGCGTGTTGTCCTCCTCAAGGATATAAATGCATTATGTCAGCAGCTCACCGCTCTAAGCGATGACGCAACCCCCGATCTTGAGGCACTCAAAACTGTCAAGCACAGTCTCAAGGTGGTGATCGCCTTGGCAAACGGATCCCGGGCATTGCCCGAAAAGGATGACTTCAATCCAAATCAGAAGACTTGGGCTGAAACGGCCGAACACATGGGAGCCCGAAAAGCCCCAAGGCGGAAACCCGGTCCGTCCGGTGGGAATATCACTGAACAGTGCATCGGCGCTGTCAAAGGCAAGTGCCGCAAATACAGTGATCTGTATGCCGCGGGCGAGAGATCGGGTAAGCGCACCAAGCCCAATGCGGTCTCCGCCGCTGCAAATGATTGTGCACGCGCCACTGTGCCTCTGCCCCCCCCAAGTGCCGCCGCGCTTTCCCCCGCATGCGCATCCCCTTCCGCTGCAGCGGCGGGCTCCGCTGAGGGTTCAATCACTCACGCGAACCCATCTACAGGTGGTCCACTTACATATCCGTCCTCAAGCGCAGTACCAGGGCTCGCGTTTTCGACTTTTCCCGCCGCCTGGCCCGGGAGTGTGTTTGCGCCACCTTCCGCAGCCTCTCCGGGACTTGCATATGCTGGGACTAATGCTCAGGTATTTTTCCGGGCGGAAATAATGCCCGGGAATGCGTTCGCACACCCGCATTTCAGCCCGGGACCCTCGACTTAGTCGCAATGTGCGAGTTTTAGTGGCACATGGACATTGCATAATTTGATGACATGCACAAATTGCGTGATTAAGCGACGAATGTTTTTTTTCTTTTTTTTTCACAACATGAACATTTAGCGACACATGGTTTATGTTTGTTTTAGTTACAGGAACAATCCGAGATCTCTTTATTATTCTGAGTACGAATATTTTGACAGCTCCACCAAACTTCCGGAAACGCTCCTTTTATGGGACGTGACTCTACCTGTCACGGTCCGCTACAATTGCGCACCTGTTGTTGTTGATCGAGATGGCAAGATGGGAATGAAATGGGTAGACGATCACCTCACTCTCTCACCCGCTTTGTACATTACTTGGTATTGGCATGTGTCACGCTGCTACTGTCTTTATTGTATTCGCACAGTGATGACAATTACACGTACCTGTTCCTCACGATACCCATATACACAATGGCCACCAAAATCCCATCGTTGGTATCTTTAATCCTGCACATACACGCTTTGTTGTATAGGCTCTATCAAGCAGGATGGATCAGTTGAACCAAACAGCATACATTTTCAAATTACAGGCGTTTGGCGTGACGCCATTCTATGAATGACTATGAGAGTTTCTAAGTCGCGTTTTGTCAATCTGGGTACCGCCCCTCTTCCAATTTCTGTCAGAAGAATATATCTAGGAGCATGACCAGCTCCAGAGGTGGTGTTGCCAAACGTCTTTTGAATCGGTCATGTTGAAAGACGGATTGGAATGAATCGGCATCTGAGAAATAGTAATCAAAGCAACAGAAGCTCACCGCTGTCCCAGGCATGAGTCCTCATCCGGATCAAGGGGTCTTCGACTGCCAAAGACATGTGGGTAGCGTTGATTTACAGGAGGGCAGCAGAGAATTTAAAGAAGGCAGTATCCCGACCAGTGGCCATGAACGCCGCCACCGACAAGTGAGTAAAAGACGAGGGCAGAATGATAGCCTGTGGCTGTGGTTAGGGATGCCAAAGTTCGATTCGGTCCAGTTCAGCAAGGTATTTGCCCAAACCTCGAACCTGAGTAGCCAGAGGTAGCAAGAGGTCAAGAACGTCTAGGTTAATGTAGCGTAGGTGAATAACCTATGCTTGTGAGTTTGGAGTAGAGAAAAGAACGAGAGAGAGGCAGCGATCCCGAAGGTTCGAGAACGCGCAAGGGAATCTTGAGTGGTTGTAAATAGGAACTTGAGGCAAGAGTTGTGAATAAATGGTGAGAGATTGCGCAAAACCAGAGGGACGAAAGACGGCGTCATAGCCAGGTTTGTCGTCAAGCGGTCGGGCGAGTACAGAAGGACACAAATGCAAAGAGAGGGAAAGTTGGGCTACGATTGCCTGCCTTCGACGAAGCCAGGCGAGGGGGTTTAAGTACTTAAGTACACGACAAGTATGCTACGTGCAAGTCGAGCAGAGGGGGGAGTGAAGACGGGAAGGCGAAGGTGGTCACGCAGCGACAATGATGAGGACAGTGGTGACCAAAATGACGAAAAATTACTACAGCGTAGTGAAGTGCGCGACACTGGGTGCATGGACGACAAGGGTAAGGAATGTGCAGCGGTGTTCGACAGTAAAAGCCTAAAATAAATGAGGAAATACTGGAATGGAGGGCGGCAGATCTAGAATGGAAAAGAGAACAAGAGAACGTACTAAAAGAGGCTCGATCGATTCCATGTAAGTAAGAGTCCTTCTTCCTAACAGAGACAGGGTCCAGACTTGCGAGGGGCAGTGTGCGATGTGTGCGATGTGGAATGGCAGACTTTTCGAGGTGGCGCGCACTTGCGGCGCCAGGAACGAGGCTTGAGCGATCTGAGGGTCTTCGGCCGTAAGGATTGGGGCGCGACGAGAGGAGAAGACTTGGCTATGAGGGGAAAGGGCTCGGTCATGTGGCAACGCAGATGAATGAAGACAGGTCTGGAGGCGATGCATGCAAGACGAAAGTGCTAGGGCCAAGCATGGTGGGCAGGTGGGCGCACGGACGTCACGTAGTCGAAAGTGCTTGATTGCAAGGCTACAGCGTGCGCATGCCTTACAGTAATGAGGACGAAAAGCCCCCCTGACAATACAAGTTAAGTTTGGGTCTCATGGAGTCACGGACGGAGGAACCGGGGCTGGCGGGCCGGCACCCAAAACTCGACGACTCCCATCTAACTCTAAAAATGGTGTATAAAAATAGTGGAAATTTTTCAATACATGACATGAGATGGGTCCCTGAAAAATAAAGCATATCTAATGCTGATAGACTCAGGTGCATAATGAAAAAATGTGTGACACCTACACAGAACCAAACCAACAGCCCCATCCTGCTCACTCATGTAAACAAAAGATTATAACCACTACACCATTCAGCTTTACCCTCACTATATTTTAATGATACATGACTGCCAGGAAGCCTTGAAATCGTTGGGACAGAGAAGACAGTCCCATATCAAGCATCTCTCTTGACCCGAGCAATCCCTCCCGGATTTTCCCGCGGATAAATAAACAAGCTCGGAAGTTCCGGATAACACTGGCCTGCTGGTCGCTGTTGTGACCTGCGTTGCTAATGGCACAACACCCTATGCAGCCATGTAAATCAATCTGCACCTTGCGTCTTGTCAGTTCTCGGGTTGTGTTCGGACCAAGTTCATGTCAGTGTAAAAGCTGTAGAACTGCAAACTGAACTTAGATACAGGAAGGAGAACCAGAACCGGACCGAACCTGAACATAAGGTCCAGTTCGCCAAGCTTCAGCATCCGCTGCATCCCTAGCAACCATCATTCGCATTGTCTACAACAGCAATCGTAAATGATATCTGCAGGTCTGGGTATCCCTATTAAACTCTTACAAGTCCCTTGGACATGACATCATTGTTGAGCTCCAAGACAGGGCAGCTGTGTTGTGAGATGAAGAAATTCACGCATATGCCCGCCGACCGCTCCTGCGACGGAGTTTGATTTCTTACTGTTGGCTGTGGGTCTCTTCATCCCCATATACACCACTTGTTGGGCGGGAAGAATATGTTCTTGCTGTCATTTCCAGAGCAGAACCTATAAGCGGATGAAACATAGTGCTTCTCCCTAGACTGTACTCCCTCCGCCCATGGCCCCTCTATTTGAAGCATTTAAACGAGTAATGCTCACTATATCACCCCTCTCCTTACCGGAGTTACTGCGCTGCCTTGGAAGATCGAAGGTAGAACGAGCAGAGGAAATATTATCAGAACTGAGAAAGCAGGGTTACCTTGAGGTTGGAGGCGATGGTTGGTGGAAAGCCGAGGTCCTAACAGTAATAATGTCGGGTAGGCGATAATTGTGCTTCATTTTTACTCACCCTTACAATTGACTTTCCCCATAGAGTGCCTTGATAGAGAGACGGACTACATCCAGATCCAAAGGATATTGGCCAGCGAGGGTCTCACGATATACAAAATCCACGTCGAAAGAAGTGAAAAGGATCACAAGCCCAAATCTGTGAACTCTGAAAACCATCGGAGGTTTTGCTGCACCTTATCCTCCGTGCATGCGGCAGCAGTCACATGCGCCGCTGCTCCGAGCACAGAGGTCCAATCAGATATTCCAGCACCCGGATCCACATCTGGTGAAGGTGCGCCCTGTCCACGTCATTCCATCCCGATTGAAGTTGTCGATTGAGAGTCCAATCTCCCAGTGGTGACAGATGCTCCGCTTAGGCCGCACAAAGCTTTTGGGGACCTCATTACCAAACATCCCAAGATCCTGTCCTGTGTCTCAACCGTGCTCATCACGGTAGGCGGGATCGCGTTTCTCCCAGGTTTTGCCAACTGCGTCACCCATACAATGCTCGCGCATCCCGCCGTGACATTCGTCGGAGGGATAGCCGTTTCGGTGGGCAATTGGCTTAAGGCCGTCGTGCATTCAGCTACAGCTATTGATGATGCGCGGGCACAGCCGAGAAATCAGGCAGCTGTTTGATGGGCTGGTAGGAACTTTTAAGATAGTGGATTTGATTAGAGAGAGGAATAATGGCAGCTGTCGAACCAGCGGTGCGAGTCGAGTTTTTCGGCCCGCTCGTGCGTGCGAGACGCGTCAGTTGTTTGTCACGTGATTAAATGAAAGAAGCGAAGCGCGCGAAATGGGCTCTCTCACCACCCAACACACTCTTGTTCTCTTGAAATATCGCAGAAGTCTTCTCCACCGCCCTCCCCTCGAATACTCTCCCCAATCACTCCCTTCAACCCCTCCTTCGTCTCTCCACCACCCAAATGGCTCGATAACGATGATGCCTTGGATCACGAACCCGCCCTCACTAGCGATGACGCCCTCACTGTCTTATCGTCCAGCTGTTCTCGCGCTCCCTCTCTAGCTTTCCTCGACGCGGAAGATGCCCATGTCGATATTGTCTCTTCCCCAGTCAGGGAAACCTTCCGTGCTTCATCATCCTCAAGAGCCCCTCATTCAAGATACAACAACCATTACTCCCCGAACCAGAAGTTAACTCGTGAAGAGGTCGCCGCCGCCCTCCTTTCCCTCCATGCGCAACCACGTCTCGGGCCCTCCCAGTCACCGGTCACCCGCCTTTCCCCTCAGAGTCAGGCCGGATCATCCTCTCCTTCTCGGTGCACACAGGTCGTTACCCCATCCCTGCGGAATCTGGTTTTACCGTGCACCCCTTCCCCGCCTCGATCCTCGCTCCTCCTGACTACATCCCCCATTATCAATCACGGGCCCGTTCACGCGACCGCGCCGGAGGCACGGAGTACCCCACCTTGCCGCGCCACCCCGACTTCTCCGCTTCTCCGCTTCCTCCATCATCTCCTTTGACAGAGGAAGCTGACGACGAGAGCTCTGGCCATCGACGTTTCATTCCGTATATTTATCTAAACCTGAATCGGACCTTCTCTAGACACAGATTCCCGTCTATTTTTCATTATCTTGTTCCTTCCGATCCCTGCGTAGTTCTTTTTTTTTTTTTTTCGGTCCGTTTGACATCCGTCCCGTATTGGCGTCCCCGCTTAGCACTTGGTTTTCCATTTTTGCGCTCAGACGCATACACCCTCGGACTATTCCGATGTCGACAAGCACGCAGCTCTGTGGTCACGCGATGAGGAGCCCAAAGAAGAATGTGATAATTCACTGTTAGTTGAACATGAGGTACAACGAACAGCATCATCTGAGGTGGGTTCATTCTCATATCACCATCATTTATGTTCAAAACTTGAAGCTCGCGGATGTGACTTTGCCACGGCCTATGCCTGTTACGGCAGTAACGCCAAATGAACGGCATCTTGAAAACGAGCGCTCTCCAGTGCTCCACCCTTCACTTCCCTCGTCACCGAGTCTTCCACTGCGTTACCACCAAAGTCAGGAGATCAGCATAGAGATTCACATCCTCGATCTCACCCATGTCTGCCTTTCCTAGATTCTGTTGCCCGTTCCAGATGACCCGAAGGATGCACGGCCGACCCTTCCGGCCGTCCCGAAAGTCCGGTGTCTGCCGCCCCATCCCCATTAACAGCGCGGGCGCTATCAATGCCGCTATCAGACAGCCTACTCACCGATATCGCGGACCAAGATACGACCGCAGTCCTACCACCATACTCCCGGGCGGCCTCGTCCCCACTGACCCCACTCGACGATAGGACATCTCCCAGTCCCCTGCATGATTCCTACCCCCCCATCGTCTCGTCTCGACCCACCCCCCGTCTCCTGAGAAGCAGTACCGACAAGCCGAATCCCCGCTACCCACCGCTGGCACGAAGCGCCGCACCACTTCTCTCCCTGAACCCAACCTAGATGCGTCTGCTTCTGCTACCAGATCTACATCTGTGTTTGCATCCGCTTCCGTATCTGCTATGGAATATGCACGTGCCCGCACAAAATGACATCGTAGGGATTCGGCCTCGGAAGATGAGCCCTGGCGCAATCGCAAGAAACAAGCACAGGTATCCCCCCCAACCGCCAACTCCGGCACCGGCTCAGGTATCCTCTTCACCGCGTGCCTCTTCCTCCCCTACCACCATCACAATCATTTCCTTCGCTCCCACATCCACGTCTACCCCCGCCTCCGCCTCCTCTACCTCTTCCTCTACCTCTCCAATATCTGATCCAAGTTCAGGCAACAACAAGGGTTCATATATGCATCCAGATACCGTCCCTGACAACATGGACAACGATGACGACCCTTGACCGTGTCCGCACCCAGCGCTCCTAGGCATCCTTATCGAAGCCCTCGCCCTCTCACGCGCATCATCCCTTCCACTCTCGACGCTGGCACACACGACGCCGGCGCTCGCAGGATACCCACAAGCTGTCTTGACCACCACGCTCGCCTGGGCCATGAGCGTGTGGATCCTGGGCTGCGTCCGCTTGTCTGGTGGGTCCCTTCCTACGTCGTACTTTACGATCCCGCCGCGGGCCCAGATCGCGAGCGTGGAGAGCTCTTGCGGCGTTTGATGCCTCGAGCCGGTAAACGCCGGGAGACGGCGAAGTATAAGCAATATTATTGGGTACCTGCTGTCGGGTTCTTCACGACTGCGAATGATACCATTCCCCAGATACTTCCGTCCTCAAAAGTCATCTCCCCTATCATTTCCATCCTCCTACGCTTACATGCCACCCTCAAATCTTTAAGCACACCCCTCTGGTTCTGACGTCGAAGGCGGTGAAGGGCCTCAGCGCAAGATATGGCCCAGATGAAGGCTCAGTCTATTGGCAGCAACATCGGAGGAAAGCACCTCATCTCAAAGGGTATTAACGCAGTCGCTAGGCTGTTGAAAGACTCACCTAGGAGTAATGTCTGTCGACGTGCTAGGAAAAGGCAGTGAAAAAGGTTTACTCAGGTCGCTAGCAGTGCTGGGTCATGACGATACCAGATGGACTGAAGTGTCCCAGCATCCTTCTCCCATTTCTCCTACAATGCATGTTGATCCCCCTCCTAGGTCTCTTTGTCCTCTTTATCGTGCACGGGATCGGAGGTGTCGTCAGCACGCCGAAACATTCCCCGTACCCATAGCAGCTGTACAGTGGCCCAGATACTCGCGAAGCCCCATGCGTGACCGGGTTGTAAGTTGCGCTCTCCTCTCTCTCCCCCAAGGTCCGTCGAAGAGTCACGACTTCACGGAAACCCGCTACCTGGATCCGCAGCAAACGTCCGTGTTTTTCGTCCGTCTTCTCTTTTACTATCTTTAATGGTTTCCCCTCTCAAGCGCACATAGGCAGAGCATCCTCGGCCAGCAGTATCGCATGTAAGTGGCCCGACACAGAAGATGAACACATCCAGTCTTTATGGCCTTGTGGTATCCTTAGAGTCAAAGCAAAAGTATGCCACGAATGCGAATCCAGATTTCTGCATGAATCTCCATGTACATATCCGGGTTGGTGTTCATGGCTCCTTGTCATTTTTGACTTCGAGGACACCGAAACGCTGGATGACCTTGGTACATTCTCTCATCCCCCTGCTGCCCTCCCTGCCTGGCAGGTTCCCTATTGTGGGCCTTGTGGCGTCCTTTGGTTCCTCTGTTGATATCCTATCCAAGCTCACATGGCAGAGCGTTCGGAGGGTCCCTTTTTATATCTCAGGCCGATACAGTGCTCTGCTATTATTTCACGACTTGAACAGGAACGACAACCATAAATCGAATTATGGAATTCATATACATCTCAGGAACTTAGCAGTTCCCCCATGCGTCGTCTTGTATGAATACCCGCATAATAAATGTCTTTGCATCCCATGCGCACGGATTATTGAGATGCAGTACACTATGTTTTGCGCGGAGAACCCGGCGGTCGAAGGCCGAAGAGGAGCGCAGCACTAAGTATTAAACCTACCTTGCAACCTAAAACTCCCCACGTGACCTGCTCGTGCAAAAAAAAAAGCGACGTTCGTGTCTCTCAGGCTTGTGTACCAGCATCAGTCACGGTTTATCGGGTAGTCATAGGTGCTATCATGCGCCATCTTCCTTCACTTACCTCTCAACATCTATCGGGGGCTTCGTGATACCCCCCCTTCCCCTCTCTAAGTCCCACTCCACCACGACTTCGAGGGTCAGGACTACTAGGGATGGTCACCAGCAACGAACAGGGGTAAAGGCCACCCGGATAATCTCACTGGAACCTGCAGAAGGGCCAATTTGAAGGAGTATTTACGAGACGTTGATAATAGGCCACATTGTATTTTGTAAGTCACCACCCACGAACGGGAATGCTGGACTTTGATCAACTTGAAGGGAAGGGCTGGACCCGCCCGGAATGAGGGAGAATTCTGTCCCGTCGCTACAAATTATGTCAGCATACGCCGCGGTTGGAAAACACAACCACACACGACCTGACAACGGAGGTGCGCAATGCGCATCATGGCATAAGGTCAATTCGAGCCGATCTTTACCGGGATCTTCACGAAACTGAGTGGCTCGGAATCTCGCTCGATGGCCGTACGGACCTCCAAACTATCAACACCCGTTCGCGAGCAAGTCAAACTGTTATGCCAAGTCACCGAGCAAAAGGGGGGAACAACCAGAAGTGACTACTTTACAACGGAAGCGAAGGACTTCCTTTTTTGGCAACCACCACCTCCGCGGCAAAAATTCTCGCCAAGGAACATGTTAGCTTAGAGTAGGATATAGTCTTTTAAAAAAACACACACATCTCCACACCTAAACAAGTGTCTGTACACCCTAAAAACACAAATTGGACAGTTCGTAATACATGGACGTGCCCAAACCCCCGCCAAAAGCGGGTGTTATCATGCTCAGACCGCACTCAGGAGGCGGCAAAGCGGCCCAAACCCAGGCAACCACAGCAGCAATAGCTGCAAGAAACACAGCAGAGGAACCAAATGCACCCACAGCCAATCTCAGCAAAGGTGATGTCAATCACTCCAACCCCACAAATGATCAGTTGAGCAGTGGAGCCACGTCACAGGTGGCCACATACAGCACCATAGTGGACATGTTGGCTGCCATCATCCAGAACGGAAAGCTAGATGTACTTACCAAGCAAAAGCTGCTGAAAGTAATAAAAATAGCCAAGGAAGCAGAAGTAAGGACTGAAGAAAAAGACAAAAGCAATGCGGGATGAGAGAAAGAGAAGGTGAGCGCCATTCGTGCGGTCATCCGGAAGGACCTTGCAGAGATACACGACTCGCTCGAGAAGCAAATCATTAAAGTCAAAGAGGACTGCAGCATAATCCTTGATAACACCTCCAAAGTGCTAAAGGAAGTTGAGGAGACTAAAACTGACACTAAAGACCTAGCTTGCAAAGTCAACAAAGTGACAGACGCAGCGGATAAGATTGCATCCGACACAAGCTCATACCGGAATGCACTGCTAGCCAAGCTGGCGCCATCCAATAAGATCAGCGCTGACCCTAGAATCCTGAACAATATGGACCGCAAGGCAAAGCAAATCCTGATGGACATATACAACAAGGATAGCAACAACATCTTAACGAAAAGCCTCACAGCCATAGTGGATAAAGCCAACGAAACCATAGTGGGAATCAAGGACGTGAGCAAGCCGAAGGACATCAAAGTCACCATGGCCCTAAAAATGTGAGGACAGACGGTGCTCCTAATGCTGAACAGTAAGGAAGTGGCCAAATGGATCAGGGAGCCAGGTAACGAGGAAACATTTGCAAATGGATTCTCTGCTGAAGCGCACATCAGGGAAAGGTCCTTCAACCTGATAGTCCCAAGGGTCCCAATCACCTTCGAGTCCAGCAAAGGCAAGCATCTGCAAGAGATAGAAGAAGCGAACAACCTTGACAAAAACATGCTGAGCAAAGCTAGATGGATTAAGCCGGTGGAGAGAAGGAGACCCGAGCAAACACACGCCTACACTATCATAACTCTCACTTCTGCCAATAGTGCTAACATCCTCATTAGAGACGGCCTTGTTATCTGCAGCACAAAAGTAAGGCCAACCAAACAGAAGCATGAGCCCATTCAGTGCATGAAATGCAGAAGGTGGGGACACCTAGCTGCGGAATGCCCATCAGAGAAGGACATATGTGGCAACTGCAGAAATGAACACCGCACCAACACATGTAGGAACAGAAATGAACCCTACTGCATGGCATGCAAGGATGGATCACACGCTAGCTGGAGTAGGAACTGCCCAGAGCTCATCAGAAGATGCGCGATCTACGATGAAAGGAATCTGGAAAATGCGATGCCCTATTTCCCCACAGAGCACGACTGGTCCCTTGTGGTCCGGCCAGGCAGTCTGCCAATGGCAGACAGATTCCCAGCAAAATATGCCGTCAACGCGCTACCCATTATGGGAAACAGGCAGCAGGCCCTCAAGCCGCGCCAACCACACAAAGGCCAGAAACGTGGACCATGGGACAGAAACAACCGCGAAAACCCAAACATGATCACAATCCGAGCCCCGCTCAACCGTCAAAGGGAGGAAGGCGAACCCCCCAGTGGTGCTGAATGGTGGCAAATGGACGCGGGCACAGGAATAGCAAACACAGACGAAAACGCACCACTTGAACCATCAGGATGGGATTGAAAAACAAAATCTCAATCTGGCAGCAAAACATCAACAAATCGCCCGCCTGTCAACATGACCTGTTAAGTAGCAATAAACTGACATCTATGAACATTGATGTGATAGCACTACAGGAACCAGCAATCATTAACGCCAGTCGCTCAATAGCGGCCAGGGAATGGATATCAGTATACCCCACTCTGCACCTGAATAATCCCGAAAAAACACGATCGCTCCTGCTTATACAGGCGCAGATCAGCACAGACAGCTGGAACCAGCTGGACTTCCTGTCAAGCGATGTCACAGTTGTCCAGTTCACTAGCGAGTGGGGTAAACTAACTTTATTCAATATATACAACAAAGGTGAGGGAAACAATACTATAAGGCTACTAACGAAGTATCAAAGGGACAATCATGCAAGTTTAGAGCAATGCCAAACTGGCAACGCGCACCAAATCTGGATGGGTGACTTTAACAGGCACCATCCCTACTGGGACGACCCTAGCGACCTACAACTCTTCACAGACAGCGCCACAGCGGCAGCTGAGTTGTTAATAGAAGCGGTAGCAGAAGCTGGATTAGAAATGGCCCTACCCAATGGCATCCCAACCCACTGCCACAGCATCACAAAATGGTGGACCAGGTTGGACAACGTGTTCATCTCCGAAAACTCCACAGACATGGTCATAGCATGCGATGCCCTAACAGAGCACAGGGGTATTAACACCGACCATGTGCCGATACTAATGGAGCTAGATATGGGGATAGTCACGAACGACGTAAAGCCAATCCCCAACTTCAGGGAAGTGGACTGGGACAAGTTCCGCAAAGCACTCACGAGGCACCTAGGCCTGGCGCAGGCCGAGGAGCAGATCATTAGCCAGAGGCAACTGGATGCAAGGTGTGGCGTTCTGACGGAGGCCATCCAAAGCATGATATGAGAGCAGGTCCCGGTTATGGAGATCACTCCCAAATCCAAGCGATGGTGGATGAAGGAACTAACACAGCTACGTAAACAGTCTGACAAGCTTGGCAGGATCTCCTTCAAGCGACACAACGATTTGAACCATATGGTACACGCTCAGAGCAAGGAAGCAGCAAAAAGTTACAACAACAATCTCAAGTACACCAAGAAGCAGCATTGGAGAGACTGGCTCGAAAAAGCAGAAGAGCCAGATATCTGGATGGCCAACAAATACATCTCCGCACCAGCAACGGATGGCGGGAAGGCCAGAATCCCAATGCTGAAGCACAAGGTCGACGGACAAGAGGTAATCACAAGAACCAACAGCGAGAAAAGCTCTGCGCTTGCCAAAGGTTTCTTCCCTCCAAAGCCCACCGAAAGCGCAGCCTGCCCTAACCCCAAATATCCAAAACAGTGCCAGGGAGGGATCAAAATCACAGCTGACCAGATACAGAAGCAGCTCTGTAAACTGAAACCATACAAGGCCCCAGGGCCAGACGGTATACTGAACATCGTGCTGATGAAATGCGCGGACTTGCTGACCAGCAGAATGCTAAGCATCTATGATGCCATGTTCGAGCGCAAGCTCATGTACAAGCCATGGAAATCGTTTATAACGGTAGTGCTAAGGAAGCCGGGAAAGCCAAGATATGACATACCCAAAGCATACAGGCCAATTGCTCTCCTCAATACGTTATGGAAGGTACTCACAGTGGTAGTTGCGGGGCAGCTGACATATGTGACCGAAAAACATCAGCTACTCCCGGCAAACCACTTTGGAGGCAGACCAGGGCGTATGACAACCGACGCTATGCACCTCCTAGCGAACAAAATCAAAGCATCCTGGAGAGCGGGCAAAGTTACATCGGCGCTATTCCTGGACATTGAAGGTGCGTTTCCCAACGCTGTCCCATCACAGTTAGAACACAATCTGCGCACTCGCCGGGTCCCCAGAAAGATCGTGGATTTCATCCACAACATGCTAAAAGACAGAATCACCGCGTTGAAATTCGATGGGTACACGTCGGAACCCATCATCATCGACAATGGCATAGGGCAAGGAGATCCGCTGTCCATGGGTATCTACCAATACTATAACGCGGACCTCCTAGAAATCCCATGTGACAAGGGTGAATCAGCAATGGCATACGTAGATGACTCAGTCATGATAGCAGTTGCGGACACCTTCCCAGAGGCGCACGAGAAGCTCAGGAGTATGATGACAAGGGCTGGGGGAGTTGCGGATTGGTCGACCCAGCATAACTCCCCCCTAGAATACTCCAAGCTTGCACTGGTAGACTTTGCCCACAGCAGAAGCTCGAAGAAAAGGGAAGCGTTACGTCTCCCGCAGGTTGAAGTACAGCCCTCAAAGAGCACAAAATACCTGGGGGTGATCTTTGATCAAAACCTGAATTGGAAAGAGCAGCATGCCCGCGCTATCAGAAAAGGAACAAACTGGGCCATGCAAATAAGAAGGCTCACAAGACCATCATGGGGACTAACTCCGGGAAACGCCAGAAGACTGTACATCAGCATCGCAATCCCCAGGATCCTATACATGATAGACGTGTGGTGCGCACCACCATACACCAACGGAAAGTGGCAAAGGGGGACCGTAACAGTAACCGGGAAGCTAACGACCATACAAAGGTCGGGAGCGCTCGCGATTACTGGTGGACTACGCACCTCCGCAACAGACGCGCTGGATGCCACAGCATTCCTCCTCCCTGCACTGTTGCTAGCGGATAAATGGTGTCATAGAGCGGTGGTACAGCTTGCGATGCTCCCAAAAGAGCACCCACTTCATGGAATAGTCCAACACAAAGTATCAGGTAAGATAAAGAAACACAAATCACCCTTGAACAGTCTTCTGGCAGCATACAGGCACAACCCAAAGAGGATAGAGAAGACCCCAACAACAGCAAGAAATCCGGCACTTCAAGGTAAACTTCCTTTCGTCATCTGCATAGCTGAAAACAGGGAAGAGTCCATAAGAGAAACGGAAAACGCTAGAGAAGCAATCCAAGTCTTCACGGACGGGTCAGCCATAGATGGGAAGGTAGGAGTGGCCGCAGTGCTAACAAGGGCAGGAAACCCACCATGCGCGCTCCACCTACACATGGGCCCCGAGAGCGAGCACACCGTGCACGAGGCGGAGCTAGCGGGCATCCTCCTAGGACTGCAACTCATTAGTACAGAGAAGCACAGCAGTACATCCTTCGCATTAGGGGTCGACAACCAAGCAGCAATCAAATCATTTCAATCCACTATGAGAAACCCCGGACACCACCTTGCAAGAGAAGCTTTGCGGATAGCAAACCAGATCGAAAAGCGTAGGCGGAAAGGCAACTACAAGCTAACAATACAATGGACAGCCAGACACGAGGGAATAGAAGGAAACGAGAAAGTGGATTGAGAGGTGAAGAGAGCAGCAAGGGGAAAAACATCAGACAAAAAGACTTTACCGTTCTATCTGAGAAAGCCCATGCTAATCAACCCCGCAGCAGTCAAAAGAGCTTACCATGTGGGCTTGATGAAGAAATGGAAGAAGAATTGGAAAGACACCGATAAAGGGCAGTGTGCGGCACGCCTGGACGGGTTGACACCTTCCAGAAAGTTCCTCACCACTATCAGCCACAAAGAGCTCAGCTGCGCCAATGCAAGTCGCATAGCGCAGTTCAGGCTCGGACACGCACCAATAAACTAGTACCTCAAGCACATTGGAAGGGTGGACAGTGCCAGATGCCCAGCATGCAGAGATGGAGAAGAAACAGCGGAGCACTTTATGCTCCGCTGCCCCGCCTACGCTCACAAGAGATGGGCCTTGCACAGCAGGCCAAGAAGATCCATAAACCGATGGCGATAGAAACGCTGCTAGGGATACCGGAGATGGCAAGGGCAGTTTCGAAGTTCATCAGAGCAACAAGCAGATTTAGGCAGCCAGAAGAGAGAGCGCAATAAACACAGGCCCCGCTGCCCATACTACCCCCACACCTCCCCCCTCCCCCCTCATCTTTCCCCCTCATAACGTTGAAGCGCACGCTAGCTCTGTGCAAGCGCTCTCCAATTACGGACCCAAGTGATAAAGCGACACACAGGCAATCTCTGCGAACGTCACCGACACAACCACTCCCATATTAGGGAGACATTCCCACCAAGTACACAACAATCACCCAGCACGTCAACGCTGCGCTCGCTATTCACAAGAAGTCCACGTTACACAATGACATCAGGAAACCACTCCCGTGATAATTTGGGTTTGTTAGCGATAATTAACAGTATTTTGCAAGTAACTTATATTATCGCTCACTAGCTTGCCCCCAGTATTCTAGCTCACATTATTGTTAAATTATTGCATTTCTGTGCGATCTTTCATGCGATATTGTTGGATAATTCTTATAATTCTTAAAGCATTCACACATATTTTGCAACAATAAATCATATGATATTATTGATGTAACTAGTTGACCTGACTACCAGAATGCTACACGAACGCTACACTACACAAGGGACAAGATAATTTGAAAACCGGTATATGGG
>Ga0307510_10002443_pt1 | contig 21101 bp, 21 predicted proteins | sample 12_EM_MG_FD_207224 | JGI IMG/M metagenome (GOLD analysis project Ga0307510, IMG submission 207224) | Populus trichocarpa ectomycorrhiza microbial communities from riparian zone in the Pacific Northwest, United States - 12_EM | ecosystem: Host-associated > Plants > Roots > Unclassified | place... | reverse complement strand
GTATGGTGTTCTCATAATCCCCTCATGGCCATCTGATTCATGTAAGTCTTTGACTGATCTCGGACCAGCATACTTTAAGCCTCGCTGCTGAAGATACCGCGGCCTTTCATTAAGCGAATTGAACGCGGAAAAATGCATGAGAAGTTAGGCCAAATATGTACCGCCTCATTTCTGGGTTATTAAAGCGAGCATCCAGCACTTCCGCCTATTAGTGCCGCGTGTCAACATCGCAACGCCATCCGCCATCAGTCAAGAATTTACCCCCTGAATCATTCACTTGGTATGTATATCCCACAAACCCGAGAGGAGTCACTGCTGGATCTCGTTATATTGTAAACAGAGCATGCCAAAGTTCGGCACCGCGTGCCACTATCAAACCGTGGCGGGGTCACTGATCTTGAGCCACCCGTCTACCGGCTGATTCCTGTTAGCATAGAAAAACACCGCGCATCAATACTGACGTAGAATATCTGGTTCGGATGCCGCTTTAAATGCACTTCTTGAGGCGTCTGTCGCGACGGGGATGATGGGACTGCCGTCCTGACCACTACTTCCACAGCTTGGCGTGCAGGCTGGATTCAAATAGACTCTGGAAGACTCCATGAGACTGTCCGCTATTGGCCCTGTGCCTTTGGGCCGCGGATCTGATGACAAAACATACTTTGGGCATCACGTTGTGTTTTTTGAGGTAATGGATTCAATTCTGTATATCATTTCACGCACATTGTGAATATGCTACAGGGCGCATGGCCTGTGGCGTTCCCTATGGGTGTGCGTTGGATGCGCGCTGTCTGTCACCGATGTATGGAAGTGCTGAAGCGCATTTCTGATCGATGCATGCAAAAACTTTCTTGACCAGGCGCCGACTTTAAGCTCCGGGCTCATGGATACCACGGCCACCAACTCTTGCGGCCTTTTCACAACGTAAACCTCAGCACTCATTGTATAGTCTGCACCTCGTGTTTCACCAAGAATGCCAATGACACGGCCAGGCTGAGGTTCCCGTCCCTTCTGCTGTGCTTGGCGCCGTAGTTGGGAGAACCACGGTTTGCCGCAGCGCCATAACAACACGCCTCTGCCATCAGGAATAACCGTCATTTCTGGGTTCCCAAGGCGCCTTTCTCGCGAATATCCATACAATGTTTACCTCAGAGATCACGCTCATCAGCGACGCCGTGTTATTGGTTATGTCATGGCACATCAGGCCTCAGGAGGAAGAAGGCTTCCCACGGCGACGCTCCGAAGTCGATGGACGATGGATAACGAAGGTCCGTGACCCTTCCTCGCTTCGCTATACACCTCGGTTACTCGGTCACACTCACTATTACCTCCGTGCTCACAACAAATCAAGTTTCTATCGACCGAAATAGTTCTACGAACTTCTGGGCATGGCACGTGGGGACGGAGTAGATGGGTATGGGCCTATCCGACTCGGCGCTCTTCAAACAAATCACAGATCCCCTGAGCGGGCTTCGATTCTTAGGCAGAAGCCGTCCAATCGACTTCAGTCAAAATAGAGAGACGGCGTCTATACCATGCCAGATGGCCATTCAGTGCAAGTCATCATCCATGCTCCGGAACGATACGCTTTTTCTCCTGCAGTTCATCACCGGAATTGCGTTCAAAAAAGGATAACGTAAGTCCTGCCCACAGTGACGACTCTCAGGCTACTCCGGCAGTTGATGCGCCGGGACGTAGGAACGGAATTGGTTCCGTAGGTAGAAACACGATGGAATAGAAACGCGCCTTCAAGTTCACAGGGGCACCTCCGTGTTATAGTTATAGTAGAAGGCTTCGGGCGGGATTTAGCGCAAGTTCGTCGGGTGGGTGAAACCAGACAGCACTGTACCCAACTAGGTGTCAAGCCATCAAGCATGGGAGGCATCTTCCGCCTCCTATAAATTTTATAGGGGTCTCGTCGTCTCCTGGGGTGGCCACAAGGGAGGAGTCAGGTCCCAGGAGTGGGCAAGGGTAAAACAAAGCTATTTCTGTCTCGCGCTGCAGGGCACCGTAACGATTGCGATATCCGACTCGGACACGTGCCACGTGCTATAATAAAGTTCATGGATTTCGAACTGGATTCTGATACTGTAGCAACGACAGTACGGAATGGATGCGTTAGAGACCTGGTTCCTCTCACGTCACTGGCCATCTCAATTGAAGAGAGAGCGCTGTGACAAGAGGTACATGCAAAGACAACGACAGGGGCTGTGATTCTGTACTCCAACCGATCATTGGCCCGGGGAAGCGTCCCATTGCAGTAGTTCGCCTGTCCGTGTGCCTGTTCCGTATGATGGATATTAAAGCGCGAGAAGCATCGGAGGCAGTGATCGTTCAAGGCAAATTACAGTCTGCACACTACTTGACGTCGCCGAGGTTCCGCCGTGGAACGTTTTTTGTATGCACGCTCACCCGTCGGCAATCGGGAGACAGGGAGGAGTTCACAATAATTGATAAGTAGCTATGGCCCTGAAGAAATGAAGGTGGTAACAAAGAAATTCTGGCGGGGCAGTAGGTTCAGCCAGTCTCCAGCGCGCCGGCTAGCGATCTCTGCCAGGGTCGTGGGCATGGTGAATAATTTCTGCGATATGAAGACTTTTAGTGGTCTGTGCAGCTCGAGGCTTCCTGCCGAATATCGACTACTCGAACCGTTGCAAGCGCGGTTCGTATACCGACGGTTTTTAGTGGCGCATCTGCCCAAGGCTTTACAGTTCGGGCATGTAATTTCTTTCTGATAGCCATCGCGCATGATTGCTATGCCCCACATGATCACGACCTGTTACCGTAATGGCTGTCAGGTGGCCACGAGAGATGCAATACATAACTGTATTGTTAAGGGTGGACGAGGAGTTTGCCCTTTCGCTTCGCTATTATCCGGGAGCCATGACGCCTAGCGTTGAACTCTCGCAAAGAGCCAGTCCTGGATTCCAGTCGATAAGCTTTTATCGTAATTTTTTTTTCTTTGATTTCCTCCGAGGCCGTTTCGAGTGCGCCGTGTACACACATTTAGCGTCTGGTAACGGCATGGGCTAACACCTGGACCGACCCGACTGGAACGGCGCATAACAGATACCATAGTTGAATATGAATATTTGGAGCAAGGTAGCCCTTGAACTGTGGGTAGGGTAGATCCACGACATCTTATTACAGCCAGTCTTAGAGATCCCGGCCTGGAAAGACGGGTGCCCAGCTGTACATGGGGAAAAGAACAAGGTATATGATGTGGCCTCCTTGTTATGTAACTGGTAACTGGCTTTGTGGTGTCAAAGGTCCGATTTTTGGTTTCTGGAAAGGCCCGAGATTAGGCAACGGGTTGTAAGTGGCATCAGTCAGTTCAGGTCCAGTATTCACTTCCATTCCCCTGTCTCGGCCGTATATGGCCAGATGTGCGACCAACCAAAATATGGCGTTGGCGCTTATCAAACCGACCCAAAAAGGGGGCGAGGTGACTGAGGTCACACACACACGTCTACACATCCAAACACCACCAAAGTTAGTCGCCGAACCAGCCCAACCTTGGCGGTGCAGAAACGAAGTCGTCGTCGACGCGACGCATACACTTAGCTTGGGCCAGCGGAGCGCTGACTACTCCACTCAGTCTTTACACAAACGTAACCTACTTGTCAACTTTTGACTCCACAACAATGGGTCGGCTCGCGGAGATGCAGCGCAAGCTCTTAGAGGTGTGTGGGTCGTCTTTAGTACAACCGTTCCCCACACGCTGACGCGACAACCATCCTATGTAGCAAATGATGGGTCCTGAAGCCATGGGTATCGCGACCGTTAACTTATCTTGGCCAGACGAGAAAGTGTGTCGCAACTTTCTTTGCGGAACTTGCCCACACACGCTCTTCACCAACACGGTGCGGTCTCTCTCGTTTGTGGCCCGAATGCCACTTACTGATACTCGTTTTGTACGACTTTCCTGTACTTCGCTAGAAAATGGACCTAGGTGCATGCCCCAAATCGCATACCGAGCGGTTGAAAACAGAGTTCCTCGCGGCCCGAGAGGCTAACCCCAGCGACCCGACATTCGCCAAATTCCAGACAGAATATGAGAACAACATCTTTGCCTTTGTAGATGAGTGCGACCGCCGTATTCGGACCGCGCAGAGGCGCCTGGAAAAGACGCCAGAGGAAAATGCAAAGACAACTAACCTGGTCTATACCTTGCTTCCTTTCTCACATGACATTGGGAGGCTGACGGTGTCGTGACCATGCAGATGCGTGAGATTGCTGAAATCGAGCTGGCAATTCAGGGAGGAACGGAAAAGATCGAGACACTCGGTAAGTCTCTCGTACTTTTTCGTTAGTTGTGGATGCCGAGTTGGCACAGGCGAGCAAGGGAAGGTGGAAGAGTCGATGAAGGAGATGCAAGCCATCGAGGCGCTGAAAAGTGAGAAAGGGGAGAAAGAGGTGCGCATATAACTGCTGCCTCCATGCCTTTACACTGACCTGTGGCCCTGTTTACTCTAGCGTGAACTCCAGCAACTTACAGACACGTCTGGAGCATCCGGACACCAAAAACTGCGCGTGTGCGACGTGTGCGGCGCATACCTGTCCGTTCTCGACTCTGACCGCCGATTGGCAGACCATTTCGGAGGCAAAGTGGGATTCCCAACGCGTTTGGCTAATCCCGTGTACTCAATATTTGAACACAGATGCATCTGGGCTATCATGAATTGAGGAACATGCTAACGAAGTTCCGAGAGGACAGGGAGAAGCGTAGAACCCAACCAGCACCTCCACCGGTTCCCAGCAACAGCAGCGGTAGCGGCGCCGTTTCTGGGCGTGGTAGCGAGCATCGCTCCTCCCGCGACGATCACCGAGACAGGGACCGTGACCGTGACCGTGGTTACTCAGAGCGACATTCTTCGTCGCGGTACGAGTGCGTTAATTGGTATCTTTTTTCGGTTCATGGTGGCTCATAAGGATCCGCAGTGATCGTCGCCGGGATCGCTCGAGGTCACCAAGAAGGCGGTACTGAGGCGGACATGGCTGGTTCTCCGGTTGCGTACAGAGCAAGGGGATCTTATTCTTTCCGTTGTTTATGTCCTGTAGTTGACTTTTGTCACTAGTACTGCTCGATCGTGCAGTTGGCTCTTATTCTAGTGAAGTGAACGATTTTTAGCTTTAGCGCTTTTGTTACTTGGCTGGGACACGTGCAACTGGGCTGTAACATTCCGCAGCAGGATGCATTGCCTCGGCGGTGGGGTTGATCGTTACTAGAGAGCAGGTGGAGAGAGGTCAGACACGCGGGAGCTAAGCCCGATCTGAGTGTAGTCCGATCTGATCTTGTGGGTGAAAGTGAATGATCATGCAATTAAAGGACCAATTCACGATCTTTGGAACCGAACCCGAACCAAGTGCGCCGTGAAGGTGAAGGTCATTTAACCTTTTAGCCATTTATTTGAATATATATATATATATATATAATTATTATAATTATTTTCGATGAGGTAGGGGGATTCGGGGGGCTGTCCCTGAGTGAATTTAGCCTGAGGAGAGGACGAGGACAACGAGGGAGAGGGGATGTACACTAGAGTACAACTAGAACTCACTCGTCGTCCACCTGACTGAAGGCCTGCACGACTCAAGCGAGAACCTGCTTATCATCCCAGCGTCTCAATTAAATTTTTTTTCGTTTTTTTCTCACAAGGTACTAGCCGCACTTTCGCCCCTTGAGATAGTGTCGTTGGTTGGTATCATTATTACAGTACGGTGCTGTTAGCAGCAGGCAACAACCGAGATATTACCATTACCATTCGCGTCCTCGGTCATTTTATCCGTCCACTCGAGTCCGTCTCCCACTTCCCCGTTCGTCCTCTCCTCTTCTCCGTTGTCCTTTCATCTCCTCGCTCTCTCTCTCGCTCTCTTACTTCTCTTTCCTCGCGTGCTCTCTCTCTCTCCTTCTCTCTTCCTTCCTTCATCTCCACCTCTATCCTCGTCTCTATCCCCCTCCTCCAAACTGAAGTCCCACTCTCATCCACCTCACACTCATTATTTCTACCGTTCCGGTACTGAACCCATTCGCATAAGGGCCACGGTTCGCTTCCTCACATAGCTGCCCGCTGTCCCTCCTTGCCTCTATGGACTCTCTCGTTCACGATGTTCCTTTTGATGGACAGTACCAGCACCTAACAGTCGACCCTCTCGTGTCGTCCATTCAGTCATCTGAGCACCTTTCTTCCTTCCCCTCCGTCGTCGGCCCTCCCTTAACCGACACCACCCATCCCGCCTCATCCTTCTCGGATACGATCAATCCAGAGGTCACGCTCTCCGATCCCCGACACATGGACATCTCCCCTACAGAGGCCCATCAGGCTCCCGTTCACCGTGATTCCGTGTCGGCCCCGGCATCTATCACCGCGTTTCAGCCCCAGTTACGTGAGTCCTTCTCACCTGAGGGGGCATTTGAGGTCCCGAGACCCGCGCAATCCTCTCCAGCAGCGACGTCCGTCTCCAGTTTCGCATCGCACACCTCGTCCCCGGCTATCCCGGGCCTGAACCCCGCCTATTCGACCATCCCCCCTGCGTCCATCGCGTCAGCTATGGACAGCATGGGCCTCGCAGGGCGCAGCCGTTCCGGCTCAGCCGCATCCCCTAGCCGCTTCGTTGGCAGCGGTTCGGACCTTGCCTTCCCATCAGTCCCAAATACAGGCACTCCGACGTCGAATCTGGGATCGGGTTATCGCCTCGCTCCATCTGAACACGACGTTAGTCCACCAACGGAAGAAGAAGGAGGTTCCGATTTGGCTGCCCCGCACATGATGGTAGTTGATGACGTGCTAAAAGGGTATGTGGCAAGAATTCTCACCCCTTCTCAACGATTTTTTTCTAAAGCTGGACGTGCAGCATCATGCAGACCGCGAATCAAGCACGTGCCGATTGCAGTGTTGGGCAAACTGCTCATGCTGGTGTCAGAATTGATCAGCTCAAGAAGGCCATTGCACTCGTCTCCGAACTGATCGCCGCCACGAGGCTGGCTGATGGTGCCAGCCCACCGAGTGATAAACCTTCGCCCCCTCTCCTCCCAGCCTCTCGTGCTTCTCCACCAAACCTCTCCAAGTCGGGAATTGGCCCTCTTTTCGCCCCTCTTCTTCCCGGTGATTCCAAGCCTCAAGATGGTATAAGCCCTGCCGATTTCGAGTCGAGGAAGCGGTGTGCGTCTTCGATGACGGAGGATGATAGGCTACCCAAGGCATTGAAAATGGAACCGTTAGATGATGTTTCGCAATCCCCTCTCTCGTCCTTTCCCTTTTCGTCCGTCATTGGCCCCGGTCCTGCATGTGTCGTCAACTCGCATTCAAACCCATTTTCTTCAAATCCTCCTTCCAGTCCTCCATCACGCCCCGAGAGTTCGGCAGGCGTGCCTTTACATTCACAATTAAACATGTATCAACGGCAATTACCCTCTTCAATGTTCCCTACTTCACTCAATGTAGCAGCTGCCAATGGACGCCCTCCTTCCGACTTTACGTCTCCGACATCCGCCTCTCATCAAACCGTCTCTGGTCATGTGGCGTCTTTTGCTCAGTCTCCAGAAGCGTGGGGAGAGCATCCAGGCTCTTTTGCTCCTTCCCATCGGCACTCTCTATCATGCGGAAGTCGTCTTAACGGGGATGTAGAGATGAAAAATATTATCATGGGTGGCCCTCCTGCGTTCGCATCGCCTCCCGCGGGTTTCCATTCGTTACCAGCTACTGCTCCGCTTCCAACGCCCCCAGCCGCAACCGTGGCACCTGCATTATTGCAAAGTGGCCCCCGTGGTTCTCGTTCCAACTCGCTATCAAATCCTCCGTCCGGTGACCCATTTGCGTTTGGCGTGCCGGTTTCTGAGTCGACGATCGATGAACGGGCAGAGTACCAGGTTAATATGTCTCGACCCGACACAGGGTTCTCGCGCTCCCATAGCCCTGTCTCGTCTCCCGATGACGATGATGATTCCGAACCTGGCTCACCCAGTCATTCGCGTTATCATGCGAGGAATGGCAGTCTTGGGGAAGGGAACCACTCGTTCCCACGTCCGTTGCCTCGAAGGGTGCTCGTAAATCGCAACTCGACGGACAACTTTAATTCTGGCATGGGGAGTAACGGCAACGGCAGCAGTAGTCACAGCAATGAGGTCCCCCAGGAATACCGCGCGGAAGTGGACCGGATCTTCTTTGAGTTTTTGAACAAAATATGCTCCAATCGTCCGTATACGCTTCATCCAATGGGGTGCGTTCGCTAACCCTGTGTTATTTTTTTCACGAACAGTGGAAGCCACCGATGCAAAAGGGGAGCCGATACATCAGACCCTTATGGCCAAGAAGATGCAACGATTAGACGAGTCGCCTGACTTCCGACCTTTCAAGTTCCGCATCCAGGCGTTTACGAACGCGTTCCTGGAAGAGGTGCGTTGTGTTGTGCGCTCCGCGGGGTGGTCTCTCAAATTTCGTAACATTTTTAGCTTGCACGGCAAGGATATCCTGAGGATAAAATACCCATGAAAAAGGTTAGCAAAACGCCGTGTATGATCCGGGCGATAATCTGATCAAGCGCGTGTTCAGATCCGGAACTACCTTTGGAACTCCCCTTACATCTCGCGCTTTAACGAAGATGGGAAGAAGGCAAAGTCAAAGGGGAACCACATTTGGAACATCGAAGCAAAAAAGACTGGCGATGGTAGATGGGCGTTCCGCCCTTTCCAACGCCGTTTGGCTGGCGTCCCACCTGGGGTGGCCTACGTGGGCCTTCGTTGGACGTGGACACCACGTATTTGGGACCCACAAGCATCCAGGAACAATCTCCACGTTACTTATACCTCCCCGTCGTTGCCGTCTTGGCTTTCGTGGCACGAAGACCAATACCTGACAGGTATACCCACACCAGATGCACAGAGCTGCGATGTCACAGTAGAGGCTCGGGTAAGTCTGAGTTGCGTAGACTAGCTACCTTTTGCCGATCATCTCCCCATTAGTTCATGCAAGACGGGAAGGAGGAATTCCTCTCTCAAACGGTGCACATCACTATCGCACCGGTGGCGAACGTAGACTCGTCATTTTCTAGTTCGTCTCGACGGCCGTCGCTTGTCGGTGAGGGTCCCCGCAGGTTGGCGAGTGACTCTGCTGTTCCGCAGACGTCTCCCACACGGTGAGTTAGTTCAAATTTTTTTTAAGATTCCGGCCTCCCTAGAACGTTCGCAGGCCCCCATTAATACGACAACCGACGGCGACGCTCCCTCCACCGCAACCGGTGCCATCGCAAGACGCGCAGGTGATCCAGGTGTTGACAACTGCCGCGCAACGTGTCGCGCAGGAGGCACAATCGCAGGTCGTTGCTGCTGGCGTGCCCAACGAACCGGGGCATGAATTGCAGGCGCTAGCGAAGCAACAACATGTGCTCACCGTGACCGCGCAGGCGGTAGACGATACCGTCACCTCACAGGGCAATGCGATAACGCAGCCATCGAGTGTCCTGGCTGCCGCTGCTCAGCAAGTCGTCTTGCAAGCTGCCCGCCAAGTGGCTGCGGACCATTCTGCGATCGCCGCCGCACAGATTTCTGCGGGGCTTCCACCGCCACCCGTAGGCGCAGCTTCTCAGGTTACGGTCAACGAGGTGTCTGTCGCGACGCAGTCTGCGGTCGCGCAAGCTGTTGAGCTTACGGGGCCCCTGTCGAGCGAAGTCGACGTGCTCATGACTGCTAGTTCGCTACTCCAGGCTCAGCAGGTGCAGGCACAAGCTCAAGTACAAGCCCAGGTGCAAGCGCAAGTGCAATCGCGTCCCGTGCGTCACCACGCATCGTTCAGTGGGATCCCTGTTCCCGCTCCCTTGCCACTTGCTGTACACCATCCTCCGGAAGGAAATCTTATTTCTAATGTGCCACCACCGCCAGTGTCGAACGTGGACCTCACAGTGTATCCTCAGCACTAATAGACTCTGAATTAACCCCGCCCGTTCCTTTGTACGATTTTTTTTTCTTTTTCCCTTGGTTCCCTTTTCTGTCGTCTCCCTTTCCTGTCTTCTTTTGTGTGATCTGTTGTACACTAATATAGGAAGGTTGTAAAAGTCGCCGCAGTCAAACTTTTTGTTTCCCTTTTCACCAGCCTCGCTGTCTCTGCATTTCGTGGTAGCATTTATGCAAATAATAGAAAGTATGTGTCGTCGTGTGAGCGGTTGTTGTCACGATACGAAACGAATGATTGCCGTCACTTTTGTATCATATATAGAAACCAAAAAAAAAACTGTAATGTTCCAGTTCCAGAGTGGCGATCAGGGAAGTGTGGTAGTTGCAGAAGTGGTTGGAGAAGGCAGAGCGGAGGAGAGCGTGTTGGACTTCCTCTCTCCGATCATCGCGATTGACGAAAAAAAAAATCATTAATTTTTTTTTTGTTGCAAGTGGGTGGGCCACAGTGATCAGTCTTGCCTCTTAGAGGTATTTCCTTAACCCGATCACCGTGTGCCAGTCCGTCGTGAGCTCATTCCACCGTCGTCATCACAATTGAATCCAACGTCCCGGGAGATCCACTAGTACTATAATGACATCCATCCGCTTTTCCGCGTAAAGATAAGTCAAAGTTTTGGTTGGCGCCCACTATTATGATACCTGGGACCTGGGGTCCTCTCACTCACTCACTCACTCACTCACTCACACGAAGGCAACGGAAACAAACAAAAAAACGCGTTCTTCTTATGCATCAAACTGTAAAAAAAATGCTGTACTTTGTGCGCTGTGTGTATGTGTGATTGTGTGTGTGAACGTGTGCGATACAATCATGTTATCATCGTTCCGTCGGGCGGCGTAATTATAATAATAAATGCGAGTGCGAGAGAGAGTGTGTGTTAAGTTGGATGCTTTTGAGGAACGTTCGTCGCGTCGGAGCGCCTTTCGGTTGTGTCGGCGTCGTCGGCGGCGGATGAATTGTGACCCGGTCAGGTATTAATTAGCCGCTGTGCCAACGCCACGCCACGCCACGCCACGCCACGCCAACGCCAACGCCCAAATGGCGACGACGACGACGACAAGGCACGCACGCACGCACGCATGCACAAATCGAGGAACGTACTAGATTCGAAGTGGGGTTTTCCGAAAAAGAATAAATAAATAAAACACAAAACAAAACGGAAGGGGCAACGACTCGACTCGAACGACACGACGACACGACAAGCTGCTTCGGTCGCAAGGACAATTTGAAAAAATTTCGGTTTTTTCTTTTTCTCTTTTCGAGAAGGTTTTTTTTTTTGACCCATGGGTACCGATATTCACCTCGTTCCCCGAGTCGCGAAAAAGACTCTCTGTTGCATTGTATGATATCCATACGAGTCAGACGCAAGCGATACTTGTGCCGCTACATATTTTCAGTATCAGATCGTATCCGAGTCGTTCGACGTCTAGAAGGAGTGCGGTACGTCGGATGTTCCCGTGGAACGAACGTTTTGATTAGTGTTTTAATTCGACTCGCTACAGGGACTCTCGCCTCGCTTCATCATATGGAACTTCCTGACGCAAGACGGCTGTGGCCTGGACCGAGCAATCAAATATCGATATATTGATACGCCAGACACACTAATATCCTTATTTGTGCACGCATATGTACAGTGTTTAGGAGATGACTGAAAGGGGGTATGGTACAAAGGGGTGGGCAACGGGTTTGCTCCACACAACAACGATGCCTCAGCCAACAAGAAAAGACAAAAAGAATGATGAAAGGGGACGCGACGCGTGGGCATGGGTCATCACAAAGGCCCCTCGCACATCTCGCAGGCAGTCGCCGGAGATGGGTTCTCGAACGTGCACATCTGACATGGCTTGGTCGTCGTATCTATCGGAGCCGGGGAAGACGTCGCGGTGCGATCGCTCATCGTGTCATCCGGCAAAGACTCGGATGTCCACCCGCGGGCGAGCAACGTCCCACTAAACCCGCCACCGTCTGTCTCGCGCTGTTGGTACGGCGTTTCCGTGTCCGTCTCGAGAAGCTCCTCGTTCTCCTCTTCCTCGCGCAGATCGAGGACATCATTGGCTAGGATGCTCAGCGCCGCCACGCTCGCGCTGTTGTCCGACAGCTCGTGGCCTTGATAGAACAGCCGTTGACAAATGGTCGGAATGTCCAGCTCCTCTTGCAGCTACCAATATAAGCATGAAAAAGGGGCCTCGGTTATACTAAGCGCGTGACATACCAGAAGCTTGATGTCCTTGACGGACATCTGTTTCGAGATTCCTATTTGCCGTACTCTTCGTTTCACCGTGCGGATCCGTTTCGACTGTCGTTGGGGTTCCACGTTCCGAGAACGATATGTGAGGATGCTTGTCTGGCGGCTGTCTATCATGACTGGATTCTTGGTATATGTTTCTGGCGTGGGGTCTGGATCATCGCCACCCAAGACGCGGATCGTGATTTCCGTCAAATCATAATCCGTTTTCCTATGAAAGCATTCAATATCACGCAGGCGACCGGCGTGTAAGTCACGCACCGCTTGATTCGACACTCTTCGCATAGCGACGGATCATGAACAAATCTCGAACTCAAGATTCCCGCATCGGCGACATGTTGGTTTTCTACTGTAATGAGCGGGGATGCGTCGTAACTATTTGATGCAATTAGGTGTTGGCCTCAAGTTATAAGTACCATTACTCACAGCTCCTCCAAGGCATTCCAATCTGGGCGGCGGACAAGGCAGACAGAGCGGTCTAGATCTCCCCCGTTTAGATCGAGTGCCAACAGGCCGTGATCGCACAGAAATTGGGAGTTGTCCAAGCAAGCTGGACGGGGGTGGTGTCCAGGCCGGAGGATCCAAAGCTTCCATTCTCGCACAAAACTTGCGGGGACGAGAGCGCATGCTACGTTTTCAAGAAGCGCTGTGTTTCCATTCAGCGCATTCTCTTGCATATGTTTGAGTCTCGCCTGCTCGAGAGGTCAGCGAGTGATATTTGTGATGGCCAAAGGACTAGTGGTCAACCTTTTCTTCCTCAGCCTTTTTCCGTAACTCCCTTTTATCCTGGCTGGAGTTCTCTGCGATAGCAACACACACAGTACATGGGCCGACAGTATCAGACAAGGTGGCCCATGATGGAAAGAGAGTCTTGAGCAATGCAAAAGCCTAAAGGTCATAAGAATACCGCCTGGGCGTAATCTTTGATGGCGCACCTCCTGCGAAATGCGTGTTCGGGCGGAAATGTTGAGCGCCAAACCGCCATGTTCGCAAATGACGTGATCTCGGAAAACTTGCGAGTCTGGAGCGGGGTCACTTTGAGATGGCACGTGCATCTTCGGTTTCAGTTGTCTCCAATCTACAGTGGGTTCAGCATCACAACTCTGTTCATCTGAATGTAAAAAACGATATGTACCTTTCAACCAACGCCGAGAGACCCAATAGCCAATAGAATCCACCTCGTTCTCGACGGCATCAAACTGAGCGACATGCCTCGGGTGTTGATACTGGTATAATTTCTCTGGATGGAACGAGCTTATGTCACGTCAATTCCAGAATCGAGACGTACTGAACCTACCAAGAAAGGTATCTTCAACACATGTACGACAAATGTCTGTCGGCGCCAGTGTTGGTACGAAGGATGCACCAGATGGCACTATGAACGATTCGTAGGTAGCCTGTATGATCCTGATCATCAATAAGAAAAGATGCCATGGTAGTTAAGACGAACATGGTCAATTCGCTTCATATCTGCGGCTTTCCCTGGATCAAGCCTACCATGGGAACATAGTATTTCTTCGACAGAGATGTCCCCTTCCATGAAAGAGGCTGGCTTCCGCGCAGACGTTTCGATACCATTGCTTTTGACGCAATTCAAACTCGTCTGACTATTACTCGAACATTCGGCCTGATCGACTTGATCAATGGAACCATTAGTACGTTTATCGAGTGGTCTAGAGAGAAATGTGTTCAAAGCTTCCTGGCTGACTACGATCGAGGGCTGCCACAAACATGAAAAAAGGGAAGAAGCATAACACCTTCAACTTACTTGGTCACAGGACGCGACATTCCAAGACTGATAGATGTCCTGTATCTTTGACCGAAGTTCAAGGAATTCGGTTCTAAGCTTCTCTCGCCTGTTGTGTTCCGTCAGCGTCTCTGACGCTTGGAACCCTTGCTATTTACCTTGTATCATAGTTAGCGCAGGCATTAGCGTGGCTCTGATTCATTCGGTGCACGACGTCAAGCGCACGCCGCGGAGGCTTTTGAACCTTCGGTTGTCCTCCTAGTGTGGCTCCACGACGCATATATACAAGCATATACGCATCTCTTGACGCCATTCGTCTAGGAAACAGCTCTTGGATTATTGGACATCATTCGAACGGAGGGAAGCGCACCCAGCCGATGACGGCGGTTGTATCCTGGTACAGGGGTGAGCACGATCAGACCATTCGTTGAGCCGTGGGCATACTCTGCAATTTCATCATCGCTGCTGTCCTCGACTCGTCGACGCTTTTTGGGGGGCTTATGCCTCCTAATTACCATGTATAAGGTATGCGCAGCCAGGACAATGTGCAGACGTACGCTTTGCCTTTATCGCTTGTGTGAGGCTCGGATCCTGGGGGCTTCATTCTAGTAACAACTTCATCATTGAATGTGAACCAGGAATCATGCCTATCAGAGCTCAGTGTATCGCCGCCTTGGTTTGGTCAGGCAACCTACGTAACATCAAACACCATGGCTTCGTAGTGACCATGGTACGCACTAGAACCTTTATGAACGAGGACGCCTTTCAGTTCATAGGTGTTTTCTTGATTGGTCGAATGCTGATTACGAAGGTATCTGTTCATGTCAAGCACAACAGGAAATGAGACGTTATGCTTTCTCTTCTTTCGTTCTAGGGTCGTAACATCGAAGACAAAACGAAGCAGCGAAAAGTGGAGAACGGGAGGGAGCTTTTGTAGGACGAGCTGCCGAGTGGCGTCTTCTAGTGACTGGCATTTGGAACAACGGTATCTAATGAAGGATTCAGCAGGGTCAATTTGGATGGGCCAGCAGAAAACATTACTTATTATCTCCAGATAATGTTTCGGGTTGAAGAAGCACCTCCATACAGCTTTCGAGCGAAGTATTATCCTATCGTACGGGCTCGATCAACATATTATGACGTCCACAGTTAGACCTACTTCGAGATTGAGCTCTATTTCGAGGAAGTCTGAGTTATTCTCAGAACGCGCTCCGCACCGCATACAGGTCATCGCGTATGTCTGTGTCCCCTCGAACTGTGACGCTGCCTATGAGAATGAAAGTACCTAATTTGGGCTGAGATTTATTACCTGATTTGAGACGAGATGCCTCAGCGCAGGATCAGGCTGCTTCTTAAACTCATCGTCCAAGTGAGTGATGAATAACTTGGAGAATCTATGTGGGTAATGAGTGGAAGGCCGATGGCAAACATCAAAATTACACACTCTTGGGCATCTTGTTGTTCGTTCGTCCGAAGCTGTAGACTCCCAACAAGCGCTTCCGGATTGAAAACCTTCATGTGACTTTCTTGCAGCGCGGCGAACGTCGTCTGAAGCTGGAAGATAGGTGAATCCTACAACCAAGTGTCAACTACCGCGATAGCAAGGGTAGTGTGGATGCGAACACCAGAGGGATGGTCCCTATCATTGGCTGGCAAACACTGATACACGCCATGGCGGAAACAGATGTCTTGGAACCAGACCTGCACATGATGAGTCTCCCACAAATTTGACAGACGGTTAAGAGTCACCTGAATGTACGCATTTGCGTAGCAGGTAGCCCCGAGATTCTAAAATAATTCTCAATACAAACACACGCTACGCCGAGTTGACGCACCCTGAGGCCTACCGGTGAACCGGGCTTCCTGGTCTGAAGATTGGGATCTGAACCTAGGTCTGTTGCAGATGAGCAGGCTTTCAAAGCAGCCTCTAAGAAACATCGGCATCAAACAATGGAATGATGAAGAGGGCTGCTAACCTGCGTCCTCCCAACGATCCTGACCGAGATAATTCAGACAATTTGGGTTCTTCGAGCATGCCTTTTTGCTACACGTAGGACTTTCGTCATCGGAGATGATAACGACATCCTTCGTTGGTTCTTCCCCTGATGCGACAGCTTCCACAGGGTCAACGGTCTTCGCTGGGCGTTTTCGATACTTGTTGGCACAAAATAAGTGATGCGACTTGCGAGAGAAGCCGCACGTAGCGAGGAGATGTTCCTCAGTAATTCCCGACGCGTCCGTGACGCTCGTCCCAACCCATCCCCAGGGAGAATTCCAGTCACCCCCCAAATCCGAAGTCAGCTTGTGTCTCTTGAATCTTTCCCCTGCGGCAAGTCCTTCGTACTGCTGGTTTTGACGTCGTTTTCGTTTCGTATACATAACGACCTCGTGGAGTGAAGGCTCAGGCAGGACCCGTCACGGACAGGGAGGTGTTGGACTGGTGTTGAATTCGTACTGTGTTTGATTATGCTGACGCGACACGGGTTTCACGGCGCTAACATGGCGCACCGGCATCGGGCCGACTGATTTGCCGTTTTGAGAAGTGTCCAAACTGAACCCCCACCTTGAAACCGTCACATTCTCACAAATGTCCACCGAGTCGCCGTCAGGACAAGTGCAGGCCCCGAAAAATGGCTTAAGGAACCGTATCAGGGGTGTGTTTATGTCCCGTGATAATGCCGCACGAATACGAAAGCGGAGGAAGGCAGTTGCAGCGGTCTGGCGCTACGTGAATGTGCTCAGGTGTGCGGTGCATGTCTCTCTTCCCGGCTGTTGATTCACCAAATTACAGACTAGCTCTACTCGCAGCAGGATACCTTTGGCTATTTGCGCTTCCACTGTCACAACTCGGAATAAACACTTACATCGACGAGAACGCACTTCAGCCGAGCCAGGTGCCAGAAGCAGTTTTTTATTCGTCCCGCGCATACCGATTTTGTTCACCTATAGGTTAACACTTACTGGAATTTGGTAGACGTTCACCGTGCGGATAGAACTTTGGAGGATCTGAGCTCACTGCGGGATCGTAATTTGTCAAGCGCAGAGTGAGTCGAACCGCATTTCCTGCGTTCAACAATTCGCTCACCCGGTTACGCAGGCGTGCGAATTTCTTCGCAACGGAATTCGCAAAATACGGCTTACCATCTTCCACGCAAAGTTACTCTATTCGAACTCCACTTGGCGTACGTTTCATTTGTTTTCAAATATCGCGGGTCTGCTGATATTTCGTAGCCTGTGAATGGTACCAATGCCTACGCCGTCTTTTCTGCACCTAGAACGTCCGGGATCGAAGCGATGGTCATAAGTGCTCCCTGGAAAAGCCTGACCGGTGGGGAGAACTTGAGGGGGGTGGCCATTGTGCTTTCCTTAGCTGCGTTCTTGAAACGTTCGTAAACGCCGCCTCAATTCTGCCTTTTCTAATATGAGTCATCTCTGGACAGAATACTCACATTGGTCCAAGGACATCATCTTTGTTATCAGTGACGGCCACCTTGACGGCATGCATGCATGGTTAAGCGCATATCATAGACCTTCGAATACAAGTACGACATCCGACCTTTTATGATACCTTTCCTCAGTGGTCATGCAGATTGGGATGTTGAGCCTTTATCTATCACATCCGGCGTGATATGGACTGCTCTCAACATTGATTATCCCGGTCATTCTTTCTCCCATCTAGGTGTTTTTAGAGGTGCGGCTTACCGCTTTGTTGGATATTAGTTGCTGAGCACATGTACCCAAGTAGAAGGACTGAACGGACGACTACCAAATCAGGACCTCATCAACTCATTTAGGACCATTTCTCAACATACAGGCAGCGTACCTGTGCTCCTCTACGACCACCACGAGCCATCCGAGTTCCCTGGACGCGAAGAAGTACGCAATTTTTATCCATCTTGGCTTCCAAACTGGCTTTGGGAGCGCCGAAGCGTCCTGGAGTATGGCTACCGAGCCAAGAATATTTTGAGACACTTCGCATATCAAGCTAGAGGCAAAGCAAGCGGTCCGCATGGCCTATTCCATCAGTGGGTCCTGCTTTGATTGTTCGTGTACCACCCTAAGACCAATGGCTTAGATATCGCATAGATGCGATCACGCTTTTTGCTGTTCCATCTAATGGACCCCACGGATTCTACGCTCTTGGCCGGTACGTGTCACGGCATTGAGGAGTCCGCCCTCTGACCCTGCTTGCGCAGCGCGGTTGAATCTACACTCCGCACCACGAGCAATCTACTCGAGCGACTTCATGCGTCATTTTTTCTCTACATCATGACCACCCCGTCCTCCTTCCTCAAGATTGGTAGTTATCTCCCAAGTGCAGTGCTCGTTGCTGCGGCCCTGATGTTCGGCGGTCTTCGGGAATGGGTCAGCGCAGGTTGGGTAGAGTTGGAAGATGCGTACCCGCGCCCTGGCAATGGAAAGGCTGTCGACATGGTCTCTACATCGAAGAAAAAGTGGGTGCGTCGGAGGAGAGATCTTTTGGACGCATGTATCGTGATGGCTGTTTCGCATTTGATTGGTCTGTCGTTCTTTGTGGTTATCTCTCAGGGGTGGTTCGATATCCGCCAATTGGTATGTCCTTCGGCCTTGGTATCCTCATTCTATTAGCTCATGTTAGTTCAAGAGCGTCATAATCCCGCCCGTTTGCTGGATAACTTTCATGCTCGCCTCATGGAAATCCCCTTCGCCTGGTAGAGCTGTACAAACAGCGCCGCTTCATACCCTTTTGAAGGCCGTCAACATGTGCCTTGCGAGCACGCTCATCTCCGTTTCGTCGGTTCTGAATTTCTCCCTTGCCGCGCTCCTTGCAGTCACTCTCGGCATTCCCCTGACTGTGGCCTCTCCATCGAATTCTCTACTAGCGCGTGGCGTCAAATGTGGACTTTATAGCACACTTGCTTTCGGCTGGCTCGCCTTTGACGCAGAAGTAAAGCAGGGAATATGGGACTGGCAGGTACTAGGCGCTTGGTTCTCTCCACTTGTTTGCCTCGTTTACGTCCCATTTGTACTACAAGCCGGCATTGTTTCCTCCCTTTCGTCGTAACAACAACACATTTATCTCTCCGATAGATACGGATGAGCCGTTATGAGAATACAATCTACTACTTCCTGAGTGGTAGAAACAACAACAACGACAACAATTTAGACAACAAGGTGAGAGGGGTGATACAAGTTGAGGGTCATAGGTGTACCCTATAATCACCACCTCTTGCCGCCCCGACAGCTCCCCACTGCCATCTGGTGGTTACAACTGGACACCCACTGTTACACGGCAGGTTCGATACCGTCCTCCCCTCTGTATCTGCCTGTGGCCCCTTGCCCCACATCCTACCTTCTCTGACCGAGTAGCCTTGCGTATCCTCTTCTTGCTCATCTTCACCTATCCCGCGTCACAGCGGATAATTGCGCCACAGCAATCTTTGGATCCTGCACAACTTCACATTACGAGTCCGGACAGATTAGAGCATTCCCGTGTTCGCAGTTCCTATTCCCCTGGCTTACGGGCGAACTTGGGTATTGGAGATTTCCTTGCACGTGTTGTTTAGAAGTTTGCGTACCTTCTGTGTCTGCTGGATCTCATCGTCGTCCCCAACGCGAAGGACTGTCAGTCGGAAATAGCCCAGTACTCGTCCGATTTGTTTACGCGTCTGTATCTGTTGGGGTGAACCAAGAACATAGACCGACGAATTCAATTGGTCATCATGATCGCCCTCTTTGGACACCACACCACGGTTGAGTCGTATCAAGGTTCTCGAACCAATATGGTTGCTTAGGATTTCCGTTCAGGGAGACCCGCCATGGTCGCACCGTGCGATACCCCCTCACACACGGGGTAAACTTCACGTGCTCTTCACTCATTCACACCCCAAAGTTGTGTGGGTACTATCTAGCTCCCATGCCTCAACATTGATTAAGAAAGCGGCCTGATTATATGCTTTAGTTCCAAACCCACCGGCTAGCCAGTAACAAGCGGAGACGGTCGTTTTTTTGACCATCTAGGGATTCACGATCACCGCACTTTGTTCTGCCATGTAGTAAATGACCAACCCACCGCACCCATTCTGACAGTCTACTCTGCTCTGCATGCTGTGATACGAACCAACCAGTCCAAAAGCGGTTGCTTTGAAGCGACTGACGACGTAATGAACAGAAGCGCGCGCGATGCTTACTCGCCTGAGTCATGCACCCAGCTTTGTTATGCATACTAACTTCACGCCGCCGCTTTTGCTCTACCTAAACACCTTGATCAAAGGTTGTCTCTGTTGGAAGTGCAATCTGCTCACATCTTATGAGAGAGACACAATCCAGATAAGACACAATCCACATTGATCACCACAGCTAGGTAGCTCAGTTGGCAGAGCACCTGGTATATAATCAGGAAGCCTGGGTTCAATCCCCCAGTCTGGCCACATATCTTAGGCTCAGGCTACCATTGGTTATGGGACCTTGCTATCAGAGAGACTGTCTCCTTGACGTTTTCGCAGGTGTCAACCTGCAGGTAAGCCATCCAACTTTTATGCTGAAGCTGCCCTCGCTAATTATCTGAATATGTAGCAAGAGGCTGGTTCGCAGTTCATGATCAACGCTGTGCTCGAGACACTCCGCAGGATCATGCGGGACCCAGCATCCGGCGTCGAGGTTGCAATCCTTCCCGAAATGAGGATTGCATCCGGTGATGGTATTATCATAGAAAATGCGGGTTTCAAGCTGGCCTTGACCGGGGTGGCAGACTTTGGAGTGGTGCGATATCGCACCGAATATAGAGGTAGGTGCACTTGATGTATGCTGAGATTCACTGACTCGGAGAACTGAATTTACTATTTGCAGAGTTCATCCTTGGCCTGAGTTCTTTGAATGTTGACAATATCACCATGTACTCCGATGGCTGTGGCCTCCTAGTGGAGGCCAAATGCCACAGCTCAGACCTTTTGTCACTTGTGTTAGTGGGCCACTACTTCGTATGGCATATCCGAGTTCTCTTGGGTATATACAGCCTGCAGGAAGCAGGGGGAGCATTGTCAATATTAGGAAACATACCTGTGTTCACTGTCTGTCCTCCAACACCCCCAGACCGGGCAGTTTACATCTGCCCTTTTTGCAGTCCTTGTATTGAGTGTCCAATTCAAGTTCGATTTTCTCACCGCACATGGCTTCCCGCATT
>Ga0307510_10002442_pt1 | contig 21101 bp, 28 predicted proteins | sample 12_EM_MG_FD_207224 | JGI IMG/M metagenome (GOLD analysis project Ga0307510, IMG submission 207224) | Populus trichocarpa ectomycorrhiza microbial communities from riparian zone in the Pacific Northwest, United States - 12_EM | ecosystem: Host-associated > Plants > Roots > Unclassified | place... | reverse complement strand
TCCATGTGTCACATACATGATACACCAAGAATAAAATACTTTTTTCCCCTAAGATGTTATGTCCTCAATACAAAATAATTGTTTTATGCCATGTGACTGCTCCTTGTTCTTGACAGTCTGACAGTCTAACAATTAACTGTCCCACGGTCTACAGTCAACTGTCTGAATCTGAGTCTGCTTACAGTTGGAAATTGGACTGTCAACCATCCACTTGTTGGACTGTCTTCACCTGGATTGTTGTATTGCTGTTTGACTGTCAGACCGTCTGTGCCCAGATTGTTGACTGTTAGGACTGACAATCCATCAATAAAATCTTTTTTATTTTAACTAATTGTTTTGTATACTGCGTGAGTGTACACTGAGTTGTACAGGAGTCAGCCGGACAGTCTCACAGTCAAGCATTGACTGTCAACTGTTGACCATCTACTGTCAACACATGACCATCAACCATCCACTATCGACACTTGACTATCAGCCATCTACTGTTGACACTTGACCATCGACCATCCACTGTTGACACTTGTCCATTGGCCATCCACTGTCGACACACAACTGTTGACCATCTACTGTTGACACTCAACCGTTGATCATCCACTGTCAACACTTGACCATCAGCCATCCACTATCAACCATCAACACTCAACTGTCCACTGTTGACTGTTGATACTTGATACTCAACACCCATCTTGTCACACCCCAACTCTTACAGCTGAAGATTTGTAGATCGCTCTTATCATTGGCTGATGTTACAAACATGCACCACCTCAAAATCCCCATTGTTCCACATCACACATATCATGTGCGACCCCTTGCTGATCTGTCTGGGCCTCGTTGCTTCACTCAGGACAGTTTTCATATGTTTCGTTATCTCCTTTCACATTAGACTTTTACTCTCAGCTCTACACCTTTCTCTTTACTTTAGCCTTTACTGTCACATGGTTGCCACCTCACCCCCCCCCCCCCCCATTCATGCCTGCAACCCAAGGACGACCATGCATCTGCCTTACCATTCTCACTGCCAATACCATGCGCTGATGGTGAAAAGATCACCAGGGAGTGTATGCAATGGTATGCAACTGTGGCTAAGAACACTGTGTTGCAAGTTGGGTTCAACAGTACACAACTATTTTTTTTTGTTCTGTATGGTCATCACTGCTCAAGGATGACCACATGTCCGCATTGTCATCCTTGCCACCAAATGCTTCCTGCTGATGGTGGATGCCATGCCATGCCACCTGATGCATAGCTTCCCTCCCAGTCCCCTCTCTGAGTAAGTGCCACTCACTCTTCTTTTCTGCTGTTCTGTATGGTGCATCGTCTCAAAAATGCTTTGCTATACCTACATTGGCCTCCAGCACTCCATGATGCTCATTGGGTGCTGTGTCCTCAAACCCTTGCTTTCATATTTGAGTAAAGATACCATACAGGGCTTTGTAATACATTGACAATAAAAGTACTTTTCATTAAACAATTTACAGTAATGAGCACAAATGGCATGTTTTTAGGGAAGTTCCAACGTAGGGCCCTTGCCTTCAACCTTGCTCTCTTCCAGCTTGCACCTGTATTGGTCAGCTGGGATGATGTACCTGTTGTGCAAGAAGCCAGTTTTGGTGTGGCCCATGGATGTCAAAGTGAAGTGGGAGAGGTGACTTGTGAATCAGCAGGCAGTTCGTCCACCTAAATGCTGTAATGATGGCATATACGCTGAGCTCAGAAATGAGTCATGTGATGCTGGGACCACCTTTATCTGCTGAGGGTGAACCCGCCAATCTTATTGATGTGTCAAGTCCCATGCAACTGTATAGAACTGCGTGATGCCAAGAGTTCAGCCACCCACATCCATCCTCTAGCTGCCATCAAACATATCAGTCAGCCTCTGCCTTGTCATCGCTATCTTGCCTGCTCTCCATTTCCATCTGTCTTGATCCCTCTCCACATTGCTGTCCTCAAATGCTGCTCATCCAACAAGCTCAAAATTGCTACCATCACCTTTCAATTTGTCAATGTTCGCTGGCCGTTGCAACCAAACACGCACCACCTTCGACCTTTGCACTCACACCAGCTTGTTGAGCTTGTCTATGAGAGAGTCAGACACCCATTCAGGATCATGCCAAGCAGGTGATCAAGTAGGAATTGGTTATGGTATATTTTTGTCTCCTTTTCGTATGTTTTTGCTCTCTTCTTTTGTCTTAGCTTCCCTGCTCCCTCCTGCTAGTCCACTTCCTACCTTAATCCAACTAGAGTCAGCCCTGTTTCTTTCCCTTTCGACGTCACACCCACTATCACGCTTTCAATCCCCTATTCACCATCTTCAATCACCTCACCACCTTTTTCTTGCTTACAATGCCGCACTCCTTGTTGCCAGTAGGACCCAAGCCTGTTTCTTATTTTTCATTCCCTTTTTCCCCTTTCACACTCACCATTGCTTGTAGCCTACCATGTTCCCTAGTGCCTCTGAATCATATAAAAACCCTTGCCTTCTGACAAGCAAAAGTCAGGCAATCATGCCCCCTCTCTTCTCATCTCTTGTGTGTCCCTCTCGGCTTCATTTCCACTCCATAGCACAAGCTCCCTCTTCGACTTTAGCCTTCCTATGCTTGCTTCAACCTTAAATGCAGCCAAACAATGTATGTTCACATTTTGCCCTGCTAATTGCTTAGGACCCCTCACGCATCGTTCAGATGTAATGCATTCGTTATTGGCGGTTGAGCAGTTTAACACCCACCATCCCGCTTTATCGTAGTGCCAGTATGTTCTTGGATTTGAGCATACTTGGTTATATTGCCCAGTTAGCCTTCCTCATTTCTGAACTCTTGTGTGGACTTTCCATCTGTGATATATCTGGCTGCCCCAGAGAGACTGTGGGCTTTTTCAAGTTCACCACCTCTTCTTTTATTCCATATTGTTTTCAGTTAATATTTTTAGGTATTATCTGCCCTTGGTTGCCTTCGGCGACCTCGTGCATGCATAGGCAAACTCAGCTCAGGGATAATCAAGGACACTTCACTTGTAGCACCCAGCAACCTGAGGATCAACCCCCACAAACACCAGCACTTGCAAATGCTAGCAGACCCAGCCGATTACAGTGTGCTTTCACTGCAGTATCCTTGCCCTTTCACTTCTCGATTCCCATATCGGAAGCTGTTGCTTGTGCTACTGCCATATTCCAGGAATCCTCATCCAATATACCAATGGCATCACTGATCAATTTGGAAGTTCCCTTGCCTTTGCCCACTCGCTATGTACCACTGCCGCAATATGTAACTGACCCTCTGTTACCTCACCTAGACTTCAGTGCAATCAACCTGGATGACTCTGTACTACTTGGGCCTCCTCTGCCTAGCCCAGCCTCCACACAACCTCTTCAGCTACTGGCTCACAACCCCCTGGATGATGAGTTCTTCTTTACTGACAACAAGCAACTCAGGCAGCAACCCCTACCTCTGCCACCTCATTGACCTCAATCACTGCCTCTACTACTGTGACTACTTCCATGCATATGGCTAGCACCTCAGCATCCCTGCGTGAGACCCCTTCCTCCAGCTCTACGCAATCTACCACCAGCACTCACTATGGCAGCACCTGGTACTTGCAGTGTCTCCAGCATGCCCTACCCACGATCCAAATTTGCACCCTTCTTTTCTGGCGAAGTTGACCAAGATGTCAAAGACTTCTTGGATGAGTACAAGGAAAAGGCTAATGAAAATAACCTCACTGCCACACAGAAGGTGGAAACAGTCATCTGGTATGTCATAAAAACCCAGCACCACATCTGGAAATCCCTTCCAGGGTACATCGACTGTGACTGGGGTGACCTCCAAGCCCAGCTATGCCAGCAGTACGTCAACCCCAGCACTGAAGGCCAGTTCTCAAAACAAAAGCTGGTGGACTTTGTTGATAAGTATGCCCAAAAACACATGGATGACAAGGCTGACATTATCAACTACTACCGTCAATTCAACACCAAAGGTAAGTTTCTCCTCAATTCTGGCAGGGTAACTCAGGGTGAATTCAATGCCATCTTCTGGCACGGTTTCCACCGCGAGGACTGGCATGCCCTCCATGAACGCCTTATCACCAAGCAACCCAACAGGCCACAAGGGTGGGCCTTTGACATCCAAGACGTGCTCAACATTGCAAGGGCAGTATTTTGGGTGACAACAACTTTTATTCACAGGAGCTGCCCCCTCAGAGGGACAACATCAACCACATGTAAGAACAAAGGATGGAGCATAGCACATGCAACATACACAAGGCAGATTGCAATGGACGTGCTCCCAGGTGCATATGTACCCGCGAACCTCCATCCTTTGAAGGTCAAGAGTCGGAGGATGAAGAGGCTCCTTATAGCAATCAAGAGCAACAAGCAAGTTGGGGGCACCAGCACTCATTAGCATACATTGATACAAGAACGGTTTGATTCAAGGACATCAAAGACAAGAGCGAGGATAAAGACTTGGAAGATCTGATCTTCCAGCTCCACAACCTACCAGTATGGGACTGCACATATGCCAGCCTATATGCACAGTGTACATGACGCTTCCCGGATGCTATGAGAGGTATTCCCCAGCCCCAAAGCTACCAGACTGACCTCACCACCTCCTACTTGTACCAGGCCACAAATCCTCCTCCACCAAACCCACAGTTGTAGACACATCCTATTGCACCACCTCCCCTGATGCTGCAAATATGGAGCACGCTGGCTGCAGCTCCCCTGACCTCTGCAAACACAATTCCCACTGCCAACTACTTCCACCCTGGACCATGCATTGAGTCCTGCACCTTTTGTTGCACCAAGGGCCACTGCGTTTGCTCATGTGCCCTTGCAAATGAATACGTCAAATCCAGATGTGCCACCTATGTCAATGACCATATCCACTTGCCAAATGGCCAGCCAGTTCCCTTTGACAGCACTCGACAAGGTCTTAAAGGAAGTATCGACACTTGGCTCACCACACAGAGCACACCCCCTCCAGTGCCAGCCCAAATTCACACCATCTACACATGGGACCCACTGCTGCATTTCAACGCACATCCCCCCTCCGGCAGCCAAATCGAGGAGGTCGTGGAATCCCATATCCTACAGGTAGCGGACACTGTTCCCCAGGTGGAAGACAAGGACCAAGAATTCTCAAATGACATATTTGAAGTCTTCGCTGCCAAGAGGAAGAAGATAGGTAAGGTGCCCAAACTCTCAGCTCCTCTGCCGCCAACTCAAGCCATTCTGCCAACAAACAATGCAAGTGCCACCAGTCCCAGCAACCTTCAGCACACTATGCAATATCGCTACCAGTGTGATGCTAAAGACCACCAACTTGTATTGGAGTTGGGAGAGTATCTTGTGCAGGGCTGACTTTCGCTAACCATGCCCGCTTATATCCTAGCCGCCAGCCCTACCATCTGCAAGGAGCTTTTTGACAAGCTCAAGGTGTGATGTGTGGAGACTAATGGGTATGAGGCTGTGTCTACAGGAGACTGGGAAACCTCCCCTCCATTCGCAACCACCTCACATCGCGCTATAGTACATGATATTGCCACCATTTGCTGCTCAAACCCCAACAACCAAAATCCCAATTTCTGCCTCCCCCTCCAAGAAATCGATGTTGTCATCAATAGCAGCATCAAGGCTTGCTCTGTGCTCAACACTGGATTGCAGATTGTCGTGATATGGCACAACATTGTCCAAACTCTTGGAGCCCCCATCAACCATCAACACCTTATCGAAATGGAGGGAGCAAACAGTGCCACCAACTGGACCATAGGGTGCACAGAAAACTTAATATTGCAGGTTGGTGACATGCTAATCAAAACTCATGCACATGTCGTCAAGCATGCATCCTTCAACATCCTTCTGGGCTGACCATTTCAGCAAGTGGCCAGCTTCTGCTTTGAGGATCTCCCTTCTGGCAAGGTAGAGGTCTTGGTGTGTGACCCCACTGACCCTGCATGCAGAATTTACCTTGCCACTCGCCTGCATGCTGGATGCACGTCAGCTGTAAAAATGGTCTTGGTCCGCAATGCTTCAGCCTTAGCCTTGCCCCTTCCAGCTGTGCCGACTGCTGCACCACATGCATTATTGCCTCTTCTACCTGCAGACCCCTCCATCCTTGTCCTCAAGTACAAGCAAGTTGACCAGAAAGTTTGACCTGTCGCCACAACCTTACCTGAAGAATTCTGCAATGTCTGCTGCATCCCAGAAGACCCCCTCCTCATGCTTCTGCCACTGCCAACTCATCCACTGGACTTCATGCCAGGGGAATGCCTCATGCAAGAACACCTTGATGCACTCAACCTCAACGCCAACAACTTCCTCTGGCTGGAAGAACTCAAGCTTGTACAGTTCATCCTCAGAACCAACAAGAAGGCACTAGCTTGGACGGAAGCAGAGAAGGGAAGGTTTTATGATGACTATTTCTCCCCTATCAAAATTCCTGTTATTGAACATACCCCTTGGATACACAAGAATCTTCCTATTCTGCCAGGTATGCTTGCGGATGTCATCAAGATCTTTTGGGAGAAAATCGTGGCAGGAGTTTACAAGCCTTCTGACTCCTCGTATCGCTCATGCTGGTTTTGCATCTACAAAAAGAGCAGCGCCCTTCACCTTGTCCATGACCTTCAACCACTCAATGCTATCACCATCCACAACTCCAGAGTCCTGCCCATCCCAGATCAAGTTATCGAAAGCATGGCAGGTTGATCATGTTATACAATGCTTGACATCTTTGTCAGCTATGACCACTGCACCCTCAACATTGCATCTTGTAATCTGACCACTGTCCAGTCCCCCTCAGGTGTGGTGAGATTGACAACCTTACCTACAGGTTGGACTGACACCTTAGCCATATTCTATGCTGATGTCATCTTTATACTCAAGCCCAAGATCCCTAACCCCACCTTACCCTTTGTTGACAACACTACCATCAAGGGACTGAAGACGCATTACAAACGATCCTTGCTAACCCACAGATCCATCGCTTCATTTGGGAGCACCTCAATGACATCCACCATATATTCTACTGGTTCCTCTGTGCTGGAGCCACCATCTCCGCGATGAAGCTCTTCATCGCAGTCCCTGCAGTCACCATCCTTGGACACAAGTGCAATTATGAAGGTTGCATTCCTGACGACTCCAAAATTAACCAGATCCGCAACTGGCCCAGCTGCAAGAACCTCACTGATGTCTGCACATTCCTCAGCATCACAGGATACATGCACATTTGGATCAAGGACTTCTCCTCCATTGCTCGCCCTCTCACTGACCTTACATGCAAGGGCACCCCCTTCACATGGGAGACACTGCATGAACAAGCCATGTAGGCCATCAAAACTGCCATCATTGAGTCCTCTGTACTCATATCCATTGATTACACAACTGATCACGCTGTTTACTTATCAGTTGATTCCTCTATCTGTGGAGTAGGATGGATTCTCGCACAGGATTGCCCTGATGGACGCTGCCACCCCTTGCACTTCAGTTCCATCTCCTGGAACAATCGCAAGTCCCACTGTTAAGGGCCAAGGACCCTAAGGTGCGATGTGCATGGGTTTGTATAACAGTGGTGGGACTTGTATGTCTAGGGATCGCAGGTAGTGAACACTGGCCCTAGGATGCTGCTGGGGTGGCTTGTCTGCATATGTGCATGATGGCAATGACAATGTCAGGATATGCTAGACAAGTAGAGGATACAGCAATTACTGTAGCCTACAGCCAGTGTCAAACAAGAGCTCTCTAGTGTCTGGGTAGATGTTGAGTGTGCATGTTACTAACTGTGCCTAAGCAAAGTGCTTGGGATAGAGAGGGAAAGGATAAGGGGAGAGTCTCAACAATGTTTGAGACAACTTAGAGAAGGCTGGGGAAGCTACAACACTTGGGATTAAACCAAGTCAGGCTTAAGGCCCAACTCATAGAAACACAAGGGTTTATATACATGTGAGGAGGCGCTATGACTCAAGCCTAATACCACAAGTACCTGTACTAGTAACAAGTCATGGCTCAAAAGATAGAGTCATATACTGCGGAACTGACTTGTGCATGAAGGTAACAAGGAGGGATGTTACGATCCTGGGCCCTACCACCAATTTTCCGCTATTTTTCCACCATTTATTCTGTGCTCTCGGTCACTCGTTCCCCACTCGTTCCCTTACGTGCTGCTCGGACTGCTACTGAATCACCTGACAAGTCACCTAATGGATCACCTGACCATTCCGCAGTCAGATATCACATGCCATCACTCTGCAGCATCACCATTTAACCTATTATGGATTGCCAGCTTATTGCCATGTCATGATAGACCGCCAGCTCATAATGGAGCTATACTTAGAACTGCCAGCTCATGATAAACCTTACTATACATGACAGTATTATTCTGTGACTCCTGTGACCCGTTACTTCCTACTTGTATATAAGCACTCGTACTTTTAGCAGTTAGGCCCTAAGCCTAACTTGGTTTTCAATCCAAGACTTGTAGCTTCCACTCAGGACTCTCAGAGTCAAACAGCCTGAACCCTCAGTTGCTTCAACCCCCTCTTGAAGCTCTCCCCTTTCATTATCTATCAGGACATTCAGAAGTCGCCCTTATCATCGGGGACTTACTTGTTATACTGTGTAGCCAACCGGTACCGTGCTACTCACATGATCATTGCCTCAGGAGGACAACCCACTGAGCAATCCCAGTCGTTGCCAAACCAACCCACACATGTCGCGTCTTTAAGGCCCTTGGACCTTAACAAGGGAGTCAATATGAGTAGTGTTTAAAGGTCCAGTCCATTGGACTGGAAATTTAACCTGGACTGGACTGGACTGGACTGCAAAAGACTGGACTTCAGGTCCAGTCCAGTCCAGTCTTTGACCAGTCCAGGTTAAGGTCCAACCATCACAATATTTTTACAAAGACTGCAAAAAACTGGTCTAGACTAGTCTAGACCGGTCTTTTGGCATGCAGAAACAAGTGGCTGTGAATGCTGACACAGACACAAGGAAAATTGACCCCTCAGGCATTGGCATGCAGAAATGAGGGGCACCTGACATGGACATGAGGGAAGTCAACCCCTCAGATGTTGACAAATAAAGGCACAGGAGAGGGTCAGCTGTAAATGCCGACACTGACACAAAAGGAGTCGATCCTCTGCACAAATAAGGGGGAGGGGGTGAACACTGATGCGGACACAAAAGATGTCGACCCCAGGCATTGGCATGCACAAACGAGGGAGGGGGGCATGAACATCAATGCACACGCAAAAGATGTCGGCATGCACAAATGAGGGGGGGTGTAAACACCAATGTAGTGTGATAGCTGTCGACCCCTCATGTGTTGGCATGGACAAGTGAGGGGGGTGGGCTGTGAACACTGATGTGGATGCAAAAAAGGTCGACCCCTCATGCGTTGGCATGGACAAGTGAGGGGGGCGGGTTGTGAACACTGATGCGGACGCAAAAAAGGTTGACCGCTGAGGTGTGGCATGCACAAGCGAGGGGGAACATGGTGGAACATGGCTATGAACACCGATGCCGATGCAAGGGAAGTTGGCACTCGGGCGTTGATGTGCACAAACAAGGGCATGCCAGCCCAGGCTGAGGGAACTGCTAGCATTGGGCCTGCAGATGGGGCTGACAAGCCACTGCCGCCTGACCCAAGGTGTTGGGGTCCAAGGCATATGACAAGACCGGGCGCAGGCATGAAATGATGCCACGAGAGGTGCCAACTGAGCGCAACAAGGGAAGGCCCGGCTACTGCAAATGGTGCTGTGAAAGGGCAAGCACATGGTTGAGGTAATGCCATGAAAGGACAAGTACAAAGTCAACGCGCTGTTACAAGGGAGCCTGAAGAAGGGCAAACCGGCTGGGGGGGGACCGTCAAGCTGCAGAGGGCCTGCAAGGTCAATGAGAATGATATGGTAGGTATCGACGCCCACAGTGAAATACACCTGGCCACCAAGAGAATCATTCAGGTAGCACCATTGTGACAAAACAACCATGCACCTGTACCCACATTCCATCCTCCCTTCCTGCCATCAAGAAGTCGATCTATTTCATCTTGAGGCCCGTTAAGAGGGGCAGTGCTGTCCTGGGAGATTCGAAAAATGGATTTGATGTTCATGCAAGTGACCAAGTGGCTGTCACACTCATGTCGCACCACATGGTCGTGTCACGCAGTCATCCTACACATGCACCCTCAGAAATCGGAATAGAACAAATTAATTGCATATGACATGAGTGGCCACCTGGTGTGAATATGGTCCTGCTGATAATGCATGAGTGAGATAGAATGCCAGAAACTTGATCACGAACAACTCACCTTGTTACAATGAAAAAACAAAAACAAACCAAAAGACCAACTTGGACTGATTGTAACTGGTCCTTGTCAAGACTGGTCAAGACCGGTCTGTAGACCGCAAATGACCGGAATGGACTGGTCTTCTTCAGTCTGGTCCAGTTAATGTCACCTCATCACCAGTCTGGTCTGGTTAAGGTCCTGGTTAAGGTCAAATCCGGTCTGAAAACTGGACCGGACCGGACTTTTAAACACTAAATATGAGTCGCAAAAGAGGGGAAGGCTATGAAAGAAATAGTAAGTGGGCTGAGAATCCGGAAGCAAGGCTAAAGTAAGCAATAGAGACGAGTCAGGGGTAGGAATAGAGTCATGTGAGGTCAGGTGAGGGAGTATTAGGTGATGTGCAAGTGACTTGGGAGCAGGTGACATAGGATAGGTGACTTTGAGGAGCAGGTGACTGGAATGGCATGTGACTGGTCATGTGGGTGGTCAGGTGACTAGTCAGGTGATTGGTCATGTGATTGAGATGGATGGGTGATTGGTCATGTGATGGGAAAGGCTTAGTAAGCAGGTGGAAAATGAAAAATACACCCTGCATAAGCCCAAGAACATAACACCCACTACTCACAGGCAAAGTTAGAGCTTTACAGCCTCTTCTGCGCCCTCCACACCTCCCACCTCTACCTTATTGGCACCCCCAACCTCATTGTAGAAGTTGACACAAGCTACATCAAGGGTATGCTCCGCAACCCTGACATTCAACCCAATGCCTCCATCAACAGATGGATTGCTGCAATCTTGCTGTTTGACTTCAAGCTTGTCCATGTACTGGCTGAAAAGCACAAGGGACCGGATGGACTCTTGTGATGTGAACCTGCTCCAGGTGAAGATGAACTTGATGACCCCAAGGATTGGGTTGACACCGCTCTGGCCCTTGGCATATGGGTGGTGAGTTGGCTCAACACCTCACCTGCTAATGCACACAGCACAGATACCCTTGTCTTATCCTTGGAAACCAATGGCAAAGAAGATTCCGCCCTGCTTACTCAACCCTGCCACAACCGCTGCCTTCTCATGTGTTACCACACTGGCAACTTCATCCCCACCAACACACCACACACTACCAACAGCTGCCACCTACTTATCACTGACACCTTGCACTCGATGTCACACCCCAACTTAGAAGAATCTGGTGCCGTCGGAAATAACAACAATGTCAATAACAATAATCTTGCTATCCTCAACAACACTGTTCTCAACAACATCATCAACAGACCTGACCTCCATTCAGTCACCCCTCAAGCCACTGACTCTTCAGACCCCAACTCTTCAGACCACAACCCTTTTGACTCTGAGGCCTCTAATGTTGACTCTGCACCCATCAAATTCTCAACCAGTGACAAGGCAAACAAGGCCAACACACACTGTGTGGATTTTACAATATATCCTATGGATTCATGCTAAATCTTGAAATCTGATTGGCCAGCTGTCAGTGCCTGTCAGAAACTGAATTGGAATAAATTGTAAAATCCACACAGTGACAGAGATCAACTGCATCCAGCAATACCTGTTGTGGATGAAGTCCACACCATCTAGAAACCCAGTCCAAACCCCTACAAGAACCACAAGAACCACCCCTAAACCGAGCTATAGCCAAGTGGCTATCCAACATCCTCCAGGGCCCATGACAAAGCCTGGTCAATGACCAGCAACCAAAGAGAATCTTTGACCACGTGACCCTGGGAAATCCCCACCACATGACCTAGCACGTGACTCATCACGTGACCTACAAGCCCTCAAGCAAGCACATGACTTAACAGCATGTGACCGTGGGAACCTAACACATGACCTACCAAGGGATTGGTCATCTGCACGATTACCTGATCATATGCGCTTTCTATGCACATCTTGTCTGTTGATTAACATGTGGAAAACCGTGGGAACGATCAATGGTTGATTGAGAATCAACAAAGTCACAAGACTTACTGCAGAACTGCAGCACAGTCTGCAGTTCATCTATTATTAGTTTGTGTCTATTCTTAGCTCAAGTCTCACCCATCTCTTGTATTACTACCTGCCCTAAAGGGGCACATGTCCACCCGTCTCTCTAGATTATGCCTACCCTTAACTATGCACAGACCACCCTGTATTAGTATATAAGACCTGCGAATTTGTATGAACAGTCCTCAGACTGTTCTCTTGTCTACCCCCACACTGGAGCCTCACAAAGCTCCCTCATCGTTAGCAGCTCGCCCCCCATTCTATACAGTCCCACCTGTTATAATCCACCCCAATTTTTCTCATCCTTGTCGGACCCCCTCCTCGTCACCCTACCTATGCCTAAGCGACCACTACCATCGAACCCATCATCCCTACCAGACCTGCCACCGCTACCACCCAGTGAACCATCCAAACTATCGTCACCCCTTGATCAGCCCCCAGTCAAGCCCCTAGTCCCTGTCCCATGGAACATCCATCATTGGGAATACTCCTCAATGGAGATGTACCAAGAGCCACCCCCAGTAGAGAATCCACTGGAAGATCCAGACAGTCCCATGGAGGACGTGCCGCCCTTAGAGCCAGAACCATTCATTCCATATGAACCTGATGTCCCTGGAGGCAACACGCATGCCTTGTCCCCAGAAGAGTCCCCCGTCATACCATGGCAAGAGTACCTTGCCCCAGATAGTCCTGTGTCCCACAAGCACTCCCTGTCACCTACAAGTCCCTCTTCAGCACCCATATGCCAACGCACTAGTAGGAAAGGCAGTTACCAGTCAATCACCCCTTCTGCCTTGTTGCCCATAGCTGGCACCTCGCCCCAGAGTCAGGGCTACCAGTCGACCTCCCCCGAAGGATCCGCAGACAATCCCTCATCCACGCAGAGCTCTGCAGATGACACGGATAGCGACATGGCCCTTAATTGGGTCACCATCAATACGGACTACCTTAAAGGGTAGTTGCTTACACTAGACGCCCATTAAACCAGAATGGGCATGCGGAGATCAGATCTCCTCGGATCAGCCTCAAACCTCGTGGTCGTCATCGCATCATGACGATGCTTCTCTTCTTGGAATGACCCGCTGCCATTGTTCGACCCTTAAAGATGGATTAGGCAACTTGTCACTTTATCATTCGCTCTCGCTCATTCTCTATTGTTCGACTCATACAGACCGCAGCACTTGTCCGCGGAGTACCATACGATACAGACAGCCCCCTCTTGACCAGAAGTACCTACCTTAGTGACCATGGCCCGTGCGCGGTCGTGCCTGTATATAAGCGCCCTGTATTTCGACAGTCAAGCCCTAAGCTTGACTTGATTCTCAATATCAACATTCTTGAAAGCTCCCCAAGTGCCTCCCCTTTCCCTCATCTCTTACATAAGCCACTCAGAGTCGTCTCTAGCAAATACTAGAGACTTCTACTATCTTCAAGTACTTGCCACCAGTTCACTCTTAGTACAAGTCGTACTATCAAGGCCCGTTGAAGCCTTAACACCACCTCTCCTTGCCTTTTGCCTCTTCCTCCTCAACATCTCCTTGCTGCTCCTTTGGATCAGTCACCTTCAACTTCGTGCCATTGTTAAGTCTTGCTACCTATAAGTAGTGAGTTCCTGACACTAGAACAGTCTCTTATTGAAGCTGACTGTTGTCAGAAGTGTCCTCTCCCACTTCCTCCGTCGCCTCCTGGTCCAACCTTGACAATGTCTACCAGCTCAACATCCAAGCTGCTGGGCAAGCCATTGAAGATTTCCTTCGGTCGCCCACTCAAACTTGGACACATCACTACCCGTCACCCTCCCAGCCCAGCCCCGCCTTGTCCTTTGGGGATCACAATCCTGCTTTTATCGCCGCCATCACCACTCCCCAGTCCCCCATCCTCTTCTCCCCCATCCTCCAGTACCCAGGGTACACCGACACCATTTCACCTGGCATCTTGTTGGTCAACCCATTGACCAACTCCCCCATCATCCCACAGTCCCCTACCTACCACATCCGCTCCCTGTCCCCTGACTTCCCCACTCCCAAAGGTTTCCTCAGCCTTATCAATGAGGCCATTGCCCAACTTGAGAAGCAAGAGAACCGCCCACTGGTTCCCACCACTCAAGACGCCTTTGCCCATGCCCATCTTGATCATGACCTCTGCAACCACATCCCCCTTGATGACATCACTGTCGAGACCCTCCCCAAGCCCATCCTCTTTGCCCCCATCTACCACGCCCTGTCCCCTCGTCCCCCTACCCCACAACCACCCACTCCTCTCCCATCTCTTCCCGTCAAACCACCGTCTGACTCTGTTGCCGCTGCCCTTTTTCCCCAGCTCTTCACCACCCCTATCTGCACCACCGCCGCTGACTGCCACCCACACCAATACACAGTCATTTATCAGAACGACCAGAAGCTTTGGTACCCCCAGGAAGAATTTATAGATAAGGACTTCCTTCACCTAATCCCGCTCCACAGTGATATTGCCAACTACCCCGCTGCATACATCACTCCATTCCAAGCCCCCACCTACCACAACATCCTCATCCATTCCTTTGGTACCTTACTTCCCCCCATCCACATGTGCGCCAAGGTTGGCCACCACCCTCACTCCACCCATTTCCCCTTTGGATATTTAGAGTCATCCTTTTTGGACTCTATCAAGTTCCTTTTCTCTCAGTTCCCGCCCACCTGGTTGCAAGAGTTCGAAGGTTGCCAAGTACCATTGGTAGCTTACGACTTTTTAGACAGACACGTTGCCCTTCTCTGTGGACACTTACATTTCACAGAAGAAGGTATTTTCTTTTTAAACCGAATGACTCACATTGAGGACTTGTTACATACACAGCCTCAATTTGCTTGGTTCACTTGTCTTTCTCGGGTGCCTGTTAACCCCTTTAACTTTATTTCGCCTCCCATAGAAACTCCTTTGTAATACTTAGTAATAGTGTTGCAGCAGCTCCAGCTAATTGTCAGCTAAAGCTAGAGCCGGAGCCAACTGCAACACTAGCCGAGCTGAGCCACAGGTGGTTGAGCCGCCCATTTTAGCCGACTCCCAGTGAGCTAGCTTACTGCCAGCTTGGGCCAGCTAAGCCAGCTAAGCCACCACCTTTTTTTTGCTCTTTGATGCATCAGACACCATTGCCATTGCCATCACCACCAGCCTGTCCCTGTTGGGACTCACCACACCACAGACATGATGATGGCCTGTTCCCATCCCCACCTCTCCTTGCGGAAATGATGACTGACACAATGACAGTCAAAGTGGTCACAGCCACAACCATCACAAGTCACCCCCTGCCAGGTGGTATTGTTGGCACAGCAACTCAGTCTTGGGCCATACACTACCTGTCCTCACCCTCTCCAACCAGTGGGTGTCCCACCAGGCTCCCATTTTTTTGTGTCCTGACCAGTCCTCCTTGCGAACTTGACTTTTTTTGCTCAACTCATGGTGACTCTCTGATGAGTAGGACCACGCAACGCCTCCTCACACCCAATGCAATGCAAATGCAAGTTCAACGTCACTCCTCACCTTGTATGGGTCTGTCGCCAATCCATACACACACAGTCAACCAGCTGACCCCCCAATTTTGCACATCCTCCCTCTGCTGAATGTGCCAGATGTTGAGCTGGTGCCACCACCATGATGTGTTGGAGGAAGGCCCCCATGTTTCAAGCGCACCCCGTCATGCTCATCCTCTTGCTGACCCACTTTCTTTCTGTATCCTGAACAGTCCCAACCTCTACTCTTTCCAACGAGTGAGTGCCCACTGCTTGCTCACTTAATTTCATGTTCTGATGTCGGTGTTCGCCATCTTTGAGGACCGTTTCTCCCTGTGCAAAAAACTCTAGCCATTGGTATCCTACTCAAGGTGTGTCCATCCCGTCCCTCTACTAACACCTCCCCACTTCAGCCCATGAGGACCCCTCCCCTACACCATCCTTGTTGTCATCTTGCTCCTCCAGCATGAAGGCGCAATGACACTAAACCAATGTAGTCCCACATTTGTTTGGTTATGGCCCCGCCAAAGTGTGCTCCTCATGGCCGCGCTCTCTTACACGCCGTTTGTTGCACATGTCTCAGGTAGGAGAAGACGGCTACATGGGCTTGTACTTCATCCCCGGCCGCTCACCCAAGCACAGCTTCTCACACGATGGGTACATTGCCTGAAGCCCGACATGTTCGTTGCCCGCTGACTGACGCATACGCGAGCTGGAAGAGGGCAAGGGTCGAGAGCAAGGAGTGCAGGCACAGGCTGCTTGTGAACATGCCTGTGCTCATGCAAAGTCCCACGTTGGAACCTCCCTGAAAACATTCCATTTGTATTCATTACCGTAAATTGTTTATAATGTACTTTCTTGTCAATGAACTATGAAGCCCCTGCATATATATCTGTACTCAAATATGAAAGCAAGTGTAACGTAGACACCAGGTCTACATGTGAGTTCAAGAGTTGTCCCAGATGTGAGAGAGAAAGCTAGAGGCCACATTCCCGAACTTAGCAAGAACGCGCAGACAATGAAAATGGGAGAAGTGTGGATATTGGTGTGTTGACGTCAATGTTAGCAAGTCCCCTGAGACGTTGTTGAGATGGGGCGATGGTGACAGTGATGGTGATAGATAATGGTGGTGGTGGTGATAGTGGCAGCAAGCTACGGTGAGGATGGACAATGGCAAGGGCAGTCAAACAGAAGCACACAGAGAAAGAGAAGGAAATGGGCCGCAGTTGCCCTCAGAAGCATGCAAACAAGAAAGGATGGGAGGATGGGCAGCAATTGCCTGGCTCTTGACAAAGCCAGATGCGGGGTTTTATTAAGCAGAGCATGGTCCTTACACAACAAGTACTCTACACGCAGAAGTGAGTAGAAGGGGGGAAAGCTAACAAGACGAACGGTTCAGAGATACTGCTGGCGACAGACTGCGTAGTGTCATATGCAATAAAGTCTGTGTCCGAAAAATGTGAAAATCTACTGAATAGTCGTGAGGAGCACGACATCGAGCATAAAGGTGATGAGGGTAAGGGGCATCGTGGTGAATATCAAGGATAAACTCTAGATCGAATGGGGAAACTGGGAATTGGAGAGCGGACGAGTCTAAAATGAAATAAGGTTGAAAACATACACAATAAAATCCGGCAATCCTATATACGACCTGAAAACCCTTCCAGTTCTTGAAGAGTCCAGACCAAGGTATGGTCAGCAAGGGCAGCGCAAGGCGTGTGCAACATGGGCCAATGGCTTTTCGTGTCTTGAAGTCGGCCAAGGCAACACGGGCGATCTGCGAGTCATCGGCCAAGAGGACCGGGGTGCAGCGAGCTGGGCGGCTTGGCTGTTTGAGGCATGACTTCAATCTCTTGACGACAAGGGTGAAAGATGGGCAAGACAAGAGGGACAAGGACAAGGAGGTGGCGCAAGTGGAGAAGAGGAGGGGCATGTGGGGAAAATGCGATGTGGTGAGTTTGCGCACATCAAGACGGGCCAGTCCAAGGGGGGAGATCACATGTGTGTCGGGCAAAGCGGAAAGTAGGCTTTCCAAACACACCGCGGCCGCTGGAGGGCCCAATTGTGTCTTCTTCACACTATCATGACGTGCTGATGGCCTTGCAGTCATCCACTCATCCATATGCGATTACCTGTGTGCAGAAGGTAGGCACTCCTTTCTCCCTTTTCGTCATTTTTGTCCCTTCCTCTACACGAGGACGCAGCCGTAAATGGTCTTGAAATACCCACCACACACTCCGTCTCCATCATATAGGAACACCTTGAGCATTCCTGTTCCCTTGCTGGTAACTTGGGCAAGTCCAGCTTAACTCAGGAGGATTAGCCCTCCATCCAGGAAAGGGCAAACGTAGAAGAGATGATGTGCTCCAAGTACTTGGTGATCAGGAAGTGACCCCAAGGGCCCAAGTTGAAAATAGCATTTATGAAAGTACAGTAGCAATATTAAGAATACAGGCCATGAAAAAATGAAATGATATCCATGGCAGTTGACGATCTCTGTTGCTAATCGGGGTTGGTATCCATGATGCAAGGAAATCGCGTGATAAGGATGCGCATGGCGGCTCTGTGATCTGGACATACGTGGTAGAGCAGTAGAAGAGACAGCACCATGTCCATGCGTGGGAGCATACTGGGGGTCAATCTCACCACACTTGAGGTGCAATAAGAGATTGTGCACAAAAGCCTGCTTGCACCTGTATTGGGACACAGTCAGTCAGTGGCAAGTGTTCCGGAAATTGTGTCATCTTGAGACAGATGAACAAACACTCACTGGGCATTGTTGAGTACGACAGAAATCGAGTCGGACCCACATCACAGCAGCTTTGGTGTCATGCATGACCAAGGCAAGATTCGCGCTTGTCATCTTAATGGCAGCCATTAAGGAACAGTTGCAAGCTGATGACAAACAGCACCACACAGCGGTTGGCTGTCGGCAGCCGCTCAACGGCGGCACAGCATGCCTCTGCGTCACTTGTGAACGTGATGCAGTCATTGTACATCTCCGGAGGTATGAGCGGGTCAACCAGTTCACACAACCAGTGTTTGAATAGCGATGTGGATACATGCGGATCATCAACACCCTTGAGCGTGTATGATCTGCGATCAAGCCGCATATCGAGAGCAAGAGCAGTGGTGGGGGGTGAACGCAATAACCACAGGGAGGTGAGGGCACAAGAACTAGACGTTGAGGAAATAATGATATCAGGAAGAAAAAAGCAACACCAAGGTCGATATTAAGGAAATAAATTGATCGACGCAAGTCCAGGGTTTTTGAATGAAGATCCCAATGGGTTGGACTCAAGGTGTTACGTTCTTGAGACTCCAATTTCATTTTTCACTTGCTTACTAATACTTTCTCATCACATGACCTGTTCCCACCCCCTTTCCATCACATGACCTTACCACCTGACCGCTTACCTATCATTCTTACCATGTGATTCTCTTTGGCTATGCACGTGACTCATACTGACTCCAACCTAGTAGCATGTATCCTAGGACTCACGCGTGAGTCAGTTCGACTCGGAATGACTCCATACTTTGTACGATGACTCCTTACTAGTACGGGTACTAGTAGTATTAGGCTCGAGTCATGGCAGCTGCCCAGATGTATATAAGTCGACCTTATATCCTAGAGTTGGGCCTTAAGCCTGACTTGGTTTAATCCCAAGTGTTGTAGCTTCCACCGCACTTTCAGTTTTCGCCCGCATCCCTTCTAAATTGTCTCGAACATCGTCGAGACTCTTCTCTACTTCTTTCATTATCACCACTAGTGTCTTGCATGCGTGCAGACCCGTCATACCAGCGCATCCAAGGGCCAGTGTTCGCTACCTGCAATCCCTTGAAGTACAAGTCCTGCCGCCGTTATACAAACCCGTGCATGTCGCACCTTAGGGTCCTTGGCCCTTAACACAAGGCAACCGATGAAATTTCAACCTGGATACTGGCAGTAAGACGATAAGCGCTTTAACAACGCTTATACAACTTACCTGGAGGATGCTGCAACTCAATGCAAGGCAGCCTGGCCCTTAAAGGCGGGAATAGGCAGGACATCTGGGCTAGGCGAGTTCTGGAACTTGGAAGTAGCCCAAAAGTCCCTCTTGCTGCCCAAAGGCGTGGAGGCTGCCAAAGAGATGCGGCGACGAGGGAGATCATAGTTGGCTTTGAGCTCGGTGGAACCATCAGAAAGAGCAGAGGATGTGTTATCCTCATCCATGGAGAGATTGAAAACCCCCTTGCTTGGGGAACGGACATGTTGCTGCTTGCGCTCCAAGGTGGGTGAGGATGTCGGTTTGGGGTGGAATAGGAAGCTCAAGAAAGTGCTGGTCAACGGCGCAGTGTGGGGACTGTCATCATAGACTGGTGACTGCTGCCAGGTGACGTGGCCAGCCTTAGGATGGGTGGGGGTGGATGGAGCAAAGACATCATCATCCTCGGCATCAGTCAGATCATCACAGATGGGGAACGTATCCCTAGTCACCTCGCTTGACTGGATGCTCGACAACAAGGGAACAGTTGTGCCAGCCTTTGCACCATTTGTGCATGGGGATCGGGACTTGAGGGGGAGGGGTCGCCATGGGCAGTGGATCCGTTGCCCTTGGTACAGGAGCGGGGGGTTGGGAAGCAATGTTCATGGAGTTGTGGTGGTGAATGGCCAGGGGTGGTTGAGGCAGGCCTCCACAGTGCCTCCACGTATAGCCTGGTATCAAGCCGTTGCCAAGATGATCTCCAAGCACGGTGCCCCAAGATCGTACCACCCTGACTAGCGCTACGCCTGGGCCAAGGACACCCCCTGCAGCCTTGAGGCAGTGATACTGAAGCTGGGCGATGTGAGGTCCCTAGCGCCTGTTGGCTTGAACAAGGTGACGATGACGTCCTGCTGCCTCCTCCCACAGAGTACTCCCTGTCCCCGCGACCCCAAGCAGCCAAATATGTACACCAGCTAATGCACAGCAACTGGTCTGCCCCATCACATGTCATCGCCAGCCTGCCATATTCTCTGATCATCGTCGATGACCCCGATGCCCGCAACGCATTTTCGTATGGTTTCGGGCCAGACGGACCTGAGATGGTGTGGGAGGCATCATTATCTTTTCCAGTTTCCTTGATGACATCCTCTTGAAGAACAAATTGGCCGCGCCAGCGGGATCCCCTAACAGCGGCAACAGTGGTCATGGCACGTCGCTCTGGTCCAGGCTCTTTGGTAGCCTTTTTTTTGCTGCCCTGCCGACGCCAATGTGGATGTACCATCCGACGCCGGAGCAGACAGCTGAACTTGAGATGCTGCTTGCCCATGAGCTGTCCCACCTTGTGCTGTCCCATCACCTCGAGACGCTCTTGTCCA
>Ga0307510_10002441_pt1 | contig 21104 bp, 15 predicted proteins | sample 12_EM_MG_FD_207224 | JGI IMG/M metagenome (GOLD analysis project Ga0307510, IMG submission 207224) | Populus trichocarpa ectomycorrhiza microbial communities from riparian zone in the Pacific Northwest, United States - 12_EM | ecosystem: Host-associated > Plants > Roots > Unclassified | place... | reverse complement strand
ACAGGATTCAGCAGGCTCAGATGTTTATGCACAGCAATGAACGAAGCCACCGGTTAACATTTGAACAGTACAATTATCTAGATGGTTTGGGATGGCCATCCGATAAGTTGACAAGCCAAGCACCTCTATCTGACCATGCTAGATAGCTTTCCAAATCATTATATCTGGGGTTCCTATAAATAGCCCATCAAGGTCAAAATAGTAACTCTCTGATTGGATGACTTACTGATCCAAAGAAAAGCTACTGCTGAACAATTCAGAGCAACAAAATAGTATGATCCCCATGTAAAATTCACATTCCCCACCGATAAGTTTGGGGTTTTGAACTATGCATACCTTGCACAACTTCATATGATGATGAGCTGTTGCGTAGACTAGTAACACCAATCTTCAGAAGTCCTGAAACCTGTTTGATGTACTGAGTGCTGGCATGCACATATGCCAAGCTTTGGCGTGAGAAAGAACCATTTGCAGGCACACGAGGGGCGACACGGATTTTTCGAAAAGTTTTCCAAGCAGAAGAAAGCGATGACTGAAACTTGGATAAGCGATACTGGACCACATCCAATTTTAGCTTTGGTGCTGAAAGAGCTGAAATACTACAGCCACTGGGAGGGTCGAGACTTGTTTTAACTTTACGGACTGCACAACAAATGAGATAAAAGGACAGCTGAGAACAAGTATTTTGATGGTGAAGATGTTGATTCCGGGATAAGTATTACCTTGCACCTTCATCTTCCCAATTATTTTCTTAGGCTTTGGGGCAGCTCCCTCACAAACAAGCTCAGAAGAGCGCTTTGCCAATAGTTCCTCTTCTGATTGTAGTAGCACGTGATGTACACTGTCATATACAAAAAATGGGAGCTACAGTGAGATTGTGGGAAGTTACAAATTAGGAATTTAAGGGATCTTCACAGTGATGCTATAACATGCATGGTTACCTTCAGAATAAAATGATATCACATAAAGATTCTCCAAGTAAGAGAGCAAAAATGGACTTTGTTCTTAAATCTCAGACACTAAACAACACATTGATATGCTATAGTAAACTTCTTCACAGACTTTGGAGGACTTCCATTAATTCATAAACCTCTAATTTATACTTTGGGAATTGATATGGTTTCATCTGGAAAATAAATTTGCTTCAAAATTCATGTTGTTGTCTAAAAACAAAATGAGCATTGCACTGTTTTCTCCTAATTATATACAAATTCTTACACATCAAACCTGATGAAAACGACCTGGATGGCCCTTGAACTAATGGCTGCTAAAGCATCTCATCATAGAATATCACACAAAGCAATTATAATAAAAAAAAGGGGCAGGCACAAGTGTCCAGGTCAAAAAAACTAGTATGTCAGTCTGCTTTCTTAATGCTCCAGCAGCCCTAGGTCTGAGCCAAAACATTATAAATGCATATCAAAATATAAAACTGGTAATACCTTGAAGGAAAAGGAACTAAAAAATTTTCTGCACTCTTGCAACAGTATGGTGGAATTCAAGAATTCTCAAATATTTTTAAGTCAGAGGACATCCCATTCACTTTGTTGCATTTGCCTAGTCAATCAGATATTCTTCTTTTTATAGGAGAAAAAGGAAAAGGAAAAGGCAAACTCACCTAAATGCCTCCCGTAGTAAAGCACATTCATTTTCCAAGAACATTGGTGCTTCCATGCAACCCCTAGCCCAAGCATGAAGGCAAAGCCGCACGCACCCATCATATGCAATTACAGCATGCCATGGCCCCAATGCACTGTGTTAAATTTATAAAAATTATTAAAAATTTAATGAACAGAAAAAAAGGCAAAAGATGAAATATCAGTTTTATCTTCTTCAACATCTACAATTATTGCATTAGTTACACAATACCTTGCATGAAATGTTGGGACTCGAGCTGGGTTTGAGCCAGATGTGCCAGCTTCTGCACCAGCAGTTGCTCTGTGAATGAAGAAAAAATATAAAGAAATTTATATGATTTATTTAAAATAAACAATTAAAAAGCCCATTTCAGTGAAATACCAATAAAGGGACTTCTAAAATAAAGAGCAGTTGCATCAGTTCAGCTAATACAGAGCCACTATTAGAAAAGCTTCACGGACCTTACAAACTTATCTGGATTCTGGTCTCCACTATTGTCCTTCAGTTCAACTCCGGTTGCATTTTTTATTTTATTTGGATCATTATTGGTATAGAGACCATGTGAATTTTCAGGGCCAGCTGCTTCATGTATTCCAAATGCTTTTTGGGCACCTTCTTTAATTTCCTGACCTCCACAAAATGGAGGCGCACTGGGAATGTCATCATCATGAGAAAATTTATTATTCTTCAGGTTTCTGGAATGCAAATCCTGCAAACCAACAAGCTCAGCAACTAAAGTCTGTAAAAACATGAAAGTGCAAAAACCATGCAGAAAGCTTATCCTGTAAAAATGAGCAGGTAATAGATGAAGGATGGCCCAAACACAATTCATCAAGCCACGGTTCAGATAAAATTGCTAACAAGTTACAGAATTAGTGAAAATGATACTAGTTCATCCAACAGAAAGTTGAAATTCAGATTATACAACATGGACACAAAACAATCATCCCTCATTTTGGCTCTCTAGACGCTTGCTTTAGCTTCTGATTCTTGTAAATTGTATATCTACAATATGGTATGCCAACCTCAAATGGTGCCTCACATCTGCTAAGGATGTTCTATACCATGTATTTATCGAATTGAAACAGCACACATGGATGCCTAAAAAGTGTTACTAAATCCTGAGATTTCTATGCAGATTCTTCATGTAGCCTGAGCAACCTCAGTGTACAGCAACCAAATAACAGCAATATGACTACAGACATTCAACATCAGGCATCTAAGCACACATGCACAACCAATCACAACCCAACACACACAGCATACGCAAATGCAGCCCCAACTCCGAATTACAATTAAACTGAAGTAAACAAACCTTGGCAGCAACAGTTTCTACATTAGCTTGAGAAGGTACACTTGAAGCATAACCCTCTGAAACATGTAATTTACTCCTCGGCAAAGCACTACTAACACTCCCAACTTGACTGGCAGAAAACTCTGAACTACCTGCCGAATCTGATCCCTCTTCCTCATCCTCCGTATAACCATTCCTTCCAACAGAAGCATACCGCGCATTCCCTCTAACCAAACTCTCAGAGAAATTCCCCCCTCTACCTGCCACAGTCTCCATAGAAGAACTAACATCAGAGTACCCATAATCACTGGCATATCGCGAGGTCCTTCGGGCAGCATTTCCATATCTTCGTTGATTAGTGGTGGAATTGGGGACTTTTTCGTCCTGTGGAGATGAATCTAAGGAATACCGTCCACCATAAACATCATCCTCGTCTGACTCCGTGACCATGTCATTGTCTGAGACAGACCGGCTATCATCGGCATCAGGCGGTAGGGTTCTAGGTAACGGAATTGCCGAGGATGGCAAGTGTCCACTTCTGAATTTAGAAGCTGGAGGTAAGCCAAACCCTCGGCCGTTTCTAATTGGATCAATTCTAGGTCTTAAACTTGAATGTGCGAATGCAGTTGCTTCTTTCTGCTTCTCAATCAAGAAACATTATTAGATCTCAGTGAACTACGATTGTTTGATAGTAAAAAAATAAAATTAATTTTGTTGAAATTATTAATATTATTATCTTTACCTCTCGAGCCCAACGGCTGTCAGGTCCTTCACGGAACATTTTTTTAAAAAAAAAAAAAACCTACACAGCCACAAAAACATGAATCTCAGTTTACAAAACAGACAGACAGACAGACAGAAAGAGAAACAAATAAATATAATGTGAAATAAAAGCATTGGAAGAAACCAACCGAATCAAACCTCTAAGATTATGAAAGCAACAGGACTTCAGTGAGAGATCACGATTGAGTGAGAAGGACTGTCAGTGTGTGCGAGTGCGAGTGCGAGTTCGAGAGAGAGAGATGATGAAACGAAATCAACTTGGAGAAGTGGAAGACAGTGAGATTTGAGAAAAGTTTGCTTCTCTAATAAGCTTTTTTTGATAGTACTGTTATTTTTTTCCAGCCACTGCAAGACGCTTAAGCTTCTTTTTGCTCCTCTCTTTCTCTTTTATGCGGGTAATTAAATATGAGAATGAGAGAGACAGCGAGGGTTTTCTTTTTCTTTCTATTTTAGATTCTCTCTCTTCCAAATCACCCAGATAAGGAAGAGTATTAATGACATCAACGTGATCTGTAGAAAACGCCGTCGTCTACGTTAATAGTGAGGAAATACGACGCCGTGGAAGGACAGCAGATGGTATCAATAATCAACAAATATTCTATACATCAGGCGGAAAATAAAGCGCACGTAAGAGAGATGAGGAAATCGTGATTCGTGAAAAAAGTAACGGGTGAGTTGACGTGGCAAAAGAGCTCCGTTTTCTTGTTATTTTACATTTAACTAATTACCAATAAATAGTCGAACGTTGTAAAGTGGGGACAGGCACTCCTTACTCTAATTCCCCGCTAAGCACACATTCACTACGCTAAGGAATCACTCACGTGCTTTGGTGGGGTCCCCACGAGAACCGCAACACCACTTTTCTTCTCCGAAGTGTTCGGCTCTTTCTTTTTGCTTTGTCGTAACCAAATTCAATTGTAATGACCACAATGCCCATCATCAACCGTTTGATGAACAAATAAAATGTTGTTTAACAAACGCAAAGACACAAGCAGCTTCACATGGTACAGCATCAGATATCTAATTTTTGACGTCGGAGGCGAAAGAGGAAAGTCGATAGGGCTCCGGCTGGGATGTATTCAAATAAAAAAAAACCGTGTGCTTGACGACGACGACGAAGATGGTCCATGGTCGACGCATGTGAACTTCGGATTTTATTGTTTTTGGCTATACGTGAGTTTGGATCGTACAGCAACATAGGTGTTTTTTTGAATTTTTATAGTGATAAGCCAATCATTCCACTAACATTGACGGTGGAAATCAGAGGAGAATAAACTTTAATTTGAAATTTTTTGAACAGCTGGAAACTGGCCTCGTTTCATTTTCAATTTACCAATCTTGTTGACATGGGGTACTTATGGCATTAGGCTGGGCCACTACTAGCTTGCCAAAGCTAGAGTGCTTCACCAATCCAATTACCTCAATCAGGTTCGGTATCAAGGAAATGAAGCCAGGCCCCGCTGCCTCTCTGATGACCCACCTAACCACCTACCATTTTAAAAAGGTGGAACAGATAGTCTTGTTGATAGATCAGTTCTCCCTGTCCAATAAATGCTCCAACCGTTCAAACGCATCGATTGCAAGCCTAACCGTCTCTCCGTGTACAAGTTGATTCATAGTCTCATTGCCGTGAACAACCAAAAACTACGCATAAACCTTAAATTCAGCCTGCACAGATTGAAAGCACCAGAGAGGTGACTGCTTGATACGGGTAATATAGGCATTGCCTTCAAATTTCTTGCCCTCCTATCTGGTGGTTTTCTTTCATATCTTCTCCAATTTGTCCCGAGATCATAAGATTTATTCAATATATTGTCGGACATCTTGCATAAAAGCAGAGAATTTAGGTCACTTGAAACTTGAGGGCAAACCACCGGTATAATACAAGATGCTTTCAAATGACACTTGATCCCAAACAAATACGTCTTACAGGGGGCAACTTTCTTGACAGTGGTTCTAATCACACACAAGGACAATGGAAACTTTTTTATTTTGATGAGTGCTCAAGGTTTAAAAAAATCTCAGCTCATGTAATACATGCAGTTCAAAATCAGCTTATTGGAGTTCTTCTTCCGAACTTGAAGACATGTTTTGTTATGATCTTCACTGTTTTTAATTTAGGCAAATAGCTCATCCACATTACACTCTCCAAGGAAAACTTTGAGACTGCGCGGTGAACCACAGCTGCCTTCAGCTATAAGTGCTCTGTCATTAGCAGCCATGTGTGCAATTATCTTGTATATCATTTCAATCTGCAATCAATGAAAGGAAAGTTTTTGATAAAAAAGGAAAGAGAGAGAGAGAAAAGTGTTAGCTGGACATTCATCGCTCAAGCAAGCCGAAAGGAGGTTATTGTACATACATCTTCGGTAGCATGGCAACGATCGGCTACTTCCTCGATTGTCAATGGTTCCACGGGCTGTTTGCAGCTGAAAAGCCAGAGGAACGTGATTGCAATCAGCAAAAGGAAAACTACTTCCAATAAAGTAAAGAAGAAAGCACAGAGATTAGAAGTTATATAAAGTTGCAAAAGTTAGATGGTTCAAAAGGTCAGAATTCAGGTCTGGCTGAAAAACGGTTAGGGACTACTTTTCATCCAAAAGAGAGTTCCTTGGAGCCAATAGTACAACAAAGTTGAATCATTCTTCTGGCCTTCATAATCTCGTGGAGCTGAACTGTTACTATAAACAATTTAGGCTGATGGAAAAGGTAGTAATTGTATAGCCAGGTTGGTTTGAGCACATGCTATTTGTGAGTGGGGGCAGGGGGTAGGTGGACAGTCCTCCACATAAAGACACCATCATGCAAGTAGATTTTGCAATAGCACTAGCACATCAGATAAAGTACAAATGGGAGTACAATTGTGAGATTGTCATATCTTACCTTGCCTCATTGAGCACTGCCAAAACCCGCTTCTGAAGAGCTAAAACTTCTCCTGCTGCTTTCTTCCCTGCTTCCACACCTGGGATGGCGATTAGATGTAGATACTAACACTAGTAAGACACAGATCACTCATCAAATATGCATGCATGTATAGTAAGATCACTTAGACTAGAGGGACAAGCAAGAGCAGCCACAATAATAACCTTCATTTCTAGAATCAGATGTGATTTATAGGCAACAGGATACAGCAGTATTTACCAGGTTGATGATAAGCATTGATGTTGACAAGTGAGGCATATATCCCAACTGCCCGCTCATAAAGCCCAATAAGAGCCCCAACAGATCTGGGGGTCACTTCTTGCACTGTAACTGTTATAGATTCCCTGTCCTTGGCATACAGAGCTGACCTAGTTCCCTACACAAAACCAAATCAGTTTTAGATGGGAGCATCTTGAGCATTTATTAAAGGAAATCAGTGGAGCTGAAATCTCATCTCCACCGTCTAGAACTAAAACCACTATTAGTGTTTAGATACCGTCTCTTGTTTGCACATCTACCTGTAACATTCCAAATAGGTAGTCACCACATGTGACACCTGGTTCAAGCTCCCAATCATGGCCAGGGGGTCTATCTCGTAGCACTTCAATGAACGTTACAAAGAAATTGTGCACTCCTTCTCTCAGTTGTTGAATGTAACTAAAAAAATATAACTGTGTGCATCAGGACGCAGCAAGACAGCACCAACAAATAAATCATAGAAAACTATACATGATCAGCAAAACTTACGCATGCTGATCCGTGCTCCCTTTATTTCCATAGACGGTAAGTCCTTGATTTACCTGAGAAATCAGAGAAAGTCTCATCACCTAGGAAATTCTGGGAGGATTCAATAGGTAAAGGGTGCGAGAAACAGTTTATAGAGCTCGAGTGACATCCCTGTTCACAGATGGGATGCCACCCCGAGTCCTCACATAAGAGGCAACGACTCTCGCAATATTATACATCTCTATCAAATGTTTTTACAAGCTTTAATCATAAAGCAAACTGAACTAACAGCAACCTTCAAGATGAAAAACTTGGTGAAAAAAACGCAACAAGGCAATTAAAATTGATAATTTTTTACTGATTGCACATACCCGATTACCATCAAGATCAAATTCCTTTCCAAGTGATTCCATGACCAGCTGTTGCAAATACCTACTGAATAGCAATAGGCTGTCCTTGTATGGAAGCACAACCATGTCCTGCAGAAAGCAAACAAGCGAGGACAAGCAAAAAAAAAAATCAATTCTCATAACTGGTTTTGAATTTCTGATAACTTGTATAGTGCCAACATTTAAAAGGAACCCGTACCTTAGATCCCACCCCCTCAGAAGCCCAATACCAACATAAAGCTAGCAAAGCTGCAGGGTTATTCCTAAGCTGGAGGAGAACTGTATTGATCAGAAGGATGATCCCAATGCAATGCACAAATATAAAACAGAAAATAAAACTAAGACAATAAACCAGACATCAAGCCACAGTTAACCATGCAACTTTCTAGTGGCAAGCAAGGTAAAACCTGCAGAGTAGATAAATCATTGACCTCTAAACAAAGAACTGAGCATGTTCATAGAAATCACAAAATAAAATAATTAGCTCTCCCACAGAACTAAATACTACAGCAGTACTTCAGAAGGGGCAACAGGATATCGTGGTTGAATTTTCAGGCCATAACTCCAAAGCAACCTAATTGCAATCATCTAGAAAGCTCCTCGACTATGCCACTGGATCAATCCCATTTATGCAGCAATAAAAGGAAGAAGATGAAACAGCAAGCATGAATTGGTCTTTTGCCTGCTTGGTTGGAACAGGTGAGTGATGGTTAATGCAAGATCCACTTTACACCACATTTACATTTATGATATCCTTAGATGACTCATCTATCTCCTACATAGCCTGCTCAACAGAAGGGGTGGAAGCAGAAAATTCCCTGCAAAGTTACAATTATACTTAGACCACATAGTATTTTAGAGTGACATCCACATTTTTCACCTTCTTGTCATACATTTTTCATCATCCTAATAACTTACATGGTTCATTTGAAAAAGATAAACTTCACAACAGTCTATAACTTATTTAAGAAACCTCCAAAACTTAAAATGTTGGGGATGAACTGACAAGCATCTAGATTTGTAAAGTCCTGTCCAAAATGTTCACCAGGCATACCTAAAAACCACCACCATAAATCACGCTTGTTTATATTTGAATTGCATGAGCTGAAGTGCAAGGATCCTGTTTTGATGACACGGAATTTTCAAATAAACTGGAACCTCTGAGCAAATTAATATGGTTTTTCTCCAAGGTTCCAACAGGTCACCTATAATTTGGAACCTCTGAGCAAAACAGTAACTAAATTGAATCAAGAAAGTGTTCAAAAGTTCAAGCAACTAGCAATTCAAAAATCAAATATGACAAATTCATGGTATAGAAATATAAGAATCAATACTTACCACTGTGGTCCTATTTGCCTCATCCATCAATGCCGCACCAGCTAGCATTTCTCTGATGTCAATCCCCTGAAGGAAAGATCACCCATAAGGAATCATGTATAATAAATCAAGATAAATGAACACTTAAGACTCTGAAAATAACGGTAATTTACCTGAAGCGCTGCTGGAAGCAGGCCAACTGCAGACATTTCAGATGTCCTACCACCCACCCAATCAAACATAGGGAATCTAGCCAACCAGCCCTCAATTCTTGCAGTGTTGTCTAGTAATGAATTTTCTTGTGTTATAGCGACACCCTGCATCAAATACATGCAACAATTTCATAAATAAAAGAGTGGGGAGGGAAACTGCATGAAGAGTACAAGGAAATCTTATTCAGAAGTAACAACTTCAGTATTAAAAAACAATGCAGCATATAATTTTAAGAGACAGGTCAAATATTCATCATTCAAAATCAATAAAGTCATCTGTCACATAAATAGAATCAGACAAGTTAGCATCTCACACTGCCATCTCACAATGGACAGCACAATCAATGATCTAATAACAAAGTTAGCAGCTCAACACTAACCCTGACTCAGTTCTTCTAACATAATTGATGTATGCGACAAATGTGAAAGCTATGTTATTAACATGTGAGACAATCCATAATAAGTGACAACAAACTTCAGTTCTTAGGACAAGACTCTACTAGAACAGTGCACCGTAGCAGGCACTTGCATGCACTGATCATCCTTATAACTAATACTGGGACACTGTCAATGCAATTTACTCATCTAAAGGAGGTTTGACCATGTCAAAGGGTTACATGCAAGGAAATGCCAAAGAATAGAATAAAAAATCAAGAAATATAACAAAATGAGCATTACCTAGATTGTTTACCGCACGCTGTAGCATTTTATTCCAGCTTAGTTCCAATTTAGTGGTGAAAGAAAATTTTTAAAATCCCTTGATAAGAAGCAAGGGAAAATCACAAAAGCAGAAACAAGAACCTGAGATCAAAACCTGTTTTGCAAAATCCAGTCCAGCTTCACGAAAGGCCTGCTGTACTTCCAACAAACCATTTCTAGTTTCAGGGGTTCCTCCACTCTGAGAAGAAATGGCAAAAACATTACATTGGCAACAAACTTACTTTGTAGCAAAATGTAACAAACACTTCTGAGAAGAGAAAACGATAACAATAATAGAGAATTGCATCTTCCTAGGAAAGAAGCAGTATGTCCATATGGACCTTTGAAATCACAATGACAAGAGTAGAAGCCAGCTCGGGTCCAAGCTGAGCAATCTGATGATCAATTCCAGCAGGGTCTGTATTATCAATGAACCTTATCTGAAAGGAGACAAAGAAAATATTTATCTTCCGCATTCAAAGCATGACATTTACAAGAAAAAAAAATATTTTCATGCAAAGAAACGACAATCAGGTCATGTCATCAGCATGCATGCTTTCTTGGTTCTAAAAAGTAACACAAAACCCCCACAGCAGTACAAGTAATGGCATTTCAGCAAACACTAAGCAACTCCCCATGTGAACAGCAGCAATGATAATGATGATGATGATGATAACGACAATAGCATAGAATAGAAGAATGCATATTCAGAACTAACATATTTTAGTGGCTTATTGGAAATACCTTGAGAGGAGGATTATCGGGCGCCAATGCCTCCGCAACAAACTGCGGACCGAGAGCTGAACCACCAATCCCAACAGAAAGTATTTGAGTAAAACGCCCCCCGTCCGGAGTCTTAATCTACATTTTATAATCAGCAAAAAAAAAAGTATCAAAAAGTACTTGAATTAACCTTAATAATCAGTCTCCAGTGATGAAAAAAACATATATTAGCCCGTAACTAACCTTACCACTGACGACTTGATCAGCAAAATCACAAACAGCATCAAGAGCCTTATCAATCTGAGTTTTCAAAAACGACTTAGGCGCTAAGGTTGAATTCCTCAACCAATAATGCCCAACCATTCTCCCTTCATCAGGATTGGCAATCGCGCCCTTCTCTAATTCCTCCATGTCCTTAAACGCCTTATGGAATCGGGGCTCCATTTCCGAAACAAACTCGTCCGTGAAACCGATCCGACTCACATCCAAATACAACCCTAATTCCTTGTGCTGGTAGAGCCAGTCAACGTATCTCCTCCATAGAGAATTAGGATCTTTTTCTAGTCCGAGTTGTTTAGGTTTGTTCGGAAGTTTGTCGTTTGTTTTTGATAAATCGGCGGGGATATCGCTAGCGATTGAGCGAGTAGGGGTGAGTAGAGTCCGAGTTCGATATGTGAGCGAGGTTTTGAGTAGGGGAGGATTAAGGGTGGTTTTCCAAAGAGAGTGCTTGGGTTTGAGAGAGGGAGAAGAGGAGCAGAGGCCAGAGAGAGAGGCCATTTTTTGGGATTTTTGCGATGACAGCGAGAGATTATTAAGGGATGGAGAGAGAAAGAGAGAGGTTTTGGTTTGATTTTAGGCCATGACTGACGATATTTTTTTAGCGAAATGAGGTAAAGGAAGTTTGGTGTTTTGGAGGCAAGAGGGTTCTGAGATGGGTGTGTGTGGGTGGGTGTACAGCAGGATTCACACGTTTGATTGGTTGGTTTCTTTTTGTTGTCTCATCGATGGCAAATGGACGATGGGAGGAGGGGCCTGCTCTTACAATGGTGTCCTCGTCTATTCCTCAGTTTTTTTCTTTTCCTGTTTTTTTTTTTTTTTTTTTTTTTTTTGTCTGTGGAGGCAGTATAAACAAAGGCTGCAACTTTCCACCAATGAAAAGGCAGGTAGTGTTGCGTGGAGGTGTTCAGCAAAAGTCAGCCAACCAAAAAAACCAAAAAAAAACAACTAAAAACACTAAACTAAGAGAAAAAATCAAAGAAATTAATCTAAAAACTAGAAAAATCACTCTCCCTGACCCTGAAACATTTTTTTCTTTTTTCTTTTTTCCTTTTTTCTTTTTTCTTTGACAGCAGCCGCATGGCATATCTCTCTCCCTCCCTGTTGACACTTGAAAGATCACCTTAAATCTATTGATTGTAAACCTTTATTTTTTTCTTTTTTGACAGCAATCGCACCTTCTCATCTTCCCCGTGTCTCCCTCTCTCTTTCTTCCCTTTTGATCGAAAACCCGATCTATCAATTCTTGATCTTGAAATCTAAGATAATCTTCAATTTTCTCTTTTAATTTATCTTAAAATGGACTGTAATTAGTAGTTATAGTTTTTTTTTTAATCTCTTCTGAGATTTATTAATTTAGACTAAGTTCATTGCATAAACCCACATCGAAATGAAATTAAGATCGATATTGAACACACCCGTCGATCTAGTTCCCGATGTTCTTTTGGGTCCTCGGTATTTTTTATCTCCCATTTGTTTTTGTTTTTGTTTTTTCTTATTTGTTTATTTTGATAAATATAAGGTGTGCGATTTTTTGGTTGCCAAAAAAACAAGGTTTAATGTAAATGGTAACAAAAAAAAATTAATTTTTTTTTGGGGGGGGGGGTGGTTTAATTTGGTTTTTGTCAGCTTCGTTTTTGTGTGTAGTTAATTAATTTGATTCTTATATTTAATAATGGGGTGCCGAAAATGGGAAGAATCAGAGTCTTAGGATGGGGCTCTTTAGTTTTACATTTCGTGAGCTTGCGGCTGCAAGGAGAAAGTTTTGGGAGGTTAACTAAATTTGTTGCCCGTGTTTAAAAAAAATTTGACACCCGAAATAGTGATTTAATTAATAATTTAAATGATGTAATTATCAAATTCAATGATAGTAAAAAAAAATAACATCAAAAAAAATAAAAAAAACTTGATTTAAATTAACTTGGATTATAAAACAATTTAATATTAGAGGGCATAACTGGAAAAAAAAAAAACAATAAAATCAGGTTAAGTCGCAAACTCTGCAACCATGGATATGTAATTGAGATAATCCCAAATAAAAAAACACGAGAAAAAAATTTTGAATACCAGTTATTAATAAATCAAATCATAGCATAATAACTTCAGGGAAAAAAAAGTGAAGCTCAACCTCTGAAAAATAAAATGTTGGAGGATAAAACATAAAAAAATATTTTTTAAAAAAAAAGGTTAATAAAACTCAGCATGAGCCCACTCGAGTCAAGATGTAAAATCTTTGACCCAGTAATGATACCAAAGTGACCATGTTCGAAAGTAAAATTAATAAAATCATGAAGCTCAATTATCGAATAATTTAATGTTAAAGGAAACAAATTTTAATTAAAAAAAATCAATGGAAAAATATAAGTTGAATCGAGTTAACGTTCAAACCTCGCGACCATGAAAATCATGAAATTCTTGAACCGGGTTCAACCATTAAGCTTAATTCACAACCAGTTTATTTTTTAAGGATAAGATTATGAAAAAAAAATATTAATTTAAAATACTTGTCGAATGAAAAAATATAAAAATAGAAATAACAGAGATCAAAATTGATAGGAAAGAAGAACCATGAAGGATAAAATTGCAAAAAAAATAACATAAAAAACGAGGAGAATAGCCCAATAGAAAGGAAATAAAAAAAAGTGTGATTAATTTTAAATAAATCAAATGTTGAACGATGAAATTGAAATAATTCAATTTTTTAAAAAAAGTAAATTCACGTTAACTTTTGAAATTGGTAACTCTGATCATGAATCCGGGAGTAACCCTATAGCAACGGGAAGAACTGAGTTAACCTGCAGACCCCGCAATAACAGACATGAAATTGGGATAACATATAAAAAAAATAAAGGAAAAAGGGAAAACTAGAAAGACTAGTTCTAAATAAATTAGATGTTAAAAGATGAAATTTATATAAATAAATTTAAAAAAGAAAGACCTGGAAAAATAAAAGTCAACCCATGTTAACTTTTAAAATTGACGACTCTAGTTATAAACTCAAGACTAATTCCATAGAAGACAAACTATAAAAAAAAAAATCCAAAAAAAAGTAAAAAAAAAAATAGCTTGGAAAAATAAAATAAAAAACTAGCAACCCAATATTGGTATACCTCTTAAACCCGATATAATATTTGAAACTCGCAACCTGTGAAATATTTGAATCGAGTTTAATAAAAAAACTAATTATCAATCAATTTAATTTTGAGTAATAAAATCATGAAAAAATATCAATTTAAAATACTTATAAAAAAAATATCAATAAATTTAATAGAAAAAAAAAACCACTTGAGGAAATTAAGGGGGACGAAATCATTGTTTGGTGCACTTTTAGACGACAAAACTTGTTACTACTGGTGTTAATGGTTCTATTCCACAATAAAAGTTTGGTTTTACTTGTTTTGAACCTTCCCCTTACCTAAAGAAATAGAACAAGATGGAAGGAGTCGTGTTTTTCAGCTGTTTTAAGGGTTTTGTCTTGTTAAATGATTTTCCAAGGTTTTAAAGATGTTTATTAGGTTTTTTTAGTCAAAATAGGTGAATATATATATATATATATATATATCAAAGTAATGAAAGGGATGAGAGTTTGTTTGGGATTATGGTAACGGTTTAAAGTGTTTTTTACTTGAAAATATATTAAAATAATTTTTTTTATTTTTTAAAAAATATTTTTCACATCAGCATATTAAAATGATATGAAAACATAAAAAAAAATTATTTTAAATAAAAAAATCAAAATTTTGAGGAACGCGGGTTTGCACTGCATTTCCAAACACACCATTGGGCATTAGATCTGTTGTAATTTTAGAGAGTCAAAGACATTAGATTTTTTTATTCAGAGGTCAAAACAGTAATTTTATTATGTAAAAAAAATATTCAATTTCATATAATATATTAAAAACAATTATATCATAGTAAAAAATAATCATATCCTCAACCCCAGTATGGTTTTTTTATATTATTATAATTAATACTAACTTGAATCTTGTTGGGTAATAACTTCGCAGGAGATTTTTTTTTTTTTTTGTTAATAAACAAAAGTTCAACGGTGAAAATTTTAGCAGAAAATATATAATTTTATCAAGTTGGTAGTTGTTTACCATTAAGGAAGGAGAGCTTTCAAATAAACAGCTATGGTACTGGATTGATCTAATTCGAAGAATGGGTGTACTATGCTGAAATTTTAATTTTAATTTTTTATTAAAGTTATTATTTAGTGTTTTAAAATTATTTTAATAATTATTTAAAAAAATATTATTTTAGTATATCTCTAAATAAAAAATTCTATAAAAAATTACTTTTATTATTATTACAAACACACCCTAAATTTTACCGATGAACATCATTGAAAGGTTTTTTCGAAGGAAATGTTTCCTGCCAAGTAATGTGGCTTGAGAACTTTCCCTTGGTTGTTCTGAGGGTTTTATTTCTAAAAACAAATAATTTTGTTCTCGTTAATTCCGTGAACAGCAGGCAGATATTATTGTTTGCAATTCGTGACTCGTTGGAATTTCCAGCCTGGCATTTTTATTTTTTTCAACTACAATTATTGATAGCTGTCGCTTGATCTGTGTGAAAATGATATTTGATATGATCTATGTCCATAGTTCTCAGTCCATTTGCGGTGAGAAACAGTGACATACGGTCCACTCCAACTCATCTGGGGATTTTGGACCACGCCACCAAAGAAATACTTGACCAAAGATTTTATTCTTGTTTTCTACCTGAAAAATATTTCTTGACCGTTTCAAGCAAGTTGTTTCAAAATGCGTGCTGCGGACCCCAAGAGCTTGTGCTTATTGAAATCAATTTTTTTGATTTACAGAGACGATAAGAATGCATGTTCCAGTAGTTAGCGATCAGTTTGTTCTAAATAGACAGGGTCTCGAAATCTTGAATCTTCCAAGACAAACCCAAATCAAATTATTTGTAAGACCAATTCATAGTTCATTTGACTGTATAGTTTTAATCGATTTTTTGTTTTTGTTTTACTGTTACAAGCATATACCAACTGGAGTTTAATTCAAATTATTTTGGAGGTTTGAATCCGGGTGATTATTTTTTGTTCGGTTCGGTTTTTATAAAAAAAAATAACCAAACAAAAATTATTTTAAAAAAAACCGAAACGGGTCAAACTAACCGGTTTCGGTTCGGTTCGGTTTTTTAGGACAAAAACCGGTTCAAACCGGTTTGGCTAGGTTTTTCCGGTTTTGCTTTGTTTGGCTCGGTTTTTTTTCGGTTTAGGTTCGGTTCGGTTTTTTGCTTATAGAACTTAAACCGAACCAAACTGGCCGGTTTTTTCAAAATTTTAATCGATTTTTTTACGGTTCGGTTTTTTCGGTAATTTTTTTTCCGGTTTTTTCGATTTAATCAGTTTTTTGATTTTTTTACTCACCTTTACTTGATATCAAGAAAATAAAGATCATTGAACTTGCTGTTACTTTATGTTGGGAAGGACCAAAGTAGAAAAGAATTTCAATGATAGATTCAAAGTTCTCATAAAATTATCCACTTTAGTCCCAAACTTCATAGATTATACCTATCAGGTACCTTTATATTTTTACAATTCAATTATGGTAAACAAATTTATTTTTGTTATTTTTTAGTCTCAGATTTCAGAGAGAAAAGATAAAGATAATCGTGATTCCAATGGTAGATAGAAAAAATCATTATTAACACTAATTTTGGTCATAAAAATGGTCAATGTTGGTGTTAACGAGTCCCATTTGGTGAGAAAGGTTCCACTTAAATGTGTTTTCACTTTGAAATCGCATAAAAAAACAAATATAAACTTAGGAAGACTCTTGGTTTTAGGTTGATTTTAGACTTGTGTGTGTTTTTTAAAGGCTATTTGTGAGTTTGTCAATGTTTTTAAGCTTTTTTTCAGGTGTTTTGAGTCAAAATGAATTTTTGGGTAAAAAAATATAGACCTTGTTTTTCCGACCACTGTAATAAATGAAATTCAGGGAAAACTAAACGGCGAGTTGTCATTTTTTTTTGTTTGAAAAATAATGGGATAGAATACATGTCGTCTACCCTAATTTTATTTTTGAAAAAGTAAGGTCCACGCGCGGGCCCTTTCTAACACCTAGCCTTTTTCTTTGTTTTTTTTATAAAATATTGCCTTTTGAAAAAAATCAAGTTTTTTTTACGTGTTTTTAAAATAATTTTTAATTTGCATTTAAGTTAATACCCTTTTCTCTTATTTTTTATTTTTTGTACGCAAGATTTTTTAATTATTTTGCATGTATTTAATTTTTAAATACATTATTTCAATCCATTTATAATTTTTTTATCGTGTTCTATATAATTAAAATTTATTTATTTTTTATAGTATTTCTAATAAGTACAACATTGCGAGATACTTTTTTTCCCTTTGATTTTACTCAATTAATTTTATATGCGTGTCTATTTCTATTATCGTTTGATTAAATAAAAAATTGGTTTTAATAATAGAGTCAATTAACATAATCAAGTAAATAACTTGTATTGTAAGATAAAATATCTTAATTTGCATTTATCTCTTATCTTTTTCATATACATATTTAATTATTATTAATGATTTTATTTATTTATTAATACATATAATTTTTGATTTATCAAATTAGATATACACGTAAACTTTTTAATATCTAACCCGCGGCTATCAAATAGCTAGTGTTAAACTTAGAGCATGTTTGGGAACGTGTAAATTGCGTTCCCAAAAATTCAGATTTTTTTTTGTTTAAAATAATTTTTTTATGTTTTTAGATTGTTTTGATATACTGATATCAAAAATAATATTTTAAAAATAAAAAAAATTTATTTTAATATATTTATAAATAAAAAATAATTTAAACCATATCACCACTACAAACTCAAACCCTTAATCTGCCTCACCCATGTGCGCGTGATCACGTATAAATGCAATGGTTTACTCTTTCATGTTTTTGTAGAAGCAGTGATTGAATTTGTTTAAAATTGTTGGGCCATTGACCCAAAAATATAATATTTTGAGTTTCTCTTATCAACCTTTTCAGTTCTTTTCTTTTTCATCCTTGACAGTGTCAATTTGCCAACCGTTGCCATGAGTCCAATACCAGGGTTATTGGTATCAAGTTCGAACCCTGTAATTATTTATATGATAGTCATTGGAGGCTTACATGGTCGTTAACTTTAGGACTTGTGGGATTAGTCGAGATGCGCGCAAACTGACCCGAACACCCACGTTAAACTAAAAAAAAAGATGGTGCATGAGAAAATAATTGTAATTGTTTTTAATATATTTTTTATTAAAAAAGTATTTTTTTAATATAACGTATTAAAATAATTTAAAAACATAATTTTTTTTATTTGAAATAAAAAAAATAATTTTTTTAATTTTTCAAAAACACTCTTTGAACATAAAAATACACAGGGTCAACCAAGTCAAACAAATTAATAAGAAATAACGCAGCAATTGTCAACTGCATAACGGCATGTAACATGCAATCATCGTTGAAAACCAACCTGTAGCTTATAAAATTAAATCGAAATCGCTGAAACGATGTTGATTGCCAGGTTCTTCAATAATACGATCAGGATTTATGTCCGTGCGATATCAGGGGCAATTTTCAAAACTAATTTTTATTCAATTATACAATGATTAAAATAAATATTTATAAAAGTTTGATTTAAAAAAAAAAACAAATCTATAAATATAAAAATTAAAGTTATTAGTAATGGAATTTCAGCCCCTCAAACTCTTTCTCTTTCTAAGTTTTCCACTTACTCTCTCTCATTTCTCATCATTTGAAGATCCAGATATGAAAAAAAAAATTATGATCAAAACATTTCAAGAAAAATGATAAAAAAAAAAAATGGTTGGAAACCAATCATTGCTGTGCCTTGAACACTGCTTCACCGCTAGAAAAAACTGCAAATAAAAGGGGTGTGAAATTACTTTCACCTCCTTAACTCCCATTCCAAGCACCCCATGAAAAGAAAACTGTAAATAAAAATAAATAAAAACCCAGGTACAGTGCCCTTCGTCCAGAAACTTCGTTAGCAAACCACACGAATGAAGCCTCATCAGTACAGGACAGAAATAATAATAATGGGGCACGCCGATACATACATGATTGATGATACATATACTGATACGTATCAGAGGACCGACCCACATGGCTGGTGCAGAGGTTTATCCTCAAGAGAAGCAAATCTAAAGTTTGAATCAAGAAAGGGCCTCTCACACCGTTGTCCTGTGTCTCAAGCTCTAACAGTAACATGATGATGTGGGACGAGGGGGACGATTCTCAAACCCAACAACAACAGCAACAACAACAACAGCCAGACCAGGATTCTTGCTTTAATTTCGATCTCCTTTCCCTTCTCTCTAGACCCAAGGTGGTTGCATTTCCCTTTGATTTTTATTTTTTTTGTCATATTAGGGTTCGTAACTGGCAATGTATGCAGGATTATTATAAAATACTTGAAGTTGATTATGATGCTACGGATGATGCTATTCGATCGAACTATATACGCCTAGCACTGGTTCTTATCCTAGATTTCTCTCTTTTCTTTTTTTTCTTGGGTTACCGCTTTGTGATTTGGATGGAATTTTTTTTCGGTTTGTAATTGGAAGGTTTGGAACTTGTGCAGAAATGGCATCCCGATAAGCAAAAAGACGAGGATAGTGCCACTTCGAGATTTCAAGAGATAAACGAGGCTTACCAGGGTCTGGATTTTACTCGTTCCCTTTTATATTCTTAAATTTCTTTTTTTCCCCTCAATTAGTTAAGTGAGAATTTATGTTGCCTGAAAGTGCCCATAACACTGTTTCTAAGTAATCTCTCTGAGCGTTCCAAGATTGTGTTTGTGCGTGCCAATTACCTCCTATTTCCTTGTATTCTACATGTATAAGTTTATAGATTACTGGCTAGCTGTGTGCCTGGCCTTTATTCATGGCTATTCTTCTCCTAAGATAGTGATTCCAAATGGGTTGAATCCCATGTTGTTTTGCTCTTTCAGCATGAACTCTACAAGTGCAGCACTATCTGTTAAAATTTTTTGTGCTTGGGTGTCTTAGTGAATGTTATAGATCACCGTTTTAGCCAAATAATAATTTGAAAAGTCATGGGAAATAGCATACTCTTGCGAGTTTAAAAGGTGCTTTCTTATCATAAAGCACTCTGCTGCACCCACCCACTCAGCGAGTGGGTTCTCTAGGACATAAGCCTTTTGGAAGTGAATCTCGTAGTTATGATGTTTTTGAAACTTCTGGTTTCATGTTTCTGCTTCTGTTTGTGCACAATTGATTTTGGTGTCTTTCCATGAACTGATTCTAATAAATTCTTACTAGCTAGCTAATATTGATTCCCATCAATCATCTTTCACGCTGGGATTACATAAACTAACAAGTGCAAGAATTGTGTGTAGCTAATACTTTATGCAGTGATTGGACTCTCTATGAACATGCCACTCTATTGTATTCAACAATGTGGTACAAATCATTCTGTCATTCATGATTCCATTGCATGAGCTGAGTTAGTCAAAAGGAGCACCAGCATATTATCACATTATATGTGAGGTCTTAACCAAACAACCATGAACGATGAGTTTGAAATCTTAATAAGAACGAAGGAAAGAAAAACATTTTAAGCTGACTTCCTTTTTTAAGCCTTTTTAAGAGGATCATTTATAAGCAATCAATCTGTTTCTCCTTTTTAGTGTAGGCAGGAGCAGTTGCTTCCGCTTTTGATTGGCAGTTTATCAATGAGAATTAGGACAAATTTATACAATAACGAGCTCAATACCTAGCAGAGTTTCTGCTCATGTTCTGTAGGTCCCACATAATTAGATTATGCGTGGTTAGGTTGGTATTTCTCCTGAAATAGGGAGGTCATTTCCGATAGGATTTCTGGGGAGATTCATGGCTTTTAGTGGCCATGAGAATTTTGCTGCAAATATTTTAAACAGTGAACGACACCCAAATGTAGCAATAGTTAAACTGAGTTTCTGTAGATGGTTGAAATCTTTTTGGGGTACAGAGAAGCCTGTCATACCTAACTAATTGTTCTTTATCATCCATTATTTAACATATGATGAGAATCAATGCCTATTCAAATCCTCGAAGAAACACTTCTGCAGTATACCTTTGTGCCGGTC
>Ga0307510_10002440_pt1 | contig 21110 bp, 21 predicted proteins | sample 12_EM_MG_FD_207224 | JGI IMG/M metagenome (GOLD analysis project Ga0307510, IMG submission 207224) | Populus trichocarpa ectomycorrhiza microbial communities from riparian zone in the Pacific Northwest, United States - 12_EM | ecosystem: Host-associated > Plants > Roots > Unclassified | place... | reverse complement strand
GTGGGATGTGGCGGGGCGTTGCAACGCAAGTCAGGACGCACAGGACGCATGGGACGCAGGAGATGCGTCGCTTGCGTCAGGACGCAACGCCGACGGATCAGACGCAGGGTCCGTTTTTGCTGATGACCTCCGGGGAATCCACCGTGCATTCCCCTTGCCGAACCTCTTCCGCCCATTCGACCCAATGCCCTGGTGAACCTTGGCCAAAGCCTCCCAGGCGTTCTTTGCATTCCTTGCAGCCTGAATGTGAGGTATCTGTCAGTCTCTAATATTAAGAGAAATAATTGTGAACGCCTGATCATTGATCCTCTCTCTTGTAGCCACATCAGTTGCATCACCATCATCATTTTCAGCCCCATTCCCCAGTGCCCTATCAAGGCCTTTTTCCTTCAAGATCCGAAGTATACGAAACTTCCATGCGACATTGTTACTCTTGCCCGTCGCCATGGATCCATCAAGTTTCTCAATGGAGTGGCTTAGGGAGGTGCACGGATTCCCATATGACGAAGTAACCATTGCTGGAACAGCCTGAGTAGAGGTACTGGCTGCAGCAACCGCAGCTCGCGTGGTGGCCATTGCGGAGGATATTGGTTCAGTGTATCGAACTGTCAGAAGGTTATTGTCTTGCGCGGTCCGGGCTCATAACCTGTTATAAAGTAACTTCTATCGCTGTATTTTTCCCAAGTCCCTTTCCTATGTCCTGCCAAAACCGCGGTCTAATATACTACCAGAACGCTGTCACAATAGAAAGTACTCGTGTCCTCATCTCGGCTTCTATATACAAAATGTATATGATGAGGTCAACCACTCGTAACCAGATCTAGAGCTAACCCTTCTGATCATATACACTAACGCTTCAACTTCCCACACTGTCCAACTCTAGCTAAACCAGATCTCTCCTTTTCTCTAGTCGTCCATGTCATACGTATAGAACCTTCGTGAAAATTCTAACATGATCGACACCATCTATGCTCACCCAAACGAGCCGGGATCCCTCAAGCTTGGTTGGGGTGAGCAGGAGGAAATATTTGACCGTGGTAAATTCTTTCAATTGGACCACCATTATGTTAACTACGATGGCAAAACCTATGGGGGGGCGAGTGCTGTCCTTGAAATTGAAGAATTCAGAGGAGCAAGAAGTATTGATAATCTCGGGATTTTCCCTTTGGGGTATCACGAGAACAAAGAGGATGTCGGAGGAAGGTTTATTAAGAGCGGGAGAAAGCTCTGATTCGTAAAAGACAAGCGCTACAAGTATTATAAGAGTCTCTATTCCTTCGAGCGTAGGAGGGAGGTTGTGAGGGTAGATGTGAACAGACGTAAAATTGTTGATCAGAGCACTTTTAGAAAGATCAATCTCAATTACCGGATGAGCCCTCTCAAGGAGTCTGTTTCTCACACATCCTCGGGCACTGCCAATGCTGAGGATGATTGGGGAAGCCAAAACGAAGATGTGGACGGCGATTGTGAAGAAGGCGATAATGAGGACGGTGAGATTAATAGCCTGGGCAATATGGTAAAGCCTCATGCTGGTGTTGTGGCTGCGGCTGTAAAACGAGTGACCGAGGCGAAACCTCAGAGAAGCCACGCACCCGGTCCGGATGGCAAGATCTTGTTGGTAGGCACAAATCCAAGCGCAACCAAAGAGAAACTTCTGGAGACCAAAATGACAGCAAAAGGAATCAAGGGCGCGCTTGACCCAGAAGAGGTGACAGAGGAGTAACTCCTTCTATACTTGCCCATGGTATTGGATTTCACCTTCGGGGACGAATTATGGGGTAAGTTAGGTCTATTTGCTTACTGCACATAGTGGAACTAATGTCCTATCGCCGTGCGCGCGGAGTGTTCTGTTGAACACGTCAATGAAATCAAGTACAACCCAGACGCTTTCGAGAGGCTTGTTCTCCCTATGCTTTTTTCTCTTTTTTTCTTTTTTCTTTCCCTACTCCTGATCCTGATTTTTAGGGTGGTGCGGAGTTCGCTCTAACAAATTTGTAGTGGACCTCGAGGGGCGGGGAAAACCTTAACAGCATCATCTGACCTTCTCTAAGTTTGGTTCGATCGGACCAGAACAGGCCTCTGCCATAAGACGTATCCCAAAACACTTCTCCGTGCACACTTATAGCCACCCAGCGCTCCGTATCCCCCCTGTTCCAAGTCCGGGCTCCCACTGAACAGTTACAACTCTGCTGTTTCCCTGGCCAATGCACTTACTGGGTCACGATGCAATCTTTACAATCAAGGGGATAAAACACCAACCAGCTTTGGCCGCGATGGAGGCACCTTCGATCAGCTTGCGTTCCATCAATGCCGGATAGATGGCTCCTCTCCAGAGGCTCATATCTATGTGACTGGTTATAATGCTAACGGGGGGGGTGGTTTTCGTGTGGCCACCTTTTTTTGTTGACGTGTCCTGTATGCAAGTGGTAAGGTGGGGGCAGTCGGACGGATGGCCCTAAGAATCCTTTTTTATTTCAATACGCTAGAGGTGCGGGTCCAATGCCGTGAAATGTAGTGAAGAGTGGGAGTATGCGGGGTACGAGGAGTGTGGTCACGGTTCGGGGTTCCTCGTGGTTAATTCGTGGTTGAGGTATGCTGATGAAGACATAGATGATTGGGGAGAATTACTGACAAGGCTTCTTCGATGGGTAACAAAACAGTACCCCAGATCTCTCATAAGAGCTTTGACTGGAGACGCGGGCCACTTATAAAACAGCCGATATTCCTGCGGGCGCTGAAGTTTTGGGACCAACTAGTCAAGTATAAGGTGATACTATCTAGGTGACGATTTGCGATAGGGCCGATATATACTAGGCCCACGAAATCTAGTACCCGCTGTCTTCGTCGTCTTGGATGGAGGGGATGGGTGTCATGGTCGGTCACTCGCTCAGGGAGAATGGGTTCCAAAAAAAGATGTGATGTGATATGAGTTTGGCTCGAGGATAATACCTAAGCATGGAAAGTAGGAAATATCGAGGAACAAACTTGTGCCTAGCTCCTCCTGGACAGTCGATCTTCGACAGTGCCCTGGAAATTTTAATCGCAAAGGATATGGTTGAGTTCCATGCACGTTCCAAAAGTAACTGGGAGTCTTGGCACGGCTCAAGCCATGGAAACGCCAAGATTTTTAGATACTTTTAGAACAAGTCTGTATATTGGCATCTGGGTTTTTACATGAAACAATGAAACTGGGCGGGAGGGGGCTTAGTAATTTATGGCGGTTGATCGGGGTTGCGCTAGCTATTCCGCAAGATATTAGCTGGAGGGTTTACTTGTTCTAGAGTTCAATGTAAAACCATCTACGCTTTATTTACTTGTACCTCGAGCAGTAGTACGTGGCTATACATATTGACTGCATGAAGGATTTTGGGGTCGAGGTGAAGTAGGTTTAGAAGCAAGACCGCTCGCGGCCTTGCCTTGCTACGCGTGACTGTGGATACGGCGCAGTGGTGACTGGGGCCGATTGACAGGCGGCTCAGATACCAGCGCTATATATTGATCTGTGATTCTTTGGGCACAGCGCAATATTTTTACATCACTCGGGGTTGGTGGAATCCGGGGGATGGAAGGGGAAAAAAAGGAGGGAAGAAATTGGAGCCTGTTAATGAGGGTTGGGATTTGGGCGATGGAATGCAGCTTGAGCGCCGACCCTTCTCTCCTATGGCGGGGGAAAATTATGTTGCTTTGTCGGTTAGGCCGGGGGACTGACTTGACTGATGGTGGTCCTGTTGATTCTGTGCATGCGGTGAAATGAAGCTGTGGTGGTGGTGGTGGTGGTTGCCAGTTGAATGGATGAATGATTGATTGTCATTGTTTCCTTCGCCTCGGCTATCCCTCGCCATCTACGGTAGTTACCATAGCGCGACCAACACCAGCGAACGGCGCAAGCAGAGATGCGCCCAAATATATGGATCGGACCACTTCTCAAACGGTCCCGCACGTCGGATGAATATTGAGACTGGAGTATTGCCTCAACAGGGTGAGACATCAATGGCCAACGGACACAAGCTCGGATGCCAGTACGACACATCCATCTGTCTGTGCCCAGTCCTTCTCTGCCCAATCAAGTCGGAGTTTCGGAGACTCTAACCAGGCTGGGACATCAAGGCGTTGCTGCATTAGATTATTGTATTAAAAAGTTGTTGCGGGTTGTGGTTGTGGTTGTGGTTATTGCATGGGTGGGTGGGTGGTGGTGGATCGAATGAGTGGTCCGGTTTTGATTTGGATTCTGATTTCGATTTCGATTTTGGAGGAGGCGGAGGAGCAGGGGATTTCAGGGGCGCATATATCATATTGAGACGAATTTAGTCACGATCAAGTTAGCGCAAAAACTCATAGAGCTGTCCCTACCTCATCTGGGACTCAACCATCATTGCCAAGAGTACCCCCGTTGAGCCAAATGCTTGGCGAGAACTCCAGCAAAATGTTGGATGAGTAAGGTCTGAGTTTATTTGAGAATCTCGGGCATCGAAGGGAATCCCCTTGATAATCCTATCTGAACATATTCTTGGTATATCTCCCTGTAATACCACGAGGCTTCAACAATCCAGCAATCGCACCCGCCTATAGTGACAGAAAATATTTGACAGGATATTAACGGAACTGTGAATCAGGTTTATTAGCCTGACTTCTTGCTAAATAGTGGTGATTTCGATTGGTTTGTACGAGTGCTCAGATATCTATAGCTTTGGTGTAACCAAGGGCTGCTGTAGCGCTGGTACTGTTAGATCGGACTTGCCAGGACAGCCTCAAAGTCCCACCAAACTCGCTATGCAGCTAAGGCGGCAATGCATGCAGTACCATTGATACCGAAAGATTGCCACACTCCAATTGACCACTACAAATCTGCCATGTCCCAAGCTGCATAGTGAGTTTGGCTTACTTTTGCTGTTTTTCGACACTCGTAAATAGTGCGGATTTTTGTTTTTTCTTCTTATTTTCCCCCACCTGTTCATTTCGTCAGGCTCCTTTTGACGATGCGAGGTCAGACGAAAGAAGTGCCACAAATTGAAACATAATTAGGGAGAACATTGTCGTATACCACACCATGCAATATTAGTAGCCCGTGAGCACGTAAAAGTAATGAAAAACACGGCACTTCCATCATCATCACGCGATGAGCATGACACTGTCTCCTAATCCCGCAACCCTACAGTACCTCATTGCACCCCTGACCACTTCTGAACTTTTCAGCGAGCTTCCTCCGCTTACCCACACCGAACCCCAAAAAAACTATAGAATTGTGCGTTGACAAACCAAAGGAACAACTAAGGAACGCTCATAATTTTTCCCCCGACGCAACCTCCCCATCTCCAGTACATCAAACCGCCCCGGCATGAACCAACAAAAGCAATTTAGGGGGACTAAATACTTAGTATATTATTCATCAGCCTTAATAAAAAAACAGGAAAACTGAGGATGTATCAGCTGACTGGTAATAATTCTTTTAGGAGGGTTTGTCGTGCGGGGTTGTGTGGAAGCGATGAGGTTCCGCGCCCGCCGGGGTGTCCGGTCAGCTTTGTCAGCGCACAATACCTAGAGGTGGCGCTGAGGATAAACGGGCACCCCTTCTGGATCATAGGGTGTACTATATTGTACGGTCTTTGTGACAAAACCTCCAGCCCCCCTCATTCTGGACCAAAAATGGCTTGATCTAAAAGCTCCCGGCTCGCCCGGAGAACAACTTAGAAGCAACGAAATCAAGCTAGAGTGTAGGAAACTATCTAAACTTTCTAAGCAGATATTAGGAAAATTTTCCCAGTCTGCCATGAGGGCTGAGCATAGGGTTGTGATTGGATGTTGTCTCAAGGTGCCTTTTGTATGGAGCCTCATAAAAGATCAGACACTTCTGTCAAAAATGCTTTCGCGGATCCAAAGGTACTCAAGAGGGGCTTAGCGGCAACAGAGGTTACTGGTACTTGAGTACGAGTCGGTTCTCATAGATTGAGCGGTTCATGTTTGGCTTATCCGAATTTCTCTTAAGGAGGAATGATGATTGGCAACGACTGCGCTTTCCACTTGTTCAACATGCAATGAGATCTTTTTTGGTCTTCTAGACTGGGGACAATCTCTTACCGAGCCTCGTACCGTAGATTTTGGGTAAACTCGACCCGCCGCCATACTTCTTAAGGTAGCCGCTATTCCTCTTAGGGGCTAACCCCGTGGCGAATTCGCCCTTCTAGGATGGTAGCTGCCATACAGGTAATAGTGGCGGGTCGGGTTTTGCCGGAATTTACGGTATACTCTACCGCTGAATCACTCCTATTGATGGAGCCGGCCCTCTCTTCCCCGCGATCTGTTCCGCTTGTAGCCCAAGGTCCGACAATAAAGCAATTCCACTTTTCCGTCCATGCTATCGTGGTGCGGGGGCGCCATCTCTTGGTGGTTGGCTGAGGGTTTTCGGCCTTACTTTATTGGTTACAGAAGGGCAGTAGAGATACTTCTGCTGACACCAAGCCTCCCTGAAGTTCTTTTAAAGCCGTAAGAACATTATGGACAGGGGTGTAATTATATGAAGGGTTGGAACAACCTATTGCCAATTGGGCAAAGCTGAGAGGAACCGCCCGGAGGTTCTGGGAGGAACGTTTTAGTTGGTTGCTTGGAGGCCATAGCTTACTACGCACAGACCTGAGAGCCCCCAGCATATATAGGACCATCGACTGCCCGCAGTCGCGATCCTCGAAGCTCGCTACAACTCGCTTTCTCGTCTGCAAGCTCGCGACAGCTCGCCTTTTTTGTTCCCACCCACCACCCCTTATTGCGCCCTCATTGTCAACTTGGGATTTATCGGTGGCAACGATCCCAAGTAACAAGGGCAGCGACATCCCCCCCAACGCCTCCGCCAGTGGAACACGGAAAGAGGTTGATTGATGGAATGGACTGCGTGGATGGTTTTGGTTTCTTATTTCTCTGTACTGATTGGGCTTTCATTCTCACATATTGGCTACTATCTCAATGTATTTGATGGGCTTTGGAAAATTGGTTCTGGTACTAGTACAAGGGACAGGCATATTGCGATCGCACACGCTGCTTTGTAACCCACCAGTTTTCACGGACTTTTTGCTGGTAAACAACTTTGGTGCGTGCGATCGCTAAATGCCGGCCCCTTGTATCGCACCATGGGTATTAATTGGCAGAGCTTGTCACATGTAAATAAAAATATTTAGCTAAGGGTTTCGCAAATCTCCGCACTTCTCCCCAGAGCAACAAGGTTGTGACCTGGATGAAAATGCCCATTTTTGCCGTAAGATGGGCCAAGACCGAACCCTTCTATTAAGGCACCAGGGAGGGATGACGAATTCCGTGTGAGAGGGGCGTGCAATGATGTTGCCCCCACATATCATGGTCAGTCGAATCTGAGGCTAGGGTTAATTTCTGCAGCCTGTTGACCTGTCAGATATCATGCCGTACTCCCACCCACTCTCTTAGGCCTAGAAATCTAGTCGCTACCCGATTGGTTGATGTTTACACAGAATTGGCCGCCTTCCACTCACACTCCAAAACCCAGAAACCAAGTAGCTACCCGATTGGTTGGTGTTTACACAGAATCCGCCGCCTTCCACCCACACTCCACAACCCAGAAATCAAGTAGATAATCGATTAGTTACAGTTTACACAGATTCCGCTGCCTTCCACCCACACTCCAACACCCAGAAACCCAGTAGCTACTCAATTGGTTCGAGTTTACACAGAATGGACAGCCTTCCACCCACACTCCAAAATCCAGAAACCCAGTAGCTACTCAATTGGTTCGAGTTTGCACAGAATTGACGGTCTCCCACCCACATTCCAAGGAGAAAAAATCCAGTAGCTCCTCGATTGATTCGTTCTGTCATATTACGCTACAATTGTTGGTTCGCAACCCCTCCTTTCTCCCTTGTGTTAGAGAGAATTTCGCAGGAGCCATGAACCCGAGTGACATATCATGACCAGGCTGTATCCAGCCAACTGCTTGAAGACGGAGCAGTATATAACCCTTCTTCCGTCCCATCAATGGCCTCTTGGCCGCCCCACCTCTCAAATCCTGAATACCTAACAGCAATATTCACAAACATCCATCACATCTTCTCTCTCAAGGTGAGTCAACGCGTACTTCTCTCCTGGTTCCTTGCTATAGAAGCAGCAGGTAGTCTAAAGCTTGTGACTTAGCCAAAATCCTCCCACTTTATTTCTCCCACTATCTTCGACCATATCCAACACACTGACATCCATTCAGACCCCACCTCTATCTTCACAAAAGCTCACGAATACCTCTCGTCCCTAGCAGCCAGACTACCAGCCCTACGATCATGTCCCACAATTCCCATAAAGACATGTTTGGAGCTCACATGCCCGACACTGACAGCCCTGTCTCCTCCCTCGAGAGTCGAAATGTTACCCTACAAATCCCTAATCCCTCCTTTATCCTCTCCGCGGTCTCGCCTGACTCCACCAATGCCAATCCTAGGCCAGCTACATTCTCATGCCCCTTCTCTGGCTGTTCGTCTGTTTTCAAGGGGAAAATGGCCCATGGATATCTCTAGAGGCACCTCGGACGCCCCAGGGTTCACGGGCTCACTAGTGATGAGAAAGCTACCTGGGAAAATCTTCACAGGATTGAGCATGACAGGCTCCTTGATACCCGTAGTATAACCCCTCCTTTCCACAAACTCGCCCCCCGGGTTGCTAACGAATTTAATATAGTCACTCCGGCACAGCGCAAGCGGGAGGCGAACAAGACGAAAGCACGGAAGGTGTTGAGGACTGCTGAGTTTGAACTCCGTGCTAGGAAAATGGGTATCACTGAAGAGGCACTGGTCGTCCAAAAGGTAGCAATTTGGGAGGGGATGTGGGTTGCCAAGCAGAACGGTAAAGATATCGAAGTCAGTATTCCCATTCCGTTCCATCCTGGTGGTCTCAGTGAGGATGTTGCTGATCGAAAGTGAAACTAAAGCACGACGCCTGGGCTCTCTTGGATTTCTGTACCAGCCCTTAAGACTTTCTCCGAAATTTAGTAATTCTCACAGGTTCCGTATCATTAATTCTACTAATACACCTGACTAGGAATTTCCCCACCTCCTCATGCCCAAAGAATAACATACTGGAAGGAATTACCTATTCGAAAATTTGATGCATCCTTTTTGGCCATCGTTTGGGGTAGGCTGCTGCTGCCCCAAACTTTACACTCCCTGTTTTGTAATCGTTACTCCATTTCAATTTAGTTTTTCTAGTGCCGCCCAGGCTAGTTCTACCTTATTTCTGAGGCAGTGATATCCAGGGAATCAAAACACAAAAATACGCGAGAGCGAGTGTGTATGCATGTTTTTTTTGTTTTTCTACTGTGAGTGAGTTTGCCCTTGCCTGTGTGACGTTCCAGCCTGGTGACTGGCTTATTGTTTCCAGCGACCGACCAAAGTGTTCAAGTGGCACATATAGAATACATCAACTCTCTCGGTTGAATCAAAGTGTTTTTTCTACTCTCTCCACTGCATAAAAGTGTTTTTTTCTCCCACCAAGCATCGGCCACTAGGGCGTAACGGTGGGGCCGCCCCCCCCCGTTACCCAAGACGGAGCACCGGTAAGTCAACACAACCTGTTTTACTGCACTCAACTTCGTCCTAAAGTAGAATGAAAATTGCAGAAGGGTACCGTATTACTTGCAATTTCAATATTTAATTGGCTTCCAATTTATAGCCACAATTCAATAACTTAGGCGCCATTGCCGTCAAAATTGCCGTCAAGAATTACGTATTGTATGGGTACGGGACAACACCGCGTTTCGGCCGCTCCACTAGAAAGAGATTTAAGCAAGATCCTGTCGACAGGTTTCTATCATATCAAGAGCGTATTTCACTGCCACCCACACAAGATTGTTTGTACGCTCATGGCGGGGGGTCTTGTTCGAAGTATATACAAACAATAATTAGTACGAATTACCAGTTAGCCATGAAATAGCTTCTTTGATTGGTGTTGTAGAATTTTATTGTAAGAGTAGGATGGTCTAATGTCCTCGCAGAAGTAATCGAGATTAGATGGGCTTCTCACGAATCAATCCTTTTGCTCTCATCGCCGTCGCAACCTGCACCCAGGGCATGATTACGCCGTTAAAAAGTGAGTACTCGAGTAGAGTATTCCGGAAGCCCGTCTCTTGCGGGCTAAATCTATGGTGGGATCTGCGGGGGCCGTCCGACAACTAATGGCAAGGGTTTTTGAGGCTCAAAGTGAGGGTGCCTCGGGTAATGGTACTTGTACTATTGGTGCGGGCAGTTGTTGAGGGTGTGCCCCGATTCGTGCCACCTCGCTGGTGGCGCCTGTGGGATCACCAATTCGGATGAGAAACGGCAGGGGACAGGATCCGAGATCATTTAAAAAAAATACACGCGAACTCTAACAATATGTCAAACGAAATAGCGTAAACTCTCGTTAAATCCACCATCGGGGATCTCAACAGAAATGACAGTCTCAACCGCAAATAGGCTTAGTAGGTAAGGTATGTTAACAAAATTACGAATACCGGTTAATGAGATCCAATAACTTAGCTTAAATAAGCTATACCGCATCTGGAACATCCCCATTTCTTCTCGGGGTGTTTTGTCTCTGATCGGGAGGGACCCGAGGCCGATGGGCGATGGTGGATTTAACGCGAGTTTACGGTAATTATCCGGGAAAAAACAAAAGAAAAAGAACATCAAAATTCCCTTGACCCCCTCAGTGGCTAGGTCGCCGCCTAATGCTTAATACTGCCAATTATCTAAATCTAGAGGCCACGGTAAAAACCCCCCATTTCCGCCCATGCTAACTGCGAACTTCAGATGTGGAAACACACAGATGTGACAAGTGTTTTCGTGAGATCCAGCAATCCCTGCTGCCTGCTGCGCAGTACCAAGCATGATAGGATAACCTAAATTAATGAGTAGTGCGAATAGATTAGAGTTGCTTTCGCGTATCCAGGATAGTATGATAGGTGACCTCCCAGGCCACCCGGACAGATCCTGATCGGTGGGTTTTAGAACCAATGGCGGTTGGCACAGTAGTCACAGTTCATCCAAGTAAATTGTTTGAAAGTTTCTTATTCGGGTTTAGTTTCCCGGGTGAGGGGGATATCCGGGTGGTTTGGGATGCCTTCCATCTCGAATTATGGCAGGATGCTGCTCAACGCCTTATCAGAAAAGTGGGTGGGTGGTCTAGCGGGAGCTTTACATTGCTTTTGTTCTTGGGAGACTGCCACAATAGAGGCGTTCAGCCCCAGGGTTGAAAAACTGGTACAATCCTAATTAAAGATATCAACGGGGCGACCGCCTTGCTTCTTGCATAAATTTGGAGGCTTGGGGTGAACCCAACCTCTCTCTTCTTCCGATCCCCATATTTTGTGGAAGAATAACCCCTCTTGCTAGCCATTCAGCTCCGGATCTTCCCTCTTTTAAAAATCCCCATCAAGAAAAAAGGGGGATTCCCCGGATTTTTTCCCATTCTCTCGTTACTCGATACCGGTGGGTGAGTGCTGAAAGATTGGTGTTTTGTACGGTATCTGGAAACCCCCGGTGGCCCGCTCGGGAAGAACGGGGGAGTGGTGCGGCACGTCTCTTTTGCTGCCAAGCTCGTACAAAGTACGATATGAGATCTCAAATTTAATCAATCCATGGGTGGACGAACGAAAAAAAGGAAAGAAAATACCCACCACTCACCCCTCCCCCTCCCCCTTCCCTTCCCGTTCCTGCCCAGGTTGAGCTCGCGTTTATCAAATTCCACTAGTCATGCACGTCGCACATGTTCCATCTACCATACAAGTATGCAGGTTTTTCGGGTCGAAAAACCTTTGGTGTGTGTAACGCTTTTGCGCATAGTTGAACTGTCGAGACATTTGTAAAACGGACTACTATTGCATGCCACCGGGGTCTTGAGGCTCTAGCCATTTTTGGCTGAATGCAATAGCAGTCCGTTTTTCAAACGCCACGATCTTGAAGGTATAAAACTGACAGATCAACTCGAAACCCGGCACTCGAAAAACGCTCTTTGAACCTCGGGGTTGAACGCCTCTAATTAGAGAATTCGGTATTGCGTTTCTCGAACCTCTGTATCCCTGCACATGCATATCCGGTTTTTGCGAATTTTATAGTAGGTAGCTCTACCAGCCACGAGGGGACCTGTGGAATACTCTTCCGAAATGGCGCTATCCATTTTGTGCCCACCCTGCCCCCCCCAAAGGAGCAAGGAAACCTCCGCACGGGAAGTTTTGCACAAGCGATTCCCATAACCCCCAGGATAGTGTGCGATAGATAAAGGCACCCAAGTGTATTACTGTGGAAACTGGAAAAATTGGGATCTCACTAAAGGCGTTGGAGTGGGTTCTGGGTTTCCATTTTTTTCCCACCCCAACCAAAGGAGAAAACTTCCCTCCTTGCTTCTCCCCAATCCAAAGTGAACTCCTATAGGTCTAGCGCTATCCTCGGTTATTGTGCAGACTGAACCAAACCTCCCATATAGGTTTCTCGGTGTTCGGCTTGACACTGTGGTAGAAGACAGTTTGATAGTGGGTTGGAACAACCAGTTGCTAATTGGGCAAGCACAGGGAGTAGCGCTGGGCGAATCGGAGCCATGTCTCGGACAAGGGTGGAAAAAAGTATGCCCGGTTGCTCGGCCAACACGGGGTCATAGCTCAGAGACTACAGGCCCGTGGACCCCCCCCCATACATATACCACCTCCAAGCTTCCCCTTTCATGGATCACCATGCTTCCTTCACCTCGCGTCCTCCATTTTCCTACACCTCGCGTTCTTTATTTCCCACCCACCACCCCTGCTGGATCCCCATGCGCCCAAATTGCCACCTAGGATACATCGGGGGTAACAATCTCCCATGGCAAGGGCAGCGGCAACCTTCCCAACGCCTCCGGCAGTGGAACACTCAATCCGATAACTAAGCGGAGGATATGGTCATGTGTTCCTTTTGGCGTTGTCTTCTTCCACTTCTTTTCTATCTTTCTCTCCTTTCCCGTTTAGATATTTGCGATATATATAAGGGTTGTTGCTTTGGAAAATTGGTAGGAGCACAGTCTTACGAATGACTTCAAGATTTAAAAATCTTCCGTTTTCCGTCTGCCACCCAACACTCGAGCTTTATTACTTCCAGGACAGCCGTGGAGAATTAAGCGTAGAATTAGTATCGTGCCCCGCTCATGCACTCTTATCCTCCGCACCACATGGGACAATATTATACCAGTACCATTCCTACTCAGCACTTGAGAAGCGAAAATTAGGCGAGCCGGAGGGTAGTTTGAATTTTTTTTTTCCATTTCATGATCTCAACACCTCAGTTTTCTAGCAACCTCAGGGAATACTCGGTCATCTACAGCCGCGTTCGCAGGGTTCTCGTACCCTCCCAAGTACGACGAGTAATTAGAAACGCTTTGCTAACCCTCTCTCTGGATTATCCAGTCTGATAAATGGTGATAAGGGTTTACAATGCCCCTAGGGGTATATCCGAAGAGTAGTTACCAGAAGGCTTCTTGTTGTCCTATTATTATAAATAGGTATTGTTCTTGAGGTACAAGGAGGGGTACGAGAAGCTTGCCAACGCGGGTGTACCCACCCAAATCCAAGTACCCCAAACCCAGAGTAGTTAAGAGTGATGCGAGGGGGCCTAGAAAATCCTCTTTTGAATCATAGTTCTCACTGGGGTGCGGCAAAAACTAGCGTGTGAAGAAAGGCTTATTTGGTTGCTAGATGAATAAATCAGATAAAGCCGGGTAACAAAATTGGGTGTCAGGTACCTCGGAAGTCGTTTGCACCATATCTCTCCCATATCAGACATGCTGCTCTCGGGTCCAGATGTTTAAGGATGTGTTAAGGGATGCGGGTGCGCCTGCTTTGACAGGCGCGGCGCGGTACCATTGGGCGAGGAGGATAACATCCTGCCCCCCTTACCTCTTCGGGGAAAAACCTGCAATTGCAAAAAGGAGCTTTGGTGATGAAGAGTTATTTTTTCTTGCCCTAGATTTTCTTGATGGAAAGCCAAATGGGCACTTTGCCAGAAGTCGGAGCCCGCGTGTTTGGTGTGGTTAGTGCTTGCTCGTGGTGCCTGCTCGCCCTCCCCCACTTGGGCGGCTGGGATTACTAGATCGGGACGAGTGATAAGTGATGATTCTTATCTCACATCCTTGTCCACCTAGCTGGATTTCGGGACCGGAGTGGAGCCCCACAATAGAGGAATGCATGGGGGGGGCGAGTGATGCGCAGTGATTTCGATCTCACATCCTTGTCCACCTAGCTGGATTTCGGGGCCGGAGAAAAGCCCCACAATAGAGGAATGCATGGGGGGGCGAGTGATGGGCAGTGATTTCGATCTCGCATCCTTGTCCACCTAGCTAGATTTCGGGGCCGGAGAAAAGCCCCACAATAAAGGAATGCATGGGGGGGGGCGAGTGATGGGCAGTGATTTCGATCTCACATCCTTGTCCACCTGCCTGGATTTTGGGGCGGCAGAAAAGCCCCTCAACCAGAGCAAAACCACCGCGGAGCAATACACTTTCACTTCCCCCAATCAAAATTTTCCCCGTTTTAGATGATCTGTGATTTACCAATTGGGGAGAAATCTTGGGGATTTGGTTGGTGCTCAGCATTCGCCTCACACCCAGGTTGGTCTCACAAAGCTTCTGCCCAGTAATCCCAACTGTAGGTCCGAATAAAGCCAACGGCCAGATCACCATCTTTATAAGTAAACGCTATCCTTCTTTCTCCCCCTCTTCTCCCGCATAGACTCTTCGAGGCTTTACCTCTCACATTTTTGCAGACTGCTCTCCCAAAACCTCGTCGGCTATCTCAATAATTCACACCCCCACGGGTCTGCTCCAATTCCACCGTCCAGCAAGACTACAACCAGAGCACCCTACTTCTAATCAGAAGCGGTCAGACCCGGGTCTACAGATCATGTCTGGCCACTCTCATGAAGGCATGTCCAAACATCTCATATCCACTAAAATTTCCTCCTGCAAGAATAAAAGAATTATCCCAGGAGCATTCATTTCCCCCTTCAGAGCTCCACTCCCCTCTGCCCCCCAATGCAATTCCTTCTCGGCTCGCCGGGCCCGTCTCCAGTTGCTCGTTGGCTTTCAAGGGAGAAACGCCGCACGGGTAGTTGAGGAGGCACCTTAAGCACTGGGATTGTCGGGCATGCGGGCCGTGAGAGAGAGGCTTGTCTAGGTCTTGGTAGGCCGAAGCAATCGTAAATCTGGTTCAACCACAACCCTAACCCTAATATTGCGCGCACTGACAGTGTTGGCATAATCAAATTAGTTGATGGCGAAGAAGAGAGGAATTCGAGGACTGCAGAATTCGAGTTGCGTGCTAAGGATATGGGGATAACCGAGGATGGGCTTGTTGCTCAGAAGGTCGCGATTTGGGAAGGGATGAGGGTTGCTAAAGAGAGCGGCGACGGTATTGGAGTTAGTATCCCTACCCCTTCTGCCCTTAGAGACTATAGGGATTATTTCTGATCAAGGGGGGGATTGTTCATAGTACGACGCTTGGGTTCTCTTAGATGCCGCCACCGGCGTCAATTAGTAAACCTTTGAGTATTGTACGATGACAGAATTAACGGGACAACGAACGAACAATCATAATTCCCGCTTGACGGCGACCTTCCGAATACATCAAACTACCCCAGGATCAACAAACAAATTGTTTTTCTTTTAAATATGTAGCGGTAATCAGTACCGAATGCACTATCCATCAGCCTTAGCAAAAAAAAAACAGAAGAAGTTGGGGCGTATTAGTTGCGTGACAATGATTTTTTTTGACGAGAGTGCTAGTTGTGCGGGGTTGTGCTGAAGTGGTTCGTTGCCACATGAGCTGGGGTGTTCCGTTAAAACCGTCTAAGAACATTAGTCTAAGTTCCGCGTTTAACCTGAGGGATCCTTGCTGTCAACATTTTTATTATCATTTCATTTCCGTCATGCAGAGCACTTCATACGTCCCCTTACATCACGCACTGCGCTTATCGCAGTTAGATTGTGGTTAGCGTTATCCGAACTTTGTGTTCATAACTGCCCAATCAAAGGCAGCGCAGAGAGCAGATTCGCTCCATGGTGCTTGAACAGATGTCGCCTAGTGGCCCGAGCGGGAAGCGGAAGGTTCGCTGGGTGAACCGTTCTAGATGTGCTTCTGTCGCCAACTCAAACACTGGCCATTATTACAATTCTAAGAGTCGGCTGACGCTCATTGTCACCGATATTCCGACGGAGCAGAGATGAGGTCCAGGGGTTGGCATCTCTTGTGTCGCCTGTGACAACCCCAAACTGTTGCTGCCCGCCCCCACAAAGTGGTTGCATCGAGGAAAATAATGCAGAATCATCACCTCCAAATTGATCTACCTCCAAGTTTTTAGTCATACGCCTACCACGCCTAATCAGGAGGTGCTAGCGTTCCAAGTCTCTGCCCATATCCGATTTTAACGGCGCGCAGCTAGAGCAGGTTAGGGTTATTCTCTTTTCTTCCCTTCCGGCTAGTGCGGGTCTGCGTTTCGGTGGGATTCAGACTTCAACTCAAGCGGGATCCCTGAGAGCGCTGAGACAAGAGAATTCAGTGCTCCCGCGAAATTGCGCCATTAGCAGGGTATGTGAGATTACTAAACACACGGAATGATATAGCTCAAGCCTCTTTTACATTGATTTCGTATTATGATGAGGCTGAGAGTTGCTTATTCATCCTATGCGGGAGCACTGAATTCTCTTGTCTCAGCTCTCTTAGGGATAGCGCTTGTTTGTGGGGGGACACCATTGCTCTCAGTTTTTTTCGGAACGGACTATGAGATCGACCGGAGGAGGCCGAGGCAGAGGCACATAGATCTCGGTTTCTTCTCTTCTCTCTTGTTCCTTTCCTTTCCGTTTTTTCCGTTTTTTCCTTTGCTTCCCTTTCTTTCCTCTGCTCCTTCGCTACAAGAGTGAAATTTCTTCTTTTCTTCGCTTTCGCTCTTCGAGATGAGCGCACCTCGTGAGAAGCTCGTGTCATCAGTAATTTTAGTTGGTTACTACCCCTACATTGATACACACCTGTCGTATATAGATTCATACATCTCGGTGCATGAACGATTGGCTTCGCAGGGGGGGGCGGGAAGTTGATGGTAGGGTGCTTCAATGGTGTGCCGCCCACCGGTTGAGTGCGATGAGAAAGAATGAATGGTTCCGTGAGGAGTCTCGCGCAATCGCGCTAGGGTTTCGTCATTGCTCACAGGCACCGTGACAGTAGCACGGTACGGCCTATGGTCCGGGAGGGGTGCCCGTTTTCCTCAGCCCCCCCACCTTCGCCTAGTTGATTGAATCACACTCACACGTTCGCCTTGGTTTGGCGAAATTTGGAAAATAGCGCTGGATGGATTGAATGTAGTCTATCTGCTGCCACCCTAATTCGATTCGCCCTGCCCCAGAGGTCCTGGGTGTTCCATCCGCATCTGGTTTCCGGGGGCGAAGAACGTGTACTCGTAATGTCCTGACGTTTGTGAACACAACTGCTATTGCATACCGCCAAAATTCAGCTTTTTTGCCCTGATCTTGGCATCATGCAATAGCAGTTGTGTTCACAAACGTCAGGACATTACGAGTATTCGTAACGCACCCCCGGTAGAAGCGAGACACATGGGAGAAGCGAAACCGGGTAACCCAGTGGTAACAAAGTGGCGCTCACTTTGTTGTTGCCTTTTTTTACTCCTATGTTACCACTAGGTTGCCCGGTCTCGCTTCTCCCTAGTGTCTCGCTTCTACCTGGAGTGCGTTATCTGTTTGCCCTACTGTGCCCTAATGGCCGGGAGTGGTGTTGCACCATCGGCAATATACCCCTTGGTGTTTGTATGGTTGCAGGACTATTATCATGCGGCGGGGTGATAATTGGAAGTGCCGTGTTTTCCTCTGTTTTTACATGCTCACAAACTACAAAAAAATGGGTGCTTAGGCAGCGATAATGATGTTTCTCTGTGCTCCAACTTGGGGCGCTCTTTTCGTTTGACCTCGCATCGCTAAGAAGAGGCGTGACCGAATGGATAGGGGTCGAAAAGAAAAGAGAAAAAATCAATCCCAAGAAACTGAACTGGCTAAGTACCCCGATACTAGAGTCGTCTGATATATGTAATCCATCTCCCATCCCAAGCTGTAAAAGCAAGGGAGGTTTTCACGGCGATCGCTAGGCTTTGTGAGTCGATTGAATGCCACGTGCGAGTGTAAAGAAATTTTTTCTTTTTCTCTTCCTTCTCCTCGCAGTGAAGAAAACTTCCCAAGTGCCGAAGCAACCTATGGTATTTGTGTATCCAGGGAAATTTTTTTCCCTCACATTGTTTGCAAACGGATGGGCTGCACAAGCATCCCCAATCATCTAATGCTCACAGAGCAGCTGGCAAGAGGACTTTGCCCGGTACCTCTCCGTTGGTCAAAGGCTCAAAAATGTTCCCCAAGGTAATTATGTGCAGTCCCTTGGCGAAGGCATACCCTGCCAAAGTGGACCGCACTGTCTCACCATCCTAGGAGGACCTGATACTCTCGACCACCACCCAGAATTCCAGATATCCTACCTATTAGGGGGAAAATCAAGAGCCCCGCCAAGAACAGTGGTCTCATCTTTCCTGCATCAGAAGAATAATCCGCTTTACAAATCACCTATTGCCTTGTTGTTATGGTGCCTTTCCGCTATCGGCATGCTACCTTATTCGTATCAAGAGTATAGAGATTCCAATAGTTCTGAGATCTTGAAAGGCACCTCTGGGATTGGACTTAGAGAGGATAAACCCACGTATGTGATCAGATTCAGCATTGCCTAAAACCTGAGAAATTCTACATTCTAGGAAGCATCTTTGCGTGGGCTAGTTAATAACCCTGCAGGTCGAGCCGAACCTCCTGTCCGACTATCAACCGCAGCTTGAGAACGAACTTGCGAAGGCTATGGCTATTCCCGCGGAACAACAGAACAAGACCCTTATCTCACATCTCACTCCACTCTATTCAACGAGTATATCTCAACTATCAGGAGGCTGTGCCCTCTTCTAGAACATCACAAGATTTCTTTCAACCTCCTTTGGGCCCAGTCGTGGGAAAGAGCGCAGTTCATGCTTATGGCTTGGCAAGGAGCGAAATATAGTAACACCTTCTCTTTCCCAACCCATTCCTCCCCAGCGACAAAATACCTTTCTCTGATAATAGTAGAAGACGAGAGCTAACCACTCTGGAGAGTATGTAAGCATGTGTTGTAACAAATTTCATAGGTATTGGTACGGTCGTTCTCTCGGAAAGCAAGGGTTGGTCTGTGATTGGCGTTTCCAAGCGGCCAGTGTGAACCCCACTTTTTTCCACCACTTAGTCTAGCCCTATTTCTCCCAAATACCCTGATTTACACCATCTACGCTCCTCAAACGAGCCGAGATGCCTCAAGCTTGGTTGGGGCGAGCAGGGGGAAATCTTTGACCGTGGTAAATTCTTTCAATTGGACCGCCATTATGTTAACTACGATGGCAAAACCTATGGGGGGGAGGGGCGAGTGCTGTTCTCAAAATTGAAAAATTCAGAGTAGCAAGAAGAATTGATAATCTCGGAATGCTCCCTTTGGGGTATCAAGAGAACGAAGAGGGTGTCGGAGAAAGGCTTATTGAGAGCGGAAGAAATTTCGGATCCCTAAAAGGCATGCGCTACAAGTATTATATGGGTCTCGCTTTCTTCAGAAGTAGGAGGGAGGTTATGAGGGTAGATGTGAACAGACGTAAAATGGCTGATCCGAGAACTTTTAGAAGGACCAATCCCAATTACCCGATGAGCACTGTCAAGGAGGCTGCTTCTCACATATCCTCCGGCGCCGCCAACGCTGAAGATGATTCGGAAAACGAAAACGAAGATGAGGACGAAGAGCGTGGAGGAGGCGGTGATGACGAAGATGGTGAGATTGATAGGCCTAACAATATAGTAAAGCCTAAGGCTAGTGTTGTGGCTGTGGCTATAAAGAGAGCTATTGGGACGAAGCCCCAGAGAGGCTACATACTCGGCCCGGATGGCAAGATCAGGCTAGTAGGCGCAACTCCAGGCGCAACTAAGAAGAAACTTTTGGAGACCGGAAAGACACCAGAAGGGATCAAGGACGCGCTTTTCCCAGAGGAAATGACAGAGGAACAACTTCTCCTATGCTCGCCCACAGTATTGGGTTTCAGCTTCGGAGATAAATTATGGGGTAAGTGGGTCGATTAGCTTACTGCGCATAATGGAACTAATGTCTTATTGGCGTGCGCAGCTGAATTTGCTGTCGAACACGTCAATGAAATCGAGTTCAACCCCCAGACGCTTTCGGGAGCATTGTCCTCCCTAAAGCACAAAAGGAAATTGTGGAAGCACTAGTCGAAAGTCACACAGGTAACCGCGGATCAAGGGTTGGAATAGAGGATGTGATAAAAGGAAAGGGAAAGGGGCTGGCGGCGGTTCTACAGTATGCTTCTTTTTTTTATTCTTTCTTTTTTCTTTCCCTGCTCCTAATCCTGGTTTTTGGGGTGCTGCGGAGTACACTAACACATTTGCAGTGGACGTCCAGGGGTGGGGAAAACCTTAACAGCGGAGGGAATCTCGGAATTTCTCCAAAAGCCACTGTACATGGTAGGAGCTGGAAAACTTGGCACGGATTCTCGCACACTGGAAACGCAGCTATCTCGGATTTTAGACATTGCGCATGTTTGGGGCGCGGTTCTTTTACTGGACGAAGCAGATGTTTTCCTAGAACGTCGACCGGTTCATGACCTACAGAGAAATGCCCTTGTCTCAATATTCTTGAGGCTGCTCGAGTACTTTCAGGGGATCCTGTTCCTAACCACCAATAGGGTTGAAACCTTTGACGAGGCCTTTCAAAGTAGGATTCACATGGCTCTTCGATATAATGATCTCGATAAAAAAGGCTAGGAGGGTCATTTGGAAAACATTCCTTGGAATGGTCGCAAGAGAGGAGTCCGGTTCCGGTTGCCAGTTAAGAGACATAGTTAACGATGAGGAGCTGGAAGGGCTTGCGAGACATGAATTGAATGGCAGACAGGTATGCAAGCAACCAAACTGGACCAGGGTCATAGAGCCCACACCGTCCACTCGTTTCTCCCAGTTAGCTCGCGCCCCGATCTTTACTGATATTC
>Ga0307510_10002439_pt1 | contig 21113 bp, 12 predicted proteins | sample 12_EM_MG_FD_207224 | JGI IMG/M metagenome (GOLD analysis project Ga0307510, IMG submission 207224) | Populus trichocarpa ectomycorrhiza microbial communities from riparian zone in the Pacific Northwest, United States - 12_EM | ecosystem: Host-associated > Plants > Roots > Unclassified | place... | reverse complement strand
TGTAGGAAGTGCGGGGTGATGAGGAGGGGTGCGTTGCCATCGATCGTTGAACCGCCGTTATTTTTGTCCCCTGACAATATTAGTATAAATAGTAGGCCTCTCCTCTGGTGGTTGAAGCATCATCAAGCAGCAGAAAAGCGACCTTAACGATATAACAAGTTAACAAAGGAGTAATATTCTAATTCTTTGATATTTGACTACGCTTTATTTCTCTGCTTTTACCAAACGATTACCCTCAAGCCTTCCTGACTATTAATCTGTTATCTCAAATATTCTTGGCCTAGTTAGCTTGAAATCCTACAATGTTAGCTACTCCGTAACACAGATGAAAATTTCTAAAGCATAACCTCAGTCTATCAAGCCAAATGGAACAAAACATCCGCAAAAAAACCATTTCTTCAGGACAGATAGCCATTGCGTCCGGAGGCAGGGAATCTATCTGGATCGTCCAGTCCACCCAGGCTGCTCTATGTGGGCCCTAGTACATTTGTTGCCTCCCACTCCGTTGGGTGCAACCCAACCCATATCCTTTCCGCATAGTGCACCCGGATGGTTAATATCTTACAATCCTCACCTGAAGAATACACAAGGAAGCTGCCCATGGGCAGCTGCATTGGGGAACCATTGTTCTCTCTGATGGTATTGACTGACGACAGACTACTTCACTATCTGGTAAAGGGTTTTTAGACGAAAAACACTCTTAATATAGGATGACTAACCAGCTATTGTCCCAGTAACTGACCACTTCATACCCCTTATTTCGCCACAGATAAGAACTCTCGCAAAAACTTCCTAAGTTCTTTCATATAATCTCTTCATCAACTCAGTAGAACTATCTAGCATTATCTACACACAGCGAGCTACAAGCATGCCTTTCCATTCCGCTTGACACTATTCAATTTGCCTTTATCTCCCTCCTGACTTGTATAACAATGCGGATGCTTCGAGACCTATACCAGTCAATTCCCCTGGATCGGAAGATTCCGACACACCATGTCCAGAGGCTGTCCGACCTCTGGTTGAAGAGTTGTCCATACTTTGGTAATTTAGTTCTCCAGGCAAGTACTTTCAAATTGTTGGCTACAGAGCGCTACAGGCATGCAGACACTTCAAGACCCATACCAGTTAGTCCTTCTTGCCGAGCGGATTCCAATGGGACCCTTTCCAACCCTAGCGGACATCTGCCTGCTGTGGTATCTGCCTTTTTCTCCCTGGTGAGTTCTATAGCTATGCAGATGCTTCGAGACCTAAACCCTTCGATTCCCCTCAACCGGCGGATTACAATGCACCCGGACCCGATGGTTCCTGACTGCTGGTTGAAGTGCTATCCATTCTTTTGTACTTTAGTTCCTCAGGCAAGTACTTTCAAATTGTTGGCTACTGAGTGCTACAGGCATGCGGACACTTCGAGACCTATACCATTCAATCCCTCTCGCCGAGCGAATTCCAATGCAATCCTTCCTAACCCTAGCGAACATCTCAGGCTGCCCGCTGAGGAATCTGGCCTTTCCTTCCTACTAACCTCAATCGCTATATGAACGCTCTGAAACTAATACCATTAAATTCCGCTCGGTGAGCGGATTCTAACGCACTGGGTCCGGGCGCTCTCCGACAGCTAGTTCAAGAGCAATCTGCAATTTTCAACCTGTGTTCCACGGGCAAGTACTTTCAGATTCATGGCTACTGAGGGCTACAGGCATGTGGAGGCTTCGAGACCTAGACCAGTCAATTCCTCTCGCCAAGCGAATTCCAACAACATCCTTCCTGACTCTGGCGGACATCTTCCTGCTATTGTACCTGCCTTTTTCTCTCTGCTGACTTTTATAGCAATGGGGACCCTTTGAAACCTATACGATTCGATTCCCCTCGCCGTGCAGATTCCAACCCACCCTTTCCCGACACTGTCCGACCACTGGCTGAAGGGTTATCCATACTTTTGTACTCTTGTTCTCCAGGTAAGTACTTTCAAATTGTTGGCTACTGAGTGCTGCAGGCATGCAGACGCTTTGAAACCTATACAATTCGATTCCCCTCAGCGAGTGGACTCTTATGAGACCCTTCCTGACTCTGGTAGACATCCTCCTGCTAAGGTATCAGCCTTTTTCTCCCTGCTGACCTTCAGAGCCATGCAGACACTTTGAAACCTATACGATTCGATTGCCCTCGCCCAGCGGGATTCAACGCACTCTGTCCCGACACTCTCCGACCACTGGTCTATGCGTTATCCATACCTTTGTACTTTAGTTCACCTGGTAAGGACATTCAACTTCTTGGCTACCGATCACTACATGCCTATGGTCACATCGAGACCTATACCCTTCGATTCCCCTCGCAGAGCGGATTCCAACGCATCCTATCCTCACACTGTCCGACCACTAGCTGAAGGCTTATCAATACCTTCGTGCTTTAGTTTCCAGGACAAGTACTTTCAAATTGTTGGCTCCAAAGTGGTGCAGGCATGCGGACACTTCAAGGCCTATACCATTCAATTCCCATCGCCGAGCAGATTCCAATAAGGCCCTTCCTGAGTCTGGCAGACATCTGCCTGCTAAGGTATCTGCCTCTTTCTCCCTGGTGACCTCTATAGGCATACGGACACTTCGAAACCTACACCATGCAATTTTCCGCAAACGGCAGATTCCATCGCACCATGTCCCAAGGCTATTCGACCACTGGTTGAAGAGTTATCCATGCTTTTGTACTTTAGTTCCCTGGGCAAGTACTTTCAAATTGTTAGCTACTAAGTACTACAGGCATGCGGACGCTTCGCGATCTCTACCATTCAATTCCCCTCACTGAGTGCATTCTAACATATCCTATCCTGGCCTTGTCCGACGACTGGTGCTCAAGCTATCCTCTCTTTTGTACTTCTATTCCCCCAATTTGTACTTTTAGAGAGATAGCTGCTAAGAACTAGAAGCACGCTCATGTTTTCTAAACTAGCTTTAATAAATATATTCCTATTCTAGTATCGAAATGACTCAAATAAGTAAACTTGAATAATACTTGGTCCCAGTACACCCTTCCGGACAATCCCCCCCTGTATTTGGGTATCTTCCACTGTTTTCTCTAACTCATTCAAAGTGCTCAAATGTAGAGTTGTTTACTTAAATAGTATCAGATGATAGCTAGTTACACCTGAGTATTTCCACTATGGTACTATGGCATCGGGTTGAGTCAGGAGAACTTGTCTGCGTCTGGTACATTCTGATACCTCGGTTGCCTCTGGAGCCTCTCGGTAGTATAGACCTCTGTCCACCAGCACCCAGTAAAAGACAGCATACCTAGGACGCGTGTTTACATTCTATAGGCCTAAACCACCAGACTCACAAGGAGTACAGGGTGCGCCTAGGTGTAACTTCTTTTTTTGCTGATGAAGAGTACTCATTACAGTATTCTGATATTTTATAGTTACAATTCCTATTTTAATATCTGTTTCCTCCAATATTATATTGAGGACACAGTTATACCTCAAACTATAGTATGTATTCCACTGTATGCCACTTATCATCTATAGCTTTTAGACAGTTCTATTTTCAGTTGATATAAGTATACTGATCGAACAAAGGTGTGATTGAGATTTGTAAACTATGAAGTGGAAGTCCCTAAATGCAACTTTTATCAAATCATTAGCCATGTATAAGCAAAAGCTCTGGCTGAGCAAACATTCATAGAAGTTTTGGTTAGCAGAAATCATACTTTTGAATAGTGAAAATATTCTCTAGCAACTTTGTTAGAAGCAGAAAGCACACCAGCAAGAGAGGCTGATATGAGGCTGATTATCTTCTCTAGGAGATAATCATCTATTCGATGATATCAAACTTTCTGAAGTAACTCATTGTATATAGTACAAAAGCCTGCAGTACCTCAATACAAGAAACATGATTGTTAGATGATCTGCAACTGACTTTTCTATAAAGCTACACTCAACAACTAATTTCAGAAATTATTATCCATTACATAGAGTATAGAATAATAGAAAAAAACCTCTAAGAGAAATGAATAAATACTCTCAAAAAGGTAATCTATAACATCCAAATAAAATGAAAACCTGCTAGAAAATTATCTCCAATCATGAAACCTACTTTCTCCTAAATTCAGATATCAAGTCTGTTTTTCCCAATTGCCAAACTGAAAAATAATTCAAATAACAAGTAGAAGTCAATGGTTTGCAGAGTAGAGTTGCAGTAATAGAAACTAAAATCAACGTCTTATTAGTAAAACATTTTCAAATTGAACAACTGGAAGGGAAGAATTGCTTACCTATGTATTTGAAAATAGCAGTTGAATTGACAATTGATATTGTCAAAGTCAAAAAAACCTTAGTGGATCTAAAGGCCAAACTTCAACTTCTGAGAACAGTTAAAAATGAAAGGATGGAGATGAGTGATACCGAAAATAGTAACACAGAAACCTTGGTTTTCCTGAATTTGAAGAGTCTGAATTGGTTTTCAAGCTTGAAGTGCCTCTTGCTTTGGTTTTTGTAAACCTGTCAAAGTATATACTACATCAATTAATGGTAAGGAAAGTGGTAATCTACTATCGCATCTTAAAGGATGAGTTATTTGTTCAACTGAAGTTTCATTAATAAGATGGTTGTTGGGTAGAAGTTGGAGGTGAGTGTAGTGTAAAGTAGAAGAAAAGAGAGTACTATTGGTTGGCTTATCTCAGTTCATATTTATCTATCAGAATGTCTAAACAAGCTTGACAGATGCTTGCTAATACAAATCTTGTTAATAGAGTAATCTTGCAACAGGCCCGGGTGCAATTGGTTTATCAGTGTGAGACTATGTGTGTTGGACCCAATTGAAGTAAAATTGGAGAGAAGAGGTTATTTGTAATCTAAAGCAACAGAGTAATTCTACATAAGTATATTGAAATACAAAAATAAGGCATACTTTACAACAAAAGTAAACAAAAAACACCCTATTATAAGGCACATGATAAAAGTTAATAAAAACCAAGAATACCCAAGAAGTCTACAAAAAAGGGCTAGGCATACAGCTTATAACAAAGGTTTGTGTGTTTAAGGAAACTGTATTGGAATTAACTTGTATTGAAAAAGTGAATCCAGTGCCATGGTCTCACTGCTGCTGCTAGCAGCCCAGCAACCTCGTCAAGCTCTAATTGATGCTAACTTTTCCTATTTGCAGTATGAAAGAAGGTCAACCCAATATTGATGTCAGTGTGTCCTAATTTAGCCCCTTCTTTTGTATATGTAGCTGGATTTGCCAGCATTTAGACCTACTTGTTAAACATTTCTAGCATTCATTTAGACTTTAGACTATTTGTCAATATTATTGTCATAAAGAGGCCAGCAAACGTATTAAAATATTCTTCACACTTAAGGAGTGGTGTGCTTTCGAGGGTATGATAAGTCAAAGTATTGGTCAGATAACCTTGACTGAATAAGGCTAAATCATTTATGAAAATTTCCTTTGTCTGCAGTTCTGTTCTGTATAGGTAAGTCATTGCAGTCAGAGGACATAGTATCCATAATGTTAGGGCTCTTTAACTCATTCCCAATGGATTTGATTAAGTTATACAAGAGACTGAGCTGAATAGCTACAGCCATTTTATGGAATGGTTCCATGATGAACATGCACTTCAGATAGTGTATTTGTTCTTTTTCCAATGCTTTTACCTTTTCCAAAATAAAACCAGTATTTGACTCCATGTAGTTATAATTTTGATGAAAAGACAGCTTAGTAATGTCCTTTCAGGCAGCCTGAAGTTGGTGGACAGCAAAGGCTTTTTCATTTACAGGATCCTAGTATCCTTGCAGTTGGAATCCTACTAAGGCCTCCATCATGTGATATCTCTTAGGTAGGAAAATGCTGGGTAGGGAGGGGTGATAACAGAAAATGCATAATAGAGCTCAGATTGGAACGTGAGATTTGCTTAAAGAAGGAGTAGGACTGTAACAAACACAATCTTGTCAGTTTTTCTTATAACGGAGAACAACTAATTATCTCACAAATTGAGGTCGTAGACTATCATCATAGTCATGTTGTTGGATAGCCTTATCACAATAAGGCGGGAAAGTATGAAGTCCTATCTCAAAAGGACTAGGAGCTTGCATTCAAGTCAAAAGAATAAGCGTGGGATATCGAGTAAAAGGAGTGAATATCTTGCACTACGGGAAGGTCATTGTCACAGGGTTTGGTTTGTGTCTCAGTACTCTGTTTTGTTCTACTTAGATGGTTGCATGGAGTGCGTATCCACTTGTTGGCCCTCAGCCCCTCATATATGCCCCTTCACAACCCCAATCCTGCTGCCTCATCACCCTTGTGTTACCTAACCTCTGTGACTCATAATAAGTCATAGGGTGAAATCCATCAGATGACTTGTATGAGTCACTGCACAACATACCATTAACCAATCAAAACCCATAAAACAAATTATCTTCTGCAATGAGTCACATGTATGAAACCCATGACTCATAATATGCGTCATGTGCGAAGGTTATTATATCGTGTCTCTCACAATTGTGAGTCCCTAAACAATCAACCAATCTTTAATATAAGAATTACTTGGCATTGCATACTCATGTGAGATACTATATGCCAAATAACAACATAGCGTAAAACAACAACAGGAGCTGACTAATAACTCATTAGTCATGTGAGAACAAATTAGCTATGTATTACCCTAGCGGGAATAGCTTGCATAAGTATGCGCGAGGTATATGCCACCATAAGGGAGAGCATATATCCGAACCCAAGCTTTCTGAGTAGGGACTTCCCGGAGGCATCTGGGAGACTACTCAGGAACCACAAAGAGTTCACGTTTCAAGATGTGGCTAACTGATTGGAACGATGATTAGAGAACCAGTTCTCTACTCTTACTAATGCATACGCATTATGCATTGATAGATGAATATCGGACTTGATCACTCCATATTCATAATACTATTGGTATGTAGGCATTTAGACTGCATATTCCATTATAGTCTATTAAGACGAAGAGATCGAAGACTGACTACTGGTGGAGTGGGGACACCCTCAGAAGAAATAGCAGTCGGGAGATTCTCAGAGTCAAGCTGAGCAAGATTCAGGGTCAAACAGTGTTCGCACTTTGTTCTGACGAACTGAATTCTTAGAAAGATACTTCTTTACTAGAGAAGTCAAAGTAGCGTGAACATTAGTATAAATAGTGGGGCTCTCCCTGATGGTTGAGAACATCATCAAGCAACGGAGAAGAGACCTTAACAATATTATAAGTTATTACGATATTCTTCTATTACTTTACCAAACAATTTATCCTGAGCCTTCCTGACCTATAATCCGTTGTCTCGAATATCCTCGGCCTAGTTACCTCGGAATCCTACCGTGTTAGCTACCCCGTAACACTATGTCAGAATTGGTGACAAGGACATCAACATGACAAAAGCCTATTCTCATTAGCGTCAACTAACCCCACTAGTTATTAAATGTAAAGAGAGCTGATACTGATAGCAAGGTAGGGTTGTTTCATTTTTCCTTAATAAATGTGGAAATAAGAATGGCAATAGAGAAATTTGAAGTGATTTGTTTTCCCTGAGGGGGGGCAGGAATTCTGAATGGGTGGAGGGATACGAGATGTGAAGAAGGAAAGAGACAAGCAGCTATTCCAATCGCTTCTACCTTTGGAGCAGGTTGCCCTTGCCTAGGTCTTCATAAGCATACCATAGTTGATTTGTGGTCTCCCTGGACTGCGGATCTGTCCTAGCTCCTGCCCATGCACTCAAACCCTGTAAACCCTTTGTTTAAAGCAAATCCCATAAGCAAGACCGCATGCTCTGCCAGGTGCAGCAATATACTGCACTTGAACATATTCCAAATATGCTTTGCAAATTACTGAAAGCTAATATACTCTAATTAGACACATAATGGGAGGCTGTTAGACAGAGATATTTTAGGTAAGATATTTAACTCATTCGAGCCAGGGCCAGGGCATTAGCTATTTTTGTGCACATTCATGTTGCGCACATTTTAGGATCTCAACTTTATTCCTTGTGAACCTAAGATTCATGAGATTCTTGCTGAAATACATGGAGATATAGTGAGGGAGGATTCCAGAAGCATTTTTGTAATCTAGATCATTGGAACCTCTGAAGTGGCGATCAGATCTGTGCTGATAATTTTATTATGTCCGGAAACCACGGTTAACTCCTGCGCCTAATCTCATTAGTTATCAGCTGTAACAATCCTATTGTTGTGCAGTAGTGCAACAGGCAACTATAGTTGTCTCCTGCGTAAGCGAGTCTCTTCTTTTATACCCAAGGGTAGGAAGTACTATCTCTTCAGATAGTACAGAACCGGCTTGCTTGTCTTTGAGGGATCCGTTGAAGGATACTATCTCTTCAAATAGTACGATGGGTGGATTGTCAGGCTTGATAGAACTATCGCAATAGTTCTATGTTTGGGTAACCGGTCACTGAGACTATCACAATAGTCTCCGGGTTGTTTAGAGCGGACGCTATCATAAAGGAGTGTGTATAAAGAGAGTAAAGTGTAATCATATTGCAATATCTTAAGTATAAGAAAGTACTTAGATGGTTGAGTGAAGATCCTGTCTCTTGGTCGGAACCAAGCCCCGTATATAGGCATCTTCTCACAACCCTAACCCTGGTGACTCATCACCCTCTCGTAATGTAACCCCTATGACTCATAGTGAGTCATAGTGTGAAATCCATCAGTTGACTCGCCTGAGTCTCTTGAGTCAACTGCGCACATCTTTCAACCAATCAAAACTAATAAACCAAGTCATTTGCTCAAATGAGTCACATGCGTGAAACCCATGACTCATAATCTGAGTCATGTGCAAAAGTCATTACATCATTTGACGTCACAATCGTGAGTCATGAAACCTTTTAACCAATCATAATATAACGATGACTCGCAAGTGTGCAGTCATGTAAAATCTGCCTTGCTTAGTCACGATTTGTGACATCAGCATAAATACAGTTGCATTTGCGGCTCGGACCTCAACATTGCTGTGTGCTAGCAGCAGCTTCACTGCCCCTTGATTCCCCCACCGAGCAGTTCATATGAGGGGTGTAAACCCCATACAATCTACTCGTTTGATATCACAAGCCTCCGCTTCTATCAAGGCAGCCACAAGCTCATCAATTACAAAGTAGGATGTGTTGTTTTTTCCTTATAATATGTTTCATATGACTATTTCTATTGATAATATCGTATATTTCTCTACTTGGAATGCGTTCCTAGCTTCACCTGTACACGGCGGACATTACTACAGCCAAGACATCATTGCCTATATTTCATTAATATTTCATGATAACAATTAGAGGTTTTCTTATGTGTTTTCTTATCTAGTGTTCGGGATATCATGGTTGTTTATGAATTACTTTATGCATCTTTCTTGGTCAGATCATGCATGATTATTCCTAATTATTCCCTTACACCCCTATGGATTTAGGCATACTTTATTGGGATTTTCTTGGCAGATTTACATGGTCAAACATGGTTCGCACTTATGTTTCTCACTATGTTTTCCCTTATGTTTCTTTGTTATATGGAGAGTGCGCTTCCTGTATAAATACTGAGGTTACCGCCCATCTCGCTTAGAAGAATAAGAACTGGAATACCTACCAATCTGCTCTCCTATTACACAACTCCTCCTCACTTAGCGTGCAATGCAACCCCCTCGCACTTGCGTAGTATTATCTACATAGCAGTATAGATTGTGCACCATAGCTATATTTTGAACAGGATGCACAGTGTAAACCGGCGAATAGGTAATGGGTGAGTTGGGAAAAATCATAGCGGTGGACTTCGCTGAGGAGTAATGTAGCGGATATATGGCTATCGTACCGGTCTAACAGCACAAGCGCAAGAGATTTCCCCTCATCCGAGGGTTCGATCTTTGCGTGGTCCCCCCAATACAAAGAAGAATATTCGAGAAAGGGCATGTCTCCAAGGTTCGAGACGTTATTAGCCGGGAGTCCCTTGTCCTGGCCATAATTTAGATAGGTCAAGCATGTTTGTCCAAGTGTTCCGTGTGCGTTAGGGAGGATACCAGGCTGGGAAAGATATTCTTGAAGTGTGTAATGGATTAACCTGGCCGTGGATGTCTCGCTGTCAACTACAACAAGCCCTAAGCAAGACCCGAGGACTGTATCTTGTGGGCGGGTGTTCTCAGGGTCTAGATCTGTCGACCATATTTCCACCGACAGGGCATGGCAGAGTTCGTCTATCCGCAACGGCCGTTCCGAGTGAGATACCCACATTAGTACCTCCATCCCAAGTCTTGATCGATCACCCTTCCGTTCCTTTATTCGCTGCAGTGTTTGATCGTACACACTATCTAGATCCACTCTAGTAGTCGCCACCAGTTGCAACATTTGCTCTCTCCTCGCCAACACGCTCTCACCGAAGATCGCGTCGATATTTAATGTAACGAGCAGAAACTTTTGCAGAATATCAATCAGCGATCCAAATTTGGAACAGAGTTGCCTCCACTTACATCTCCGAAGCCTTTTCCCGCATTGTTTTCATAATATCGTTTCTCAGATCATCTGTCATCAGGTGACCATCACAGGCGTTGTCATCCATCTTCCGGCCTACATATCTCGCAATATCTCCTTGGTCTGCGATGACATCTATGACATGCGCTCCCTCCGTGAGATAATTGTCAAGCTCCCTACGAATATGATGCCTCCCTGTAAGGAATAACCGGGTATTTGGCGCATCTTTAATAACCTGTCGTAGCGCACGGAGAAGCTCTGAACGATCCTGTGGCAGCAACTCGTCTACTGCGTCGACACAGATGTATACGCGCTCGATGGAACTGCTTACTTTGACGAACAATTTCTGCGCGTTCGGCAACCGAAGGAATTTGCCACCTCCCCGCCCCAACCCATTAAAAGCCCCCTGAACTCCCCCGGGGATCCCCGCTCCTCCAGAAATAACCTGCCTGAGTAGGCCCCCTATTATATTTACCGCCGGCCGGTCCTTCTGCGCCTGGTAATCGCAATAGAGAAACAAAACGGCGATATTCTGTCCCTGAGTTTGCTCGCAGAGGGTGTCTATTACCAAGGAACTGATTTTGTTGCTTGTCAGTATCATTGACGGTTTCTGGAAAATCATCTAGTATCATATCATACCTTATATGCGTCTTGCCAACCCCTTGACCCTCATGATATCGTAAAGTAGGATCCGGGGAGCCGTCCCGACTGTTACGCTATGACTCGAACTCATTCCTCTGTAGAACCCAATCCCCAACACCATCCAGTCGATGATTACTCACATCTAGATGCCTTCTGCTAGGTTCAAGTGGCGACAGCTATGCCGCAATCCGTGAAGGCTCTTCATTCGCCCCGACGTTGATAGTGTTATTATAGGAGTTTAACATATTCCCTACGTTCTGATTTGAGTGGCCATAAATCCTAGTACTCACGTTATAGTCGATACAGGAATTCGGTGCGTCGTGCCGGGAGGGATCAGAGGGACTCGGTCCTCTGTATCCGGTGGGTAATGTATTCATAGCGGATAAGGTCCCGTAACATAGGGGAGAATAGCGTAGCGGTGGGGTAGCTTATCGAGGAGGTTGATAGATGTCTACTTCCTTCAAGAAAGGCTAAGAGGGGATTCCTTTCTTGTAGGGGTGTTAGGTTGTTGTTTCACAAGCATAGAAGCGCTAGCCAATCCTTCTCATGCCAAGGAAACGAGCCCTGCCTCACATCCCGTATCAGACCATTGTCCGAATAACTTTCATAGACTACGGTACCGGTATTAGAAATGGCCATTTATTGAAAATGTTGACGGACTAACCCTGGTATTCGAGAATACGGATGATCAATTTGAATTTGTTGATTATCCCTGCTCACGATGAATTCTTGTCGTCCCACTGCGACTAGCCCCTGGATACTGGGGGGATTTCGGAGAAAACATGTTGGGATCTTAGACCAAGTACGAGTAGTGGCAATGTCTATTGACCGGCAAGCGTGAAGAGAAAGGAAAAGGGTGGTTTTGGAGTTACCGTAGGGAGAGGTTAGCATGCAACTAAGCTTAATAAGCGATGTTAGTGTCTGGGGAGAAGTGATCACATCGTATTCATCACAAAATCACAACTCACCATGCACCATGTCTCTATCGGTAGTTCAAGCTTTAACGTTTTTTCCCTCCTTTTTGATGAAATGGGCCGAGCAAGGTGCACAGTAAATGTGTTGGTTTCTTCTATCCAGAAATCGGCTCAACGGAAGGGGTGTTTGAGGGAAAGACAGCCTGGATGACGGTCTGTTGAAGGACGTTAACGGATGTGCAATCTCTGGCTTAGCTAGAACTAGGCACCCTGTATGCGGTTCATAGGCTGACAGGCGTTCGCCTGTTGGAACATATTAGGTCCGAAGACGGCTCAACCCTATATCCGTTCGCGCCCTAGAACGTTCGCTCGTCCACACTTCAGTGTTCCTCCATCACACATGGGCTTCCTTGTTGCCTGCGCTCCTCTCTGATCCTGACGCAGCACTCTACTACTGGGGCTATTATACCATCACTATTTATGAACTGCGAAATTTAGCATCATCAACAACACGCAATGTTCACGAGTCTCGACACAATCGACACCGAATCCATCTGCATGTCCCACAATGCGGTGCCTAGGTGATATTAAATATCTGGAAGAGGCAAAGCCCAACTGCTAACCCAACAGAACAAAAAACGGCTCTAAAGATGCTAAAAAAAATGACAAGGCAATTCCTGGTAGCGAAGGATATTCAAATACACTCGGTGAAACGTTCCGCGGCGTTTATTGGGGAGGGAAGGGAATCTCTTTCCCACCGTTGAATTTACTTGCACCTACAAATGGGTACTAGAGGGTTCTAAATCATAAATCTCGGCCTGGGCTGGTTTGGAGATTTGCTGGAATCTAGGCACTGAAGACCTTCTTGTGTGTCAGGTTGAGGAAGACTGTGGTTACGGTGAGAGCGGATCCGAGGCGAAGCAAGGAACACAACTTAAAACGTGGCTTCAGTCCCATTTTTCCCAGTCCTTATGTTTGGTTTATTATTTGCCTTTCCCTTTTCGTTTTAGCTGTTTGGCGGAGGATTTTGGAGAATCGGAGTTGACATCTTCGCTGCGATTTTGCTTCACACTACCACTGTGACGATGATTTAGCCCTTACAGGACCAAGTGGTTAGAGCAATAAAAGGTAATATTGGATCATTGGGGTATAACGCGAACCCTGCAAGACAAAGTGCACCAAGCCATCCATCCATACAAGATACCTCAATGAAAAGAAAGATCCTAGAAAAGCGAAAACACCAAAACAAGGCAAATCACCCCACCACTTCGGACAACCTAGTCCTCGAAGATTTTTCCCTCACCAGCCTTATCAAACAACATAAGAGCCGCAGCCTCCCAAGCTTCGTGAAGATTCTTAAGCTCTAACTGGACCCAAGCCTCGCACTCATAGTAGTCCTCTTCTCTGCCCGCCTCGCCCTGGGCCATGTTGCGGAGTCCCATATTGGTGACGCTAGTGATTTTATCTTTGTAGTTGTTTTTAGTGGCTTCGAAGAGGTGGATGTATTGGGTGTATTCCTCGTCCGTGATTTTCGGGAATTGAAATTGACTAGCGGGCGAGTAGCGAGCGAGTGAAAGAGAGCTCATCGTGCAAGCGATCTGGCAATGTACTAGCGGAGCGGGTGCGAGGAAGTGGTTTTAGGAGATTTTTGGCGGCTGGTAGGTGTTTGATCGAGGATGTGCGGTGCTGAAGGGAAGTGGTAGCGAGTTTGTTGATGAGGGGATTTCGGGAGTGAATGACTGCCTTCCTGGACTGCAGCTCAAGCGAATCTGCAACACCACTGTTAACGCACCCTACCATTAACCACCATCCTGCCTGACAGTGGGACACCGTTTTCCAAAATTTGCCTGTTATGAGGACGAGCCAGAGGAAGTATTTGCAGAATTCAATTCATTTGCACCGGTAAAAATAGAGTTTTGATAGCGGCTTGTTGGAGGACATATGTGGTTTGGGATTTTTTTTATAGATACTTCATTCTGCTCATTATTATTAAAAGTTAAGCTCAACTAAGAACCTAATCCATAGCCGTCCTCTGTCTTCTGGCGCTTAAACATACCTACCGCACTTCATCGATACTAGCAAACTTGGGCTAAATTGCCCGCCTGTCCGGTTCATCATCACTTGTCACTCGACAACAAACAATATCTCTGAAGCCCACGCAGTGAAAAGAAGCGAGAAAAAAAACCCAGCCACTTCAAGAACCATATATACTGTCGTTACCAAACCGTTGGAAACAGGATCACCTGGTGTGCGAATGCCAGCACCATTTGGCCGCGGTAGGCGTATTCACAAGCTGAGGGACATGCAAGTATTGAAAATCCTTCTCCGATTTGTTTCCATCCCTTCCTATCTTCTTCTCGCCTTAGACCTTAGCGCTCCCTCCCGTTCTTTCATTTTTCTCCTTACTTTCCCCTCCCTTTCTACATACTCAACAGGAGCCATATTATTAAACTCCTTCACAGCTTAATATAAATTCTTGCGTTCACTTGAGCCTCCCCACTCCCTTGCATAAAGTTCTTTTCGACGACCATTACCTCTACTCCCGGCATTTTCAGCGCCGACAAATAATCCCGAAATCTCCCCTCATAACTCACCACCGAGATTGCCACCTTAGCTGCCCGGTTCCCACCCTATGGTCCCCGGACCCGAGCTCTGCAGCGCATCTAAAATAGTTAGGAATCGTGTGACAACCGGATAAGCCTCTATACTATTTGCTGCCAAATTCTTGAACCCGAACTTAGGAGCGTTACCGCTGGTGTGTTACCAGACGTGCTCCATCCAGCTCTGTGAAGAACCCAGCTCCCTTCCAGTAAATGGTAGGCACAATATTACCGTTGTGGCCGTGAATCCTACTATGGGGTATACCTGCGTCTGTCAGTACAGTATGGGATCCGTGGGGAATTATAGCGCTAAGGTGATCAGCGCTTGCTGAGTTGTGCGAGAAGGGTTGTGTTGGTGGTGGGAAGTCAGAGCTAGCTAGAGGGATTTGTTATCAATCAGAGAATATGCTTTAAGCAGTATCCCTCCGTCAGAAAGAGAACCCCGTGTTCTTCCTGCAATGGGCCACCCTCGTAGGAGCGAATAGGAGAAGCGATTCTGCGCAGCTCATCGAGGTAATTCGCGAACCGAAGGACATGCCTTTATTTACCTGTCCTATTAAGGTGCATCCAAACTTTATACCACGGGTCACCCCCAATTTTTTCCATAATCATGTGGTGGGCCAGCAGCACACTGCCGCCGCTAACACCTCCACGAACACCTTCGACATTCGCCCATCAGTAGTGAGTGGTAGAAATGGGAATTTTGGTGGCGGCTCGGATGAGAGCGTGAATGTCGACTCGTTCACGCCCCCACATCTGTGGGGAATCTTTACCATTGACCGTTGCTGAGGTCGAAGATTTGGCTAATGTTGTTGTTGCAGTAGATTCTGGGGGCACCCGTATAGCGTGTGAGAGGGTGGACATGTAAGGGGACCTTTGAGTAGGGACTTGATCGTGGACGACCCTGTGCATTGCGGGCATTACTTTTGTGAGTGAGGATTTTGTTTGGAGATATTGGGGATGCTAATACGATGTGTTAGTTTGCTGCATGTATTTGACTGAAGTGTGGCGAGTGAAATAATTGTATCAACGGGTTTATTGGGAAAGGATTTTATAAATTTTGGCCTAGAATCCTAAACTCAGGTTCTGAATAACTGTTAGTATTCATGAGGTACATGCCTGTTCGACTATTAGACCACCTTCATAGGATGTAACATTGGAGAAAAGGTTCAATTTTCAAGGATTGCTTGGCTTCCCCCTCTCGGATCTTGGGGCAAGGAAATAAAATTGATGAAGCAAAATGGAAAATATGGTAGCATCCTCACAATATTTTGTTCCATCGGGGCACAAGGAAGTGCTGGAGCACACCGCCGGTAATGGTCCGGTATTAATCACTTAGAAACAGCCAATTTTAGTGCTTTCCTTGTTTCATCACCTTTGTTCCACCGCCCAATGCATCATCAGAGCGGTGCCTCATAACAGTAAGTGAAATAACCCGCTAAACAATCCACTAGATACCTCCCCACCCCTCTGGAGGCTCTCATATCGACTACCCGTCATTACTTCTCACTCAGCTAATAACAAGCTCGAACGCTAAATCTTCACTAGTATAGGCTCCTCGAGACTTGGAAGGTGAAATTAATTCAGGGAATCTGGTATCATATTTGCTGGCATAGTTTTTTGCCCTTTTCCTTCATTTCTTCTACCCTCTAAGCCCCTCGGACACTGGTTGCGGTCAAGCGGGGGAGCAAGGGAACCTGATTAGATAGGTTGATTACATCGATCAGATCTCGTTTTTAGAAAAGGATGATACAGTAAGCCTAGCACAGCCCCACAGAGGCCTTGAGGGGAGTCTTCTGTTCCCATGGGCTTAAGGGCTTTCTCTCCTTCTTAGCTACCCCACCCCCCCCACTCCTCGGGCCGCGCTGCCGTCGGTGGTCTGCAGGGATCCGCCCTCTCCAAGTAAGGAAGTGCGACCTGCAGTAGTGCAGAATTATTAAAGGTTTCATTAGCTAGGAGTTTGTCTTTAGGGCCTATGGAAATAATAATTCCTCAGTATCATATCATGATATATCGGGTACGGGCTGCTTCGATCTTCTTGTCGATTGCAGATATGATATTATGGATAAATTTTCTTGTAAAGATGAAGGGCACTTTCTTGAGGGAGGAGCGGAAGGAACAAGGTGCGCCACCATCCTCGTAGTGACATGCATATCTGGCAATTCTTCGGTGCGGCTCGCTACCCATGAATTTAATTGATATATTGAGACCAGTGATAATAACCGCACTCATGTATAGAATTCTGGTATCGCCTCCTTAATATTATCAAATAATGAGTTTATTCGCAAGTTGGCTTCAAAACACTTCCGCCTCCAGAAGTAAACTGCTTATTCGTTCATTGACACCCTCCCGTGGAAGTGATAATTTATTCCACGTGGTGGATATAACAATAGTCTCTGATACAGTCGTGACGATCAGCAGGTAACAGGGGATCAGCGGCGGGTATTTTTTTTGTCACCTTACTGTTGAGACCCGGGTTACCCACTACCTCCGCCAGGTGTCTAATCTCCGTCTTCGGAGACAAAAAACACCAGGAAGGATGAGTTTTTCCTCACAAGTTGAGTCTGAATGTCCTGAGTGCGCCGCATCTCCAAACTGGTATTCGCAATTTCTGTTAACCTGTCAAACTAAACCTATAGTGGGTTGAGAAGCAGGGATTGATGGAGATTAGAGGCCAGGCCGAGGTAGTGGATAACACGAATTTTAAAGGTACTTTAACGAATTCGATTTTCTGCTTGCTAAATACCCCGCTGGTCATCGGCAGATATTCGTCACCCTATCGGAGACCGCACCTCTTCTTAGAATAGTGGATCCATTTAAGGGAATGACAGTTACCATACCGATTTTTATATATTCCCTGACCCTTGCCTTTATATACAGTTACGTCCCACCCCGGCAGGCTATAGTCGGATGGGGTTTTCAGTTTATCAGTACCTGTTCACTCCTATAATGTGGTAATCGTATCACTTGACCGCCAGCCTGGAAAAGTGCTTTTGAGTTCCCCGGTCCGAGTCCTCTAGTCTAGTGCCTAGCGCTTTGGAAATGAAAGGAATATTTTATCGAAATTTGGATTGCGAGCTCTTTGTCTCTAGTTCAAGCAAACCAAAACCCGCAGACCCTCCCCCGAATGCCACCTATTTGGCTACTACACACACACAGTCTGACAACAGGTCGACTCAGGTTCTCTCACGGCTGCAACCTGCTCCTCTTGGATAAAACCCCACACTTCTGGATTGGAAATATGGCCTTATAATAAGGAGAGGTGCGGTGGATCATAGCGGTTGGGCCAGCCTACGAGTACCTCTCCCTCCGATGAAAGAAAAGCTGAGGAAGTACCAAGGGGCGCTACGGCGCATTGTGGATCCCTGGGATGCGACAGATATTCCATCTTAATAAAAATTGCTAGTAGAGAGCTTGTGAATAGAGATATGAAGGAGATAAACACCCACATGGCGACCGAGATAGGAGCACTTGAGGGGGCAATAGGGTGAATGGAAGGGGAAATTTAATAGTGACAAGAAAGGAGGGCGTCGGGATAGAAAGGAAAAAAGAGAAGGTAGGAAAATGGGAAGAACTGAGAGAACGAGAGGCCTAGCCTAGCACCCTTTTTTGTGAAGGTCCGCCGCTGCAGTTACAGCTATTCTCTCAGGCGATCATCCTTGGTGGTAGGCCGCCGGCTATGGTAAGTGATGGAGAAAGGTTTGAGTAGCACAAATCTATTCTGGCAAATAGACCGGATTACCGTAAAATCTCCTATAATCACTATCTGATTACTCGGCATGCGCAGGCCTTACCCGTTCGGGAAAAACACTAATCCTCCCTGGGGTTTTCTGTTCCTGAACACTGGGATCAGAGGATTATACGAGATTATAGGATACAGTACTCCTATTCTCCTATCATCTCTCAGGATACCGCGCCCCAAATTATCCTCCGATATTACTCTAGAATCACAAATCATTTCCAATTGGATGCCCGATATCCCCCGAGGCCAGGCGAGATCTTGACAAATCGAGATTGAGACAGAAAAGTAACCGCGCCATCCACTGCCGAGCACCGAGAACGCAGCAAGGATGTCTCTGACTATTCAACCGTGACAAAAAACTCACCCCCTAAACTCCGTTTTGCGATCAAAGGAGGGGGAAAAAACACCCGTCAAGTGAGTCCAACTCAGCGTGGAGAATGCGAGCCGTAGGTTAGACTCCGGCCCCCAGGGAGCCACTGAGGGGTACGAAGGTGGAACTTCGAGAGGCTCCTGTGCTCCACAGTGGTTCCCCTGTTTGCTTCGAAAAGCTTCAATGGCACGAATTGGCTCTCAAGGCCCGAAGAATGGCCTGAATCCACCAGCCAAGCTCTCTCCCCGCTTTGAATTCAACTTGGCTAACCTAGAGATTTGCCTAGAGCTTTTCTAAACATATTGTTACAGGGGTGTGATGTTGGGTAAACAAGGATCCTTAGATCTATAGGATCAAAACGGCAATTAAGGCAAGGTCCACGGAAAGCGTTTGTTCCATGGAAGCACGGCCCGTTAAAGAACATCTTTGTTACGTCTGCTAGGACTATTTCCCATGTCATTAGCCTTGGGGTCTGTGGCTGGTAAGCTTCAGGGAATATCGCCGATAACATATATATCGTTCTGCTCTATAGCACAATCAGATCGCCCTCTAATTGATGATTACCTCTTCCCCAAGTCCGTCCATCCCTCGCCCGATGCGTATCAGGGTAGGATTATCGTTTCTAAAACTTACCGGATTATCTGCCAGGCATCATTCCGGGACCTGAGCCCGATCTTGTCTATGCCCTCCTTTCGTTCGATTCACACGTCTGCAACCGGACACAAGTATCGGTCCACCCGGTTCGCGCCCCGGTGGTGTCTCGATCGGAATACCCTTTTGATAAACTTGGTCGGACGAGAGTGAAAGCCAGGAGGACTAATAAATTCCCGGGGGCGGTAACGCCCACCGACGGTTCCATCCTAGGGTGAGCGGGATATGAAATCTACGTAAGTTTTGACTGCTGACGTTTTCCCGGAGGTCCAATAGGCACTGCTAGGACTGCAAAAATAAATCATCAATTTCAGGACCCAAGACAGTTGCAGGGCCAGCGGGGAAATTAATCCAGGTACGATGCTAGCTCCATCACATGAGATGTTTTTGTTAGGTTGGTAAATAATGGGCTGATGGATCACAAGGCAGCCTAAGCAGAGTTGTTAGTCCCAACTACGAGTATCCAGAACCTTTGTCATAGGGCCCCAGCAGGAGGACTCCAGATATGGTTCTTACAGGTGCCCCCCAAGTAATACCTGAACATTTGTGTCTGGATTTAGTATGGGTGCTCGGATGTGCACAGACAATCTACCGTGAAAACCCCCGGTCCTTGTGTTCAGGTACTATTTGAAGGACACTTGTGATTGGAGAAATACGGTAAGAGTATCGGCTGCAACCTTCAACGGGGGCACGTGGGAAATCCGTTACGGGAGCAGGGGTAGTCGGCAGGCAAAGAGGTGAGTTCGTCAAAGTACCGGTAGGGTAACGAAAAAATCGTTGCAACTGATCCCCGTTTCTACACTCTCATGTACGAGTACCGGTATGGTACTCGAGTAGCTGCTTGCGCCACGTGCCCCGGTTGATCAAGGTTGTTGATACAGGATCCGACAAGAAGTTATGGAACAGTTATCTGGGGTTACCCAGCTAAATATATCCCTGCCAGCTCCGCTTAATGATCCTTCCCTCGTACCATGCCGGTACACAAAGTGATATTTTTAAATCCTGATGGAATTCACCGTTATTCAGCCTCCTAAATTCAACATGGCACTTTATTAATATGATACCTAATAACACGCAGGGGGTATCAGATAAACCCCTACCGGAGTATGGCCCGCTCTACCCCTCAACCGGTTTGTAACCCCACCTGACAGCCTTCATGCATAATAACACCCCGGTCCAGGGAAATGGTTAGATTGGCGGGATTTTAACCAGGCTACTGTCAACCCCTCACTTGGATTCGCCTGCGCCCTGACACCGAGCAACTTACCTTAAGCAACCCCCACCCTTCTACTAAGATACGGTAATTCTCTAATATCATACCAAAGGTACAGAGCCGCCCCCGAGTGCGCAGGTTTTCGCCCAACATCTATAATAACATCTATGATACACGACTTTAACCTCCTCCGTGGGCCGCTGCCTCCCTACATCGCGTCCAATGCTAAGAGAGCTAGAAGTATACAACCATGGTTCTGGGGCATCCGTGAGAATAAAATAGAGGATCCTAGTATGATACCAACATTTTCGATTTCTCTCATACAAGGTTTTCGGGTTCCGGGGCTGCCTGGGCCGTCGCCCCCGCGACCGGGCACAAGGGACAAGAAAAGCGCTCATGGGGGAGTCAGCGATTCCTGTCCCAGTGGAGTCGGCACGCCTTGAGGTTTTCACGGTGATTCCTGACTCATCCGACAATACTATACATGAATACAAGGACAAGGCGTTATGA
>Ga0307510_10002438_pt1 | contig 21123 bp, 20 predicted proteins | sample 12_EM_MG_FD_207224 | JGI IMG/M metagenome (GOLD analysis project Ga0307510, IMG submission 207224) | Populus trichocarpa ectomycorrhiza microbial communities from riparian zone in the Pacific Northwest, United States - 12_EM | ecosystem: Host-associated > Plants > Roots > Unclassified | place... | reverse complement strand
CAGTGAGCCGCGGAAGCTGCCATCCTCGGCCACCGCGAGATGCGCGCCGGGGTTGCGCACCGAACTGCCCGACACGCCGGTGATGGTGACCAGCGCGGTGCGGGTGCCGGTGGCGGCTTTTTGCGCGAGGAAAGGGAAAATGCGGCTATCGTCCATGCTTGTATCTTAGGGGGGAATTCGGGGAGGTCGACCCGGGATGTGGGACAAGTCCCCCGCTCGAAGGGGTCGTTGCGAGATGCCGAGGCATCTCCCCGGCCGTCACCCTGAACTTGTTTGGGATTTACCCCCTTTGGGCATGTAGCCCTAAATCTAGTAGGGCGCCTCTAATGGAGCGGGTCGCGTTTGGCGATTCGTTGGGGGCTATGCCATGTTCTGGCGCGTTGCGCATGACACACTCAAGTGGGTTGGGATTAGTTTCTTTCCAGCTATCGCAGCCGTGGTTTTCGGCTCTGGGGGCATCGCTCAGGGCTTTCCTGAAACAAAGCCGTGGTTCGTTAGTCGTTACGAACAGGCTGTCGAAATGATGCAAACCCCGCTTTTTTGGGTGTGCGCTTTCGTGGCGTTCGTCGCTTGGCTCGCGGCTCTTGTTTGGTCTGGGCACAACGCCAAGACCGAGACGGAGAGGGGTGCTCCTAATCCAGGGGTTGTATCGGCAGGGGCAAATGCGAACATTGTTGCAGGCGATGACCAAAGGCATGGAATTTTTAACAATGCGCCCCTGACGCACGGTCACATAGTTTCCAGTGTCAACCAAACCGGTGGGATCACAGCAGCGGAGGTGCACGTTCATGCGCAAGACACATCGCTAAAGGGCCAATTCCGAGATTTGCTCGCCAATATAGACCCTCGGATATTGAGCGAGATAGATAGCGGTGTTTTCCATTTAGAGAGCAGGATGACGCCTAGCCAGCTATCGGCATTAGAGCGACTGATAGCGAAACCGGGGAGCGGCAAATACTTTACTGGTGGGGAGGTTACCGACCGCTATTCCCAGTGCAACTTTCACGACGGAATATTTGGCCCAACTGGAGGGGCGGAGCTAGTCAAATTGTCCCTGAGATTCGCAGGAGGCTTGCGGAAATGACCGACGAAACCAATGCCCGCTTCGATGCCCTGCTCGCCGCAATGGCGAACGGCACAGCCCCTAGCGCTGTAATTACGCCACGTCGCCGTAATTGAATTGCATTCAGCGCTGCTTTGGCTTTCCACTGGGGTCGGCTACCAAGTCTTCCTCAACGTTTCTACCGAGGATTGGGGCGGCCGAAACCAGAACATCTTCCACCGCCAACAACCGGCAATTCGCAACCCACTTCTTTTTCGCTTCGCAGGGGACCTCCACCTCGGGAGTATTCGTTCCGACTACTGTGAAATCAGCAAGTTCATTGTGAGCATATATGCTGGAGGATCCCGATATATGGGAATCAACGACCTCAAAATGTGTGAAACCCGCCCGCCTCAGCAATATGGCAGCGCGATAGAGGGCTAATTGTACCGCGTACTCTTTCGGCTGCTCAACCGCAAAACCTGACACCTTCCATCTGTTTTCGGATATTTTTTTATCGCTATAGCCGCCGCCCATAAAGGGCACTGGCCTGTACTGCGCGATAGATGCCGTCGAAAGCACGAAGCCCGCGCCAGTGATCGCTGCAGCAACAAAAAAAGATCGTTTCATTCCATCCCCCGCGCTTTCCTTTTCCATCCCTAAACGACCGCCCGCAGTGCGCAACCCGCCGCGACGGTCGTCCGAAGGGCAGGTGCGGCATTCCCCTCATGCTCTCCGCCGATGCCCGCAATTGATGACGTGGACGGCTCTCCACCCGGGCTGAAACGCGTCGTCGTCGCTGATGGCAAACTCTATGAAGGCAAAATTGCGAGGCTGATCCATTGGCCGAACTTGCCCAGTTTGAAGAATGGCCGCAACTTGGGGTGGAAGAGGAATGGCCGATTTGTGAGCCTTCGGCCTAGTCCAGCATGACGAGCGGATTTTACAACGCGCTGAAGGCGCGCAAAACCCTGACGCGCAGAAGAAGGTTATCGGCAGGATGGCGATTGCGATCGATCGCGTCACAGTAGTGTTGCTGGCGGCAGGGCGTGGCGAGCGTTTCGGCGGCGACAAACTCGCCGCATCGTTTCGCGGGCGACCGCTCGGCGAACATGCCGCGGCGATGCTCGCGGGGCTGCCGTTCGCGTCGCATATCGCGGTGATCGGGCCGAGTGCGGTCGATTTCGCCGCGCTGGGGTTCGATTGTCGTCGTGCGCCGGCCGGTGCGCCGATGAGCGTGTCGTTGCAGCTCGGCATCGCCGCGGCCGAAGCGACCGATTGCGACGCCTGCCTGATCGCGCTGGCCGATATGCCGCTGGTGCCCGAAGGGCATATCCTGGCGCTGCTCGCCGCGCATGACGGCGCGCTGACCGCGACCTTGTCGGGCGAAATACGCATGGTGCCGGCGCTGATCGCCCGCTCCGCCTTTCCGCTGATCGCCGCGCTGACCGGCGATCAGGGCGCGCGGGCGCTGCTGCGGGAGGCGCCCGGTGTCGCCGCACCGCCGGCATGGCTGGTCGATATCGATACGCCGGCCGACGCCGCGCGCAACAGCGACCAGCCCGGCGGAAGATAATCCAGCGACATGTAGAAATAGAAGGCGCAGCTGCCGTCCAGGCGGTAGCTGCCGCCCTTGACCGTGCCGAAGGCGGTGCCGCCGAGGAACACCGGCCCGCCGCTGTCGCCGCCCTTGCATTTGGGGCCGGCGACGGCGACCCAGGTCGGCAGGCACGGGCCGCCGCAGAGATCGCCGGCGGGGGCGAAATCGGTCAGCTGGACGGTCGAGCAGCTGTAACCGGTGGTCTCGCCGCGGTGGCAGACATAGTCGCCGGCGCGGGTCGCGGCGCGGCTGCGCTGGGCGAGCACGTGGCGTTCGAAGGTCTTGGCGGTGTCGTCATAGACGGTCGGCGTGGCCGGGCCGCGGCTCAGGCCGATCTGCACGTCCTGATAACCCCAGCCCCATTGGCCGAGATAGTCGAGCGGTACATTGCCGCCGTGCGGATCGACATAGGTCATCTGATCGGCGCAGTGCGCGGCGGTGGTCAGGCCGTGGCGGGTGCCGTCGGTCACCGCGAAGCCGGTGGTGCAGGTGTAGCGCTTGCCGTCGCCCGGCGCGCCCCAGACGCGGGCGCCGCCGGCGAGATCGAGATCGCGGTCGACGCGTTCCACCACGCTGATGCGCACCGGGACATGGGCGATGGCGGCGATGCGCTCGCGCAGCAGGTCGGCACCGCCGGCGGCCTCGGCATCGGAGGCGCCGAGCGTGACGACCAGATCGCCGGTGCGCGGATCGAGCCCCATGCCGGGGCCGCGGCGCAGCAGCGCGCGGATCGCGCCCTGATGCCAGGTCATCGCCCACACCACCTGCTCGCGCGTCGCGCCGGCGCCGGTGTGGAAGACCACCGGCACGGTCATGCCGCCGGCGGTGATGCTGCGTTCCGGCACCGGGGTGCTGCCGGCGAGCACGACGACGATGCGCCAGGCCGGGCGATGTTCGATGACGATGCCGGTCAGCCGGTCGCGAAACTCGATCGCCAGCGCGTCGGTGGCGGCGACGCTGTCCTCCTGTGCGGCAAGGCGTCGCGTCGCCTCGTCGAGCGGGACGGCGAAGTCGCGGGCATATTCGCCGGCGTCGCGCGCCAGCGCGGTGGCGGGGGTTTCGAGCGTGATGGTCGGCCCGGCCGGCGCGATGGCGGGCGGCGGCGCGACCTGCGCGGTGACGGGGGCGGCCCATAACAGGCCGATCGCAAGCAGGAGGTTACGCACTGCGCCATCGTTACCATATCGCGGCAGGGCGTGCGATCCTTTCGATGCTGGTCGCCGCACTCCGGTCGATGTCGGAGGTGCGGGGGGCGACCGGGTAGCCGGGCGGGAAACGTGATCACGGCCAGCTGTGACAAGATTGTCATTTTTCCCCTATTAATTTGGTGGGAATTGCGCCAAGGACATGCCCGGTACGGGTCGGGGAAGGGCAGCGATGGGGCTCGCTCGGGGACAGATCCGCTCACCAAGGAGATTTTAGTATGAAGAAGATCGTTATCGCATCGATGATCGCCGCTGCCTCGCTGGGCCTCGCTGCCTGCAAGAAGGACGCGCCGATCGACACCAACACGACCAGCAACGAGCTCGTCGCCAACGAGACCGACGTGACCGTCACCAACCTGGGCGATGCCCCGGTCGACGCGAACGCAACCGTCGACGCCAACGTCACGGTGACCAACGAGACGACCACGACGAACACCGTCACCAAGTAAGCCGCTGGCGCGGGTCTTCCCGCGCTGCGCCCTTGGGCATGAACAGGGCCGTGCGATCCATCACCGGATCGCGCGGCCTTTTCATGTCCGCGGCATATTGCACCGCAGCGGATCGGCGATAGGCTGGGCGGCGATGATGCAGCTGGTCGAATCCCCGTGTCGATGCTGACGGTCCGCGATGCGGTGGCGGACGATGCGAGCGCGATCGCCGCAATCTATGCGCACCATGTGCTGCACGGCACCGCGACCTTCGACCTCGATCCGCCCGATGTCGGTTTCTGGCGCGACAAGATCGCGGACATGGCCGCGCGCGGCTGGCCGTTCGTGGTGGCGGACGAGGGCGCCGGCGCGATCGGCTATGCCTATGCCGCGCAGTTCCGCGACCGTCCGGCTTACCGCGAGGCGTGCGAGGACAGCATCTATATCGCGCCCGATGCGATGGGGCGCGGCGTGGGGCGGGCGTTGCTTGCCGCGCTGCTGGAAGGCGCGGCGGCGGCGGGCTTTCGCGAGATGATCGCGGTGATCGGCGGCGCCGAGCCGGCCTCGGTGGCGGTGCATGCGCGGCTCGGTTTCGTGGAGGCGGGGCGGTTGCGCGATGTCGGGATCAAGTTCGGGCGGCGGCTCGACACGTTGTACATGCAGCGGTCGCTGAAGGTGGAATGACGTAGGCAGGCGGGTCTCGTGCCCAGCGCCGCGTTCACGGATTTTTGCGTGTGCGCGAAGCCAGGCCCATCGCGCGAGGTTCGGCGACGGCGACGCAGATGGCGGCGAGTGCGACGATCTGCGCAGCGATCCATAAATACCAGCCGGCAAGGTGATGGTCGATCGCCAGGCTGTTCTGGTTTTCGTTGACGATCATCGTCCCGCGCGCCGCGCTTTTCACCAGCAGCACAAATAGCGCGACGCCGAGCGCGGTCATCGTCCTGGGCCGTTGCACATGGCCAAGCAACAGCAGGGCGACGCAAAGCACCAACGGATTGGCGAGCCAGTCGATGTCCAGAATCATCAGGCCGGACCAGCCCCATAACAGAAAAAACAGCGACGTTATCGTGTAGTTCCCCGCTTGAATGGCCGGGAAGAACAGGGACGCCACCCACAAGATCGCGATCACCATCGCGGCGATCTTGGCGGGCGTCGGCCTGCGCCGTGCGGTTGCGCCAGCCAAGTTGACCATGAAACCACTCCCCCTTGTTGCGCAGCGGAATCCCAAGATCAGGGATTATTCAGTGCGCCCAAAATGGCCGACATCGAGTGGTTCGGCAAGCCGCGTAATGGGCCGACGGGGCGTCGTATCCCGATAGGTTGGGCCAGGCGATATGGTATGCCGCCCGGCAAGACGACGCCGTTGCTTTGAGCATTCGATAGCGGATCCAGACGATAATAGGTTTCGACGACCAGCCTTTCCGCGTCCTGCCTGGTCGCGCCATATTGGCGCAGCACATGGTCGCGGACGCCGGCGGCGTTGAAGGTGAAGGCACGGCTGTGCGTTGCGACCGCCGCCAGTGACGCGAGGCCGCCGCCGAGCGAGTGGCCGGTGAGGATCAACTGCCTGTTGCCGATCCGTGCCTTCAACAACCGCGCGATCTCGACCGCATGCGCGAATTGCGTATCTCCGAGACCGACATCGTTCGCCGCATCTGCGCGAAGATCGCCAAAATCCACGCCCACGCGCGATCGGTTGTTCAATTCCGTTCCGACAAAGGCCAGAACGACCGCGTCGCCTACCTCGTAGATCTTCGCCACGAGCCCGTCCGTGAGACGGAAGTCACGAGTTTTGAAGCCATATTTGTGAGCGGGGACTGCGACCTCGCTCGTATCGAACATCGTGTCGTCGTCATAAACTGCCTCTGACAATTGGGCGAACAGGTTTGTGTCGAGGCGGTTGACGCGAGAGATGGTCGCGTGACGCGGAGGCGGTGGCGTGTCACCGCCGAAGACCTTTCGCCAGATCGTCTCGCCGAGCGATCGGCCATCGTTACCGGTCGTCGGCCTGCCATTCGGATCGAAGGTGACGTGGCCACCGTCGCCGCTCTGCATGTCGTCAGGCGATATATCGAGCGCGATATCGCGCATGCCGAATCCGGTGGACGCGCTATCGTCGGCGAAGTCGATACCTGGCCGCAATGCCGAAGTACCGGGCGCGAGGCGATAGGCCATGGCGGGGGTCAACGCATATGGCGTGGTTTGCCATGCTGCATCGGGTTCGTTCGGGTTCGTGGCGGGCAGTTCGCCCGGGACAATGGGCAATGCTTTCGCGGGGCGACTGTCGACGGCCGGCCGGGCATCGCGAAACCGTTGGTCGCGGTCGATCGCGTTCGCGTCTCGAGCGGCGAGCGCATCGGTACTGGCGGCGGCAACGGCGGTGCGATAGTCGGCCAGCCGCTGATCGAGGTCCTTGTCCGACGAGCCGTTCAGCATTGCCTGCTGACGGATCGCGTTCTCGCCGGTTGCAATGTGATGGTCGTGCAGGTCGCGATCGCCGAGGTTGGCGACCGCATCGCGTGCGGCGGCCTGTTGCAGTTTATGGCTCTGCAATTCCTGCTCGGCCTTGCCCTGTTCGCGAACATGGTTGGCGGCCAGATCGACGTCGCTGCGCAACCGCGCGCCTAGCACGGGAGCGACGGCGGCGCGCTGGACCTTGTCGAGCGGTGCCAGCACCTTGTCGTGATGGTCGATCAGGTTGCCCACCAGCTCGGGGAAGGCGGCATGCGTTTCGGCACCGCGCCGATTGAACAGGCCATCATGGCCGTGCAGCGCCTCGTGCGTCAGGTCGCTGTAAGCGACATAGGCGTTCTTCACGGTGGCATCGTCGATGTTGCGTTGGTGTTCGTCATCGAGCTTTGCCGCGGCGATCGCCGCGATGGCGGCGAGCTCGCGCTTGCGCTTCTCGTCCAGCGCGCCGGCGAACTGCTCGCCGCCCTGGCCGACCTTCGTCAGCCCCGCCCCCAGCGCTTCCAGCCCGCTGCCGGAAGTGTCGGGTGCGTGGAACTTCGCGTCGGTCAGGCCGGCGATGCCCTCGAGATTCTCTTCGATCGGGACGATGATCGGCATGCCGTATTTCTCCGTTCGCCCGCGAAAATGCGGGTCGACCGGCGATAGGCGGCGTGACGATTTGTTGAATCAGGACGGCACGCCCCGCCTCAGCAAGTGACGCGGTGCGTGCCGTCCTCCTGCGCCTCGATCACCGGGCGGCGATCGAGGAACAGGGCGATGATGTCGATCGCCGTGCGCAGATGGTCGCTCGGCTTGACCGTGGTGAACACCCCGCCGCCGGCCAGCGCGAAGGGCAGGACGAGCTGGTCGGCGAGGTATGGCCCGGCGAAAGCATTGCTCGCGAGATAGCCGTTCATCCGCCCCGCCGCGCGCTTGGCGAGCTGTTCGGCGGGCACGCCGAGCTTGCCGAAACCGCTGACGATCTCGGTGACATGCTCGAACGCCGCCTCGATCAGCAGGATGTTGCCGGGGCCACGATCCTCGGGCAGCTTGCGTATCCCGAACGCTTCTTCGGGCCAGCCGTCGAGCAGCTTGCGCGTGGTGTTGATCTCGCGCTCGGCGATCTCGAATGGCAGGCCGGCGAACAGCGCCGTCACCGAACGGCCGGTGAGCGCACCGCGTTCGATGCACTCGATCGGCCGCAGCGGGGCAGGCGTCACGTCGATCTCGATGCGCCCGCCGCCGCCGGGGTAGAAGCCGTGGCGGACGAGACGCGCGGACACGTTCGGCCCGAGCCGGTTGACGATCGGCAGGAAGCTCTTCTCGATGAAGTCGAACGGCGGCGCGAGCATGTTGTGCGTGCCGCCCTCGAGCACGAGCCGGGATGGCCCGCCGGCCAGCAGGAGCGGCATCAGGATCGTCTGGAGAACCAGCCCCGTGCTCCCCGCCGTGCCGATCGAGAATTTGTAGTCGCCGGGCATGACGGTGCCGGGCGTGAAGCTCATCTCACGCGCGCCGACCGCGACGCCTTCGCAAGCGCCGTTGCCGATCGCGCAGGCGGCCTCGATCGCGGTGACGTGCTGGCGCATGAGGCCGGGCTTCTCGCGACCGCCGCGAATGTCGGTGATGCGGAACGGCCGGCCGGTGACGAGCGACAGCGCGCACGCATTGCGCACGATCTGTCCTCCGCCTTCGCCATGGGAGCCGTCGATGGTGATCATTGTCGTTTGCCTAATCTGGTATTTCGTCGGGTTGGGGTGAGCGAACGTTGGTCAGGAAGCGCGTGTCGCATGCCCCGAGATTGCGGAAATTTCGACGCGCTTGGGTGAGACTCAGCGCTCCGTTTTGTCCGCCGCGTATTTCATCTGCGTCGGCGTCGCCCTGGCCGTCGTCCTCCCAGAAGCAGACCGGGCAGACTCCCCAAGCACCAACTTCGTCTAGCGTGAGGTAGGTGCAACAAGGGCAGGGATGGCGCATTGGGTTCTCTCATCTAACTCATCAACCTGCCCTCACCCTTCCGGCGCTTCGCGCCTCCCTCCCTCTCCCAATGGGAGAGGGAAGGGGCCCGCCCGGCGGAGCCGGGTGGGAAGGGTGAGGGCAGGGTATGGTGCACGCTCGGGCGCTAGCCCTTCACGCACACCACCTGTTTCAGCGTGTGGACGATCTCGACCAGGTCGGCCTGCGCCGCCATGACGGCCTCGATCGGCTTGTATGCCCGCGGGCTCTCGTCGATCACGCCTTCGTCCTTGCGGCAGGCGACGCCCGCCGTGTCGGCGATGTGATCGGCGAGCGACACCTCCTTCTTGGCCTGGGTGCGTGACATCACGCGGCCTGCGCCGTGAGAGCAGCTGTCGAACGACTCCGGGTTGCCCAGCCCGCGGACGATGAACGACTTGGCGCCCATCGACCCCGGGATGATCCCCAGCACGCCCTTCGCCGCGCGCACCGCACCCTTGCGGGTGATGAGCACATTCTCGCCGAAGTGATTTTCCCGCGTCACATAATTGTGATGGCAGTTGATCGCTTCGAGCTCGGCGTCGAACGGCTTGGCGATCTGCGTGCGGAGCGCGCGGATCACGTTCGCCATCATCATGCGGCGGTTGAGCGCCGCATAATCCTGCGCCCAGCCGACCGCCTCGACATAATCGTCGAAATGGTCGGTCCCTTCCGGGAAGTACGCCAGGTCCTGGTCGGGCAGGTTGATATGCCATTTGCGCATGTCCTGCTTGGCCAGTTCGATGAAATAGCTGCCGATCGCGTTGCCCACGCCGCGCGAGCCCGAATGCAGCATCAGCCACACGCGGTTCTCGGTATCGAGACACACTTCGATGAAGTGGTTGCCCGTGCCGAGCGTGCCGAGATGCACCAGGTTATTGGTGTTCTTCAGCCGCGGGTACTTCGCCGTGATACGATCGAAGCGCTCGACCAGCGTCGCCCAGGCCGCGACGATCTCGGCCGGCGGGTCGCCCCACGAGCCATTGTCGCGCTTGCCCCGGCCGACGACGCGGCCGTGCGGTACCGCCTGCTCGATCGCGGCGCGGATGCCCTCCATATTGTCGGGCAGGTCGCTGGCGTCGAGCGAGGTGCGCGCCGCCATCATGCCGCAGCCGATATCGACCCCGACCGCCGCCGGGATCACCGCGCCGCGCGTCGGAATGACCGAGCCGACCGTCGCGCCGATGCCGACATGGACGTCGGGCATCGCCGCGACATGGCGGAACACGAACGGCATCTGCGCCGCGCGCGACAGCTGGTCGCGCGCCTTGTCGTCGACCGGCACGCCGCGCGTCCACATCTTGATCGGCACGCCGCCCTCGACATGCTGGTAATCGAAATTCGCTTCGGTCATCGTGACCTCCTATGCTTCTTCTATCGTATCGCGCGGTCCGGGCGACGAGATTTGGTGAGACAGAAGCCTGTGTCCTATCCGTCTGGACGACGCATCCAATCGGCTTTCGCCGCGCTGGACCCGGCCGGAATCGAACCGGCGTTTCAGGCGTGATGTAGTCCCACCGGCATTCGCCCGGCTTTGCATTCGGTACTGGCGACGAGGATTGGAAGAGACTTCCCCGTTCGGGGCACCATGAGAAGATGTAGTCCCATCCAGCATTCGCCGGTGTGTTTCGGTACTGGCGACGAGGGTAAGTGAGACCTTTCGCGGATTTGAACCGCTTCGGCCTCGCGGCCTTTACCAATGTAGTCCCACCGGCATTCGCCAGCTTGAATTGGTTCACGGCGACGAGGTTTTGACCGGACGTTTACCCGCTCTACCGCTGAGCTACGGGCCGACAAGAGACGGCCCGGCGGGATTCGAACCCGCGACCTGGGGATTAGGAGTCCATGTAGTCCGGTCGGCATTCGCCGTGATGAAGGAGTCGACCGTGGCGACGAGGATTGGTGAGAGTGTCCTTTGAGCTACCGCTGCAACGGGGGGCCTCGAACCCCATCTCCCGGTTTCCCGGGCGCTCTACTCTGGACGTACCGGTTTCCCGGTTTGGTGCAATGTACTCCCACCGGCATTCGCCACGGTCTTTTCCTTATACCTCCGTCTGGTTGACGATGCTGACCCAGTCGCTTGCCTCGCCGGTGGCGAAGCGCGCGATCGTGTCGAACACCGCGTCGGAGAACCCTCCGACATTGAGAATGTCCGGCCGGCCCATTGCCTGGGTCGTGCCGTAAGGCTGGATGTCGACGCAGACGAGCTTGGCGCCCGGGTTACGCCGCTTGAGCGCGACCCATTCCTGCATCGTCGCGGTGGCGCCGCGCCGGCCGGCATCGACCCAGGACTCATTGTCCGAGACGATGACGACCAGATCGACCGCCGCCCGTTCCGCATTGAGCTGGGCGAGCGGTGCCGAGACGCAGGTTCCCCCGCCCCCGACCGCCGCCAGCTTCGCCGCGTTGACCGCGAGCCGTGCCCTGGCATCAAGCGCCAGGGGAACGACCCGCTGCTCGAACGGCAGCACGCGTGCGTCGCGGTTGGTCCTGAGCATCGCCGCCGCGACCAAAGCCGCGACATCGATGCACCGCACCTTCGACGTGGCACCCTTGCGGTAGCCCGTCGCCGGCGAACCCATCGACCCCGACACGTCGGGGCAGACGACCACCCGGCCCGCCACCTTCGGCACGTTCGAGACCGCAATCTCGAGCGCCTCCTCCAGCGCGGCCTGCACCGCGAGCGGCACGCCGTCTCCGGCCGAGCCCAAGGCCACCATCAACTGATAGGGCAGGACCCGTGCCTTCGCGACGGCCGCCGGATCGGACAGCCGGGCAACGACCTTGCTCGTGACCCCCGCCACGTCGAACGCGCCGTAGCGCGCCAGCGTGTTGAGGTTCATCCGCAACGCCTGCCAGCCCATCGTGCCGGCGAGCGACGCCCACTGCTCCGCCGAAAGCGGATAGGCGGTGAGCCACTCGAACGGCACCGGCGGCAGGGCGCCCTTGGGCTCCCGCTTCCATGCCTCGAACGCGGCGATCTCCACCGGCAATGCGGCGACGTCGTACGGCTTGCCGATCAGCCAGCCGTAGAAGGCCCGCCGTTCGGCATCCGCCGGCCGTGGGTGGACCATGCGGACCACATCGGCGAGCGACGGATCGTTACCCGTCGCGGCCGCCATCAGGTCGCGCATCGACGCACGCTCCAGCCACTCGCGCACCAGCCGCTTTGGCCGCGTCCCGAGCGACGTACGCCCGACCTGGCCCGACCGCATGATCTGCACGAAGTTGCGCAGCATCCGGCCATTGTCGATGGCGCGGCCGAAAACGCGCACCGCCAGATCCGGATCGGCCACCGTGAGGTAGGCCGTGAGCAACGCCGGCATATCCTTCATCTTGCCGGCCTTGCGGGCATAGACCGCGGCCTGCGCAACCAAGAGCGGATCGACGGCGCGGGCCGCCTCGAGCGCCTCGGCGAGATGATCGCCGGCGACGCCGTAGAAGCTGTCCGACAGCGTGCCGGTCGCGGCAAGCTGTGCGAGCTTGGCCTCAGGGCCATAGGCATAGGCCGGCGCGCCCTCGCGGTTCGCGCTGTCCGGTGCCGGAAGCAGTCGGGCGATCGCCGAAGCGAAGAGTCCCTTGTTAGCCATCGTCCTTCCTCCTTCTTTGATCTGGTCAGGGCGGCAGGATTTGAACCTGCGACACCCGGTACCCAAAACCGGTGCTCTGCGCAGACTGAGCTACGCCCTGTGAATCTCTTCGCGGGTTTCGGGGGCGGTCGGCCGATTCCGACCGCCCCGCGTTCCGCGCCGTCCCGCTGGCTGTTCGACTTGCCGTCGGGACGTGAGATGTATTGCAGTGGGCGTGCCAGTTGGATGATCGCCGTGAAAAAAACTTACAAAGCACTGAATCTAAATGGATAAATTAAATCGCGGTTGCTTGGGGCGAGATTCATGCGCTCAGCTGGCTGTCCAAAATCTTATCGACAGCGCTCGTATCTTATCCTACAGGATAAAGATGCGCCCACTCGTCGTTATCGGTTTCCTCGGCTCCACGCTCGATGCGAGCAAGTTCGGGCCGACGCGCTGGGGCAAGTGGCGGCCGACGGTTGCGCTGGCGATGCATGAGGATCTGCGGATCGATCGCTTCGTGATGATCCATGCCGATATCCACACGCGGCTGGCCGAGTTCGTCGCCGAGGACATCGCCAGCGTCTCGCCGGAAACGACGGTCGACCGGCACATCATCAACTTCGCCGATCCGTGGGATTTCGAGGAGGTGTACGGCAAGCTGCTCGACTTCGCGCGGGACTATCCGTTCGATCCCGAGGCCGAGGATTACCTCGTCCACATCACCACCGGCACGCACGTCGCGCAGATATGCCTGTTCCTGCTGACCGAGGCGCATTACCTGCCCGGCCGGTTGCTGCAGAGCCAGCCGGGGCGGGGCGTCGATAGCAGCGCGCCGGGGACGTGGAACGTCATCGATCTCGATCTGTCGCGCTATGACAGCATCGCGACGCGTTTCGCGGCGGCGAGTGCGGAGAGCACCTCGTTCCTGAAGTCGGGCATCGACACCAGGAACGCGGCGTTCAACCGGCTGATCGACGAGATCGAACAGGTCGCCGTGCGATCGACCTCGCCGGTGCTGCTGTGCGGCCCGACCGGTGCGGGCAAGAGCCAGCTGGCGCGGCGCATCTACGAACTGAAGCGGCTGAAGCATCAGCTTGCCGGGCCGTTCGTCGAGGTCAATTGCGCGACGCTCAGGGGCGATGGCGCGATGTCGGCCCTGTTCGGGCACAAGAAGGGTGCGTTCACCGGGGCGGCGGCGGACCGGCCGGGGCTGCTCCGCGCCGCCGACAAGGGTATGCTGTTCCTCGACGAAATCGGCGAACTGGGTCTCGACGAGCAGGCGATGATTCTGCGCGCGATCGAGGACAAGCGCTTCCTGCCGGTGGGCGCGGACAAGGAATCGGGATCCGAATTCCAGCTGATCGCCGGGACCAATCGCGATCTCGGCCGTGCCGTGGCCGAGGGGCGGTTCCGCGACGACCTGTTCGCGCGGCTCAACCTTTGGACCTTCGCGCTGCCAGGGCTGGCCGAGCGGCGCGAGGATATCGAACCCAATCTCGATTACGAGCTCGACCGCTTCGCCGAGCGCGAGGGCGCGCGGGTGACGTTCAACCGCGAGGCACGCGAGCGCTACCTTGCCTTCGCCACGGCACCGGGTGCGCTGTGGCAGGGCAATTTCCGCGATTTGGCGGCGAGCGTGACGCGCATGGCCACGCTGTCGCCCAAGGGGCGGATCGACAGCGACGCGGTGACAGCGGAGATGATGCGGCTTGGCAATCTGTGGTCGCCCGGGCGTGGCGATGACGATGACGGGCTGGGGCGTTTGCTGAGCGACGCGGCGCTTGCCGAAATCGATCCCTTCGACCGGGTGCAGCTCGCGGCCGTGGTCGCGACGTGTCGCTGCAGCCGCTCGCTGTCCGAGGCCGGGCGGGCGCTGTTCAGTGCCTCGCGCGCGCGCCGCAGTTCGGCCAATGATGCCGACCGGCTGCGCAAATATCTCGCGCGTTTCGGGCTGGAATGGGCTGATCTTCAGGCATAGCTGACGATCTCGAACTCGGTGCCGTCGGGGTCGAGGAAATAGAAGCGGCAGCCGGGTTCATAGTCGCCATGGCTGAACGGCACGAGGCCGGCGTCGATGACGCGGCGTTCGATCTCATCGAGGTCGTCGACCAGCAGCCCGATATGGTTGAGCGGGTTGCCCTTGGCAAAACGACTGGCCGGGGTCGCTGCGCCGTCATGGGTGTAGAGCGCGAGGTAGAAGCGTTCGTCGCCGACATGGACGGTGTGGCCACCCATCAGCGACGGGCCGCTCCAGCGCTCGTGCCAGTCGAAGAGTTTGGCGAACAAGGTGCCGCTGGCGGCGGGGTCGCGGACGGTGATGTTGACGTGCTCGATGATCGGGGCGGGCATGCGTGACTCCTTCGGCGCGCAGGATCGCGCGGTGTTTGCGAGTCGTACAACCTCAGCTTAAGTTGAGGTCAAGCGGGTCGTTGCGGAGAGCGAGATGGCGGGTACGGGCGATATGCAACTGACGATCGGCGAGCTGGCGCGGCGCACCGGGCTGTCGGTGTCGGCGATCCGTTTCTGGGAGGAGAAGGGGCTGGTCGAGGCGCTGCGCACGCGCGGCGGGCAGCGGCGTTTCCTGCGTTCCGATATAAGGCGGCTGTCGTTCGCGCTGATCGCGCAGCAGCTCGGCTTCTCGCTCGAGGCGATCGCGCGCGAACTGGCGGTGTTGCCCCAGGGTCGGACGCCGACGGCGGCCGACTGGGCGAAGATCAGCCGGGGGTTCCGGCGCCAGCTCGACGAACGCATCGCGGCGATGGAGCGGATGCGGGACCGGCTGGATAATTGTATCGGTTGTGGGTGTTTGTCGTTGCGGAAGTGTGCGCTGTACAATCCGGGGGATCGGCTGGCGGCTGAGGGGCCGGGGCCGCGGTATCTGGTTTGAGTTGTAGACTCACGATGATCCGGCGGGGAGCGCCGCAAGTGCCGATTCAAGGGTCGAGGCGGGACAGTTTGCGAACGACGGCCATGCATGCCGATGTTTCCACGTAATAAGCTCTCAGACAGTACCGGCCCGGCTGAAGCGAGATACCCTCACGTTCCTCCGGTCTTACCTCGAGGCCATGCGCTGAGGCGTCGAGCAACGCCATATGGCCGGATGGCCCCGTTTCTAGAAGAAGAGTCTCTTCCTGGAGCCGCGGGATTTTTCCGGAATCATCGAGAGCCAGCATTGCCAGGACGGCGGCGTCGCTATCGCATCCGATCCATTGAACAAACATCCCGCTTCGGTCGGAGGTCCGAAGCCACGCAACCGGGCCAACATCGCCCCCAAACACAGCGACATCATACTTTGCCGGTTGGATCAGGCCGAGCCAATTGGCGCTGTTCCGACACGCCCGAGCATAGTCGCTTGGATCGCTCTCGCTGTTGCCATCCCAGTTGTCGCACCCTTTCCAATCGGCGAGGCCCTCCTCCGCCGTCAAAATGTGCGGGCCGCCGGTGGTTTCTATCCACCGAAGCGCACCCTGAGGCGGAGCGCTTTCTTCGCCTGTGTTACTACTTGGGGGCATGCCAAATCACTCGACACCATTGTAGTGCTACGGGGTATAGTCGCTAACAGACCTTGCGCATATGTCCGCTTTCCAACAGTTTCTATGGCTCCGCACCGTCCGATCACCGGTCATCGCTTTTCTTCTTGCCCCTCCCTGCAAGGGAGGGGTCGGGGGTGGGTTGGCGAGCGTAGCGAGCCGTGCGACGCTTGCCATATGCTGCGGCGTATCGATCCGGAAATGCCGCGACGGGCACGGGAGCTGCGTAACAATCCGACACCTGCCGAGCGAGCGATCTGGCATCTGGTTTCGCGGTATCGGCCCGCCTTTACGCGGCAGTTGGTGGTGGCGCCTTTCATTATTGATCTTGCATGTCGCGAGGCGCGGCTTGGGTGGGGTTCGATGGTAGCCAGCATTTCGATCAGGCGGTGGCCGATCGACGGCGTACGGAATATCTGGAGCGCGAGGGTTGGTGGATTGTTCGGCTTTGGATTTGTGACGTGCTCGCGAACGCGGAGGGCGCCGCCCAGTACATTCTGTCGGAAGCCGCCGGGCTGCGCCCTCGGCGGTACCCACCCCCAGCCCCTCCCTTGCAGGGAGGGAGAAGAAGGGCGCGCGATCCTGCTGAATGACCGCGTTTCTGCTCCCCGCCCGGTAAGGCGGGGAGCATCGGCCATCATTCGTAACGCAGCGCGTGGATCGGGTTGGTCCGCGCGACGCGCCAGGCATGGGTGCCGATCGTCGCGATGGCGATGATCAGCGCGAGCAGGCCGGCCTCGATGAACGGCACCGGGCTGAGCGCGATGCGGCGGTCGAAGCCGTTGAGCCAGCCGCGCATCACCCACCAGGCGATCGGCCAGGCGATGATGTTGGCGAACACCACCGGGCGGCTGAACTGCCAGACGAGCAGCCGCACGATGTCCACCGTGCGCGCACCGAGTATCTTGCGGATGCCGATCTCCTTGGTGCGGCGTTCGGCGGTGAAGGCGGCGAGGCCGAACAGGCCGAGGCAACCGATCACCGCGGCGAGGATGGCGAAGGCGCCGAAAAGTTGCGCGCGCCTTGCGTCGGCATTGTAGAGATCGCGGACGATGTCGTCGACGAAGCGGGCCCTGAACGGGATGTCCGAAACCTGCCGCTGCCAGATCGCCTCGACCTGGTCATAGACCGCCTTGGGCTGGCTGCCCGAGAAACGGACCATCAACTGGGCGAAGCTGTTGCGCTGATAGAAATAGAAGATCGGCTGCAACGGATCGCGCACCGAACGGAAGCGCGCATCGGTCACCACGCCGACGATCGTCGCCGACACCGTGCCATATTCATTCTCGACCAGGCTGACGAGGATCTGCTTGCCCAGCGCGTCCTGCGGGTGGGCGAAGCCGAGGCGGTGCGCGGCCTCCTCGCTGACCAGGATATTGGCGCCGCGCGCGACCAGTGCGCGCTGCTCGGCCGGGACGCTCGGGGTCGATGTGGTGACGTCGTCGAGCGGCTGGGTTTCGGAGAAGGTGCGGCCGGCGAGCAGCTTCATGCCCATCGCATCCATGAAGCTGGGGTCGATCCCGTAGACGCCGAGCGCCACGCGATCGGGCTTGCCCGGTATCTGCACCTCGGTCTGCGAATTGCGCCCGCTATTGACCGCGATCTGGGTGCGCGCGACCGTGCTGACGCCGGGTATGCGACGGATCTGGTCGATCAGCGAGGTGGCGACCTGCTCGACCTGTGGGCGACCCATATTGTCGATCTGGAGTAGCCCGTCGCGCCGGTAACCAGCGTCGCTGGTGCGGGCATAGACGGTCTGGGCATAGACGATCGCGGTGCAGATGATCAGGCCGATCGAGACCGAGAATTGCCCGATCACGAGCACGTTGCGCAGACGCCCCGATCCTTCCGCATCGGCGGCCGACTTGTTGGCCTTGAGCACGCGCGCCGGCTCGAAGCGCGACAGCACCAAAGCGGGATAGACACCGCCGGCCAGGCCGACGAGCAGGGTGAGGCCGATCACCGGCAGCAACAGGCCGTCGAGCGCGAAATAGCGCAGCTGGATGCCGGCATCGAGAAAGGCGTTGAGGCCCGGCAGCGCGAGTTCGACGATGGCCAGCGCGACCAGCATCGCGATCGCCGCGAGCAGGATCGATTCACCGATGAACTGGGTGATCAGCTGACCGCGTGTGGCGCCGAGCACCTTGCGCAGTGCGACCTCGCGCGCGCGTTGCGTGGCGCGGGCGGTGGCCAGGTTGGTGAAGTTCACGCAGGCCATGGCGAGGATCAGCATGGCGATCACCGCGAAGGTCAGGATCGTGGTGCGGTCGTTGCCCGGCGTCTGCGCGCCATTCTGCGCCGCGCCGAGATGGAGATCGCGCAAGTTTACCAGGGCGAAATCCTCGAAGCTGCCGGGATTGACCCTACGGTCGCCATCGACCTCGTCGGGGATGTTGCGCTTCTTCCAGGCCGCCATACCGGCATTGATCGAGGCGGCGTCGGCGCCCGATTTCAGCCGCACCAGATAACCGCCCTCCTGGTCGGTCCAGCTGGTCAGCGCGGGCAGATAATGGGTGAAATAGGTCTGCGGGTCGAAGCGGGCGACCATGTCGAAGGCGTAGCTCGCGTTCCTGGGCATGTCGCGATAGACGCCGGTCACGCGGTAGTCCGCCTTGAGCGTGCCGGCGGTGATGGTCAGCGTCTTGCCGATCGGATTCTCGTTGCCGAAATATAGTTTTGCCGACTTCTCGCTCAGCACCAGGGCATGCGGGTCATCCAGCGAATGGGCCGGATCGCCCGCGACGAACGGCACGCGCAGCACGTCGAACAACGGCCCGTCGACCAGCATCGTGCGCTCGACCTGACGCGATTCACCATCCTTGATTACCGCCGTGCTCGGTGTGGTGTAATAGACCGCGCGTTCGACCTGCGGGAAATCCTTCTTCAGCGCGACGCCCGAGATAAAGCTGGTCTGTTGCAGCTTCAGTTCCTCGCCGCCGGCCTCGGTCGGGTGGAAGTAATTCTGGAACTGGAAGGTCTTGTCGACGTCCGGCAGCCAGTCATTATAGCTGAATTCATAACGAACGAAGCCGAGGATCAGCAGGCACGCGGCGATGCCGAGCGCCAGGCCCGAAACGTTGATGGCGGTATAGGCGCGGTTCTTGGCGAGCGCGCGGATGCCGACGGTCAGGTAATTGCGCCACATGGCTGTCTCTCCTGCGGGTCGATGGTCAGGCGGCGCGGCGGTGCTGTTGCAGCACGCGCCCGTCGAGCATGGAAATGACGCGGCTGGCATAGTCGGCATGAGCCGGCGAATGCGTCACCATCACGATCGTCGACCCTTCGGCGTTGAGCTGTTGCAGCATGCGCATCACCTCCTCGCCATGATTGGTGTCGAGGTTGCCGGTCGGTTCGTCGGCGAGGATCAGATTGGGCTGGGCGACGAGCGCGCGGGCGACGGCGACGCGCTGTTGTTGGCCGCCCGATAGCTGGCTTGGGCGGTGGCGCGCGCGGTGGGCGATGCCGACGCGGTCCATCACCGCGTCCGTCCGGTGCTTGCGATCGGCAGCGGAGACGTCGTGATAGAGCAGGGCGAGTTCGATATTCTCGCGCACCGACAGTTCGTCGACCAGATTGAAGCTCTGGAAGATGAAGCCGATATTGGCCTTGCGCACCTCGGCGAGGCGGGCCTCGCCCAGGCCGGCGACTTCCTGGCCGTTGAAGACATAGGAGCCGCTCGACGGGCTATCGAGCATGCCCATCAGGTTGAGCAGGGTCGATTTGCCGCAGCCCGACGGGCCCATCACCGCGACGAACTCGCCATCGGCAATGTCGATATCGACGGCGTCGAGCGCGGTCGTCTCGATCGTATCGGTGCGGTAGGTCCGCGAAAGCGCGCGCATTTGCAACATCGGGTCAGTCCTTTCCTTGGGTCAGATCGAGCCGGTCCTTGTCGGCGAAACCGGTATAGGGGGAGGTGATGACGCGCTCGCCGGGGTCGAGCCCTTCGAGCACCTCAATCGATTCAGGGTTGCGGCGGCCGAGGCGCACCGGGCGCTTCACCGCGCTCTTGCCGTCGGGCGAGACGACGAACACCCAGTTGCCGCCGGTCTCGTTGTAAAAGGCGCCGGCCGGGATGAGGCGTGCCGGGGCGGGGTCGCCGAGCGTCAGCTTGGCCTGCATCGTCTGGCCGCGCTGGATGTTGGCGGGCTCGGCGCCGGCGAATTGCAGGTCGACCTGGAACTGGCCGTTCTGCACCTGGGGATAGATTTTCGTCACCTTGGCGGCGAAGGTCTTGCCGTTCCAGTCGACGCTGGCCTTTTGCCCGATCTGGACGCGGCCGAGATAGAATTCGTCGACCCCGGCCATCAGCTTGTTGCGGCCGGGGCTGTCGATCTGCGCGATGCGCTCGCCGCGCTGGAGCGACTGGCCGACCTGGATCGAGAAGCCCGACAGCTGGCCGGCGACCGGCGCGCGCAGGTTCAGCGCATCGAGATTGGCGCGGGCGAGCGCGAGGCCCGATTGCATCGAGGCGGCGGCGGCATGTTGCTGGGCGAGCTGGCCCATTTGCAGGCGTTCGTCGGTGGCCTGGCTGCGCTGGAGCACCGCCATCTGCTTTTGCTGATAGAGATATTGGTCGCGGGTATCGTTGAACTGCTTGCCGGCGACGAAGCCGCGCGAGGCGAGCGGTGCCTCGATCTCATATTGGCGGCGCATCTTGCTCGTGGCCAGGCCGGCATCGAGCACCGCGCGCTCATTGGCGAGGCGGGTCTGGGCGAGCGCCAGTTCCTGGCTGCGCATATTGTTGATCTGCTGCTCGACCTCGGTCTGGCGGGCGAGGGTGGAGAGTTGCAACTCGGCGTTGGACAGCACGGCGATGAGTTGCCCCTTGGCGAGCATCGTGCCGTCCTCGGCGACGACCTTCTCGACCCGCCCGCCCTCGATCGAATCGAGATAGACGGTGAGCAACGGCGTGACGCGGGCACGCAGCGGGATGAAATCCTCGAAGGTGCCGACGCGGACCGGGGAGATGGTCAAATGGTCGGCGCCGACCGTCTGGCTGTTGCCGTGCGGCATGAACCACCAGAAGGTGATGGCCAGCACCAGGCCCAGCGCTGCCCCCAGCGCGATCTTGAGCCGGCGCGGCATCGTCCGTACCGCGACGCTACGGTCCATGCCGCTGCCGGTAACCGGGCGATCACCCATCGGGCGATCGGTCGCGACCGGCTTGTCGAGCGGGACGACGCTCATGCTGCCACCGTCCGGCCGAGCGGCGACTGTTCGATTTCGAACGCTCCTGTCCGGAACTGAACAGGTCCGACGCGCATGTCGAAGCTCCAGCTGGCCTTGGGCAGGCG